>Ga0208638_1000015_pt1 | contig 156203 bp, 139 predicted proteins | sample ETNtaG_34_FD_185753 | JGI IMG/M metagenome (GOLD analysis project Ga0208638, IMG submission 185753) | Marine microbial and viral communities from oxygen minimum zone, Eastern Pacific Ocean - ETNP201306SV51 (SPAdes) (version 2) | ecosystem: Environmental > Aquatic > Marine > Oceanic ...
AAAACTCAATGTTTCAATTTTTGGATTTAAATAAGTATCATATATTATTGATTTTTCTGTTCTTCCACCAAACTTTTTTCCTCTTTGTAAATTTTCTTTAAATAAAATTTTTGAGAATTTAATAATCTCTTCTTCATTGGATGAAAGATTATATAAAATATATCTTTGAAAATGTCTTTGAAAAAAACCATTGGTTTCACCAATTCCAAGAATAAGCATACCACCTGATTTCAAAAAATTTATAGCAATTTTTATATTTTCTTTAATATCATGAGTGTGATGAGCAACACCATTTGAGACAACAAAATCAAATTTCTTTTTTGATTTAAACTTAAATAAATCTTTATTATAAATCTTAAATTCATTTTTAGAAAATTTTTCAAACAATTTTTTAGCATTTAAAAAAGATCTTTTATCGTATTCTACAAGTGTACAATTTGATCCATTCCAATCATAAAAAATTGTATTTTGTCCACTTCCACAACCTAAATCTAATAAATTACTATTTTGAAAAATTTTAGAAGGTAATTTAAGTTTTTCTAGAAAAAAATTTTTTCTATTATTAACTAAAATTTCAATTTTTTTTTGATTAAGATTTTGTAAATATTCAGAGGGATTTTGTTTTGAATAAATTTTATTTACATCTTTAATAGTTTTATTTTGCATACTGATTTTTATTTATTTTGTATTGTATGATTATCAATTTTGTTAAATGATAATTAACATATTTTTTATCTAATTTGAATTTTTTGTTGTAGTCTTTGTTGTATTTTCATTTTTACTTTGATAATCAAAACTTATTTTGAAGTAGGAAGGGGCATTCTGTGCCTCGTCCAGAATAATAAAGGAATCATTCAACGTTCTACCTCTCATAAAGGCTAATGGAGCAATTTCTACTATACCGTTTTCAACCATCTGCCGTGCCTGTTCCATACCTACCATATCGTAGAGCGCATCATAAAGGGGCCTTAAATAGGGATTAATTTTTTCTAAAATATCTCCGGGCAGATAACCAAGTTTTTCCCCCGCTTCAACAGCAGGCCTCACCAAGACAATCCGTCCTAATTTTTTTTTCTGCAATGCCGAAACTGCTTTTGCCATAGCAAGATATGTTTTCCCTGTTCCGGCAGGACCTATCCCAATGACTACATCAAAATTATCTATAGCATAGACGTATTCATACTGGACTATGCTCCTTGGTGTTATGTATCCTTTTTCAGAAGTGGTTTCAATACGCTCTGAAAATATCTTTTTTATATCCGGATTATCATTATCTTCCCACAGGCTTAGAATAAACTTAAAATCCCGGTTTCTAAAAATAAAATCTTTTGTCAATAAATCAAGCAGATTTTGTAGAAGCCGATATACTTTCGATGCATCCTCTTCCTCCCCTTTGATCAAAATACAATCTTTTCCAGTAGTAACCCGTACCTTGAATTTTTTTTCGATGAGAATTAAGTGCTGATCTTTGACTCCGAAAAGTTTTCTCGAGAGGTGATTATGTTCAAAGACTAACTTTTGAGTATAAAGTTCGCTCAATGGGAGGGATTGACCTTTTATATTTTATTAAATACGATTACCATATTTTTGGTAAGATATCAAAGAGATTTATTCTAGGCTTTCCTTTAAACACGATTTGATGGTCTCTATTTTTTTTTTATCTACTATTTTAGCTCCATTTAAGTTAGCAACATAAAAGACATCTAACCCTCTCTTACCCTGTGTTGAGATTTTCGCGTTAACTATATTGATTCTTAAATCAGAGAATGTTTTGGTTAATAGATAAAGCGAGCCAATTTTATCCTGAAAGATAATTTCAATAACAGTATAATGCTCTGAAGTTTCATTATCCACCAAAACAATAGTTGGAATTAGCTTGTCTCCTTTTAGCTTGCTCCTGATATCCAATCGTTTACTTTTTATGATATCAGAGACATCTTTTTTAAGGGATAAAACATCTTCCAAGTCATTAGATATTTTTGCAATAAGCTCTGTTTTCTCAAAACGCGTATTTTCTGATTGAGTAATATCTAATGTGTTAATAGCAAGACCGTCTTTCCCGGAATGGACATGGGCACTTAGTATATTTAGAGATCTGGCACTCAATATTCCTGTGATTTTAGCTAAGGTTCCAACTTCTCCTCTGGCACAAACTGATAATTCCAAAAAACCAAATTTTTCGTTCTGGAAATAATCTATTGCTGCATGTTTTTGATCCAATTGAGTTACTAATTTAATATGTTTTATTATTTTATCCGGGTGAAGAGATGCAAAGTATTTTATGGGCATATTATTTAGGAAGTAATTTACATGCTCTTTATCGATATTTTCATCGCATAGTTGAGCTAAAACTTCCTTTTTGCAGTTATCCGCAACCTCTTGTTCGACCAGACCCACAGAATCATCCACCATTAAATATTCGTATGTTTTATGGTACAGTTCCCATAGTAAGGCCCCTTTCCATTCTGTCCACATCCCTGAGGAGACAGCCATAATATCGGTAACGGTATGTATGTAAAGCATTTTCAATAAATCAATATTTTTAAAATTTTCAGCAAATTCCGAAATAGTATTTTTGTCTGACAAATCGCGACGTTGAGCTATATGGTTCATCAAGAGATGATTTTTCATTAAAAATCTTAATATTTCACAATCTGCATTTTTTAAATCAAGTCGCTTAGCAATCTTGTCAATGTAAAGAAGCCCCGTTTGAATATGATCCTGCCCTTCGGCTTTTCCAATATCATGTAAAAGAAGAGAAAGCTTTAAGATTTCCGGATTTGTGATGAATTTATAAACTGATGCAATTTCAGCTAATTCCTTTTCGGCGCTAAAGTATAAGTTTTCCAACTTTTCCACGGCCTGGAAGCAATGCTCGTCGACAGTGTACATATGAAAAAAATCATTATGGATTTGATATTTGCATTTTTCAAACTCCGGCAAAAATAATCCCAACACATCAACCTCTTGCATTGCCCGGAATATTTTAGCGGAGTGTTTTGCTCTTAAAAGAGTGAAAAAAAATTCTTTTAATTCCCGGCTGTTCCATTCAACATCTTTCAGCACAGACAAATTCTTTCTAATGATCCTTTTTAAGTTCTCGCTGAGTTTTAGATCAAACCGCTGAGAGAATAGAAAAATATCAAACAAAAGATAAGGGTTCTCCACAAAAACAGTCTCATTAAATTCTTTCAGAGAAATTTCATCTTTATATTGTACAATTCCTTTTCCAAGTTCTTTCAGGTGAAATAAATTAAAAATAGTTTTATTTTTCTTTCGATATTCCAGGCAGCGATGAATTAAAGTATTCGATAAATTATGGGTATTGTACGCCGCTGAATAAAAGTCTCTCATAAGATTTTCGACGCCTGCTCGTTTTTCACTTGAGTTATAGCCTAACATCTCGGTTACTTTATTTTGCATCTCATGAGCAAGCATATCATTTTTTTTACCGGTACATATGTGCAAGGCATTACGAACTTTAAAAATCAAATCCAAAGAATTTTTCAATGAATTATATTCGCGGGCATCAATAATGTTTTTAGACATAAGTTCTTCCAGGGATCCTGCGGAAAAAGTAGTTCGAGTTGCCCAGAGTGCGCAATGAATATCCCGGAGTCCACCCGGGCTCTCTTTGATACCAGGCTCTGAGGTAAAAATCGAATGGATATTTTTAGTGTCTGAAGCTTTTCTATTATGAATATTTTGAAATAAAAAACGATTCACGCCTCTTTTAGTGAGACATTTACTTAAGGCTGAAGAAAAGTTAGAGTATATTTTTCTGCTGCCGACAATAGGGCGGGATTCCATTAAAGCGGTAAGCGACTCAATATCCTGCCTTGCCATAGTCAAACAGTCGCTTATAGACCTGCTGCTGTGACCGACATCTAAGCCTATATCCCATAAAAAAGAAAGCACGTTACTTGCCATATAATCGATAAAAGAGTCTGTTTTTTTTTCATACAAAAATAAAATATCTATATCGGAAGCGATATTCAGTTCGCCTCTCCCATAGCCCCCAATTGCGACCAAGCTTAAAGAAGGCTCAACATCACCTGAGTCCCGTTGTTTGTTACTGGCTGCTGGTTGCCGGTAATAATTATCACTAAAAGTTTTATATATCGACACAATAATATCATCGATTAACCGAGTATATGCTTGAACTGTCTCAATCCCCGTCGGCTTTTTAAAAAAGTTGTCTTTTATAGCCTTAACCTTTTCCTGCAGGTTCATTTTAACGGCGAGAACGTATTTATTTCGATCTTTCGGATTACCTATATACAACATTGTATTTTTTAGCAAAGTTTTTATGTAACTTAAATTACGTGTAAACTATATAGTCATGCTTCGACAAGCCCTGAAACTTATGGTACAGGGCAGGCTCAGCACGACACGTTACATTGTAATGTAATCCCAAGCCTACAAAGCTGAGATTAGCTCCGCCGAAGAATCTCTTATTAAACATTAAACCACGAAGAATAGTAAGTTCACAAAGAATATATTGATATTTTTTAACTGCACTTCCAGTTTTAAATACTTATTAGAAACCGGAAGGGCTGACAGAGTATAGCCCTGGGAAAGCTTTGGGTATAGAGTTAAACAAAATTTACAGCCATAAAGGGACAATAGAATTTCGGCAGGATAGACATGTTTTTTAACCTAATGTTCCAATTTTCAAGATTGAAGCATTAAAGTTTTAATTACAAATTTGAATGTCTATTTTGAAATTGAAGCTCCCCATGGCTAGACCGCTGGGAATCTTCTGTGTAATGAGTTTAATTATATTTTAAATTCGCTCGCTAAGCACGTTCACATTTCGACCCATTCTTCATCTCTTTTTTGAAATATTCCTGCTAATAATAGTTTATTTGAAACACATATCTCAGTAACTTTTCGTGAATTTTCCACACCAAACTCTAATGCAAGAGTGCAACTGGAACTGACTTTTCTTGGTTTTATAATCGGCCGAATACGAATATGTCTTTGCTTTAATAATTTTTCAGCCAGCAGGGCATCATGGTTGGAGTTAAAAACGGCTATTGCTTTTTGCATATCAGCAGTCAGCTGCCAGCGGTCAGGGGCCAGCGGATAAGTTCAATAATCCACAACCAACTGCTAACCACTAACTAATTTAAAATTACCTTTAAGGAATCGATAAAATAGTCTATTTCATGAACTGTATTAAAAATACTAAAACTTACTCTGATTGTTCCATCAGGAAAAGTACCGATAGTTTTATGGGCATGAGGGGAGCAATGCAGTCCCACCCGAACCATGATCTGATATTTTTCATCAAGAGCAGTTGCGATATCGGCAGAATCTTTCCCCTTGATATTAAATGAGACAACAGCAGTTTTTTCTTTTATTGATAATGGGCCATAAATACGAACACGGTTAATCTCTTTTAGCTTATTTATAAAAGTTTTTGACAGCATGTCTTCATGCTCTTTAATCGTTTGAATAGATTTTTTGTTGATGAATTCTATTCCTGCTTTGAGACCTGCTATTCCAGGGGTATTCAGTGTTCCGCTCTGGAAGCGGTCCGGCAAAAAATCGGGCTGTTCGGATAATTCCGAATTACTCCCTGTTCCTCCCTCAATTAATGGTTTGAGATTAAATCCTTCACAAATATATAAAAAGCCGGTTCCCTGGGGCCCCAGAAGACTTTTGTGCCCCGGACATGCTAACAAGCTAATGTTGTTTCTGAGAACGTCTATAGGTATTGTTCCAGCGGTTTGAGCTGCGTCAACCAGAAGGGGAATTCCTTTTTTTGCCGCTATTTCGCCAATTTCCTCAACAGGTAAAATAGTACCGGTTACATTCGATGCATGAGTTAGAACAATTAAGCGTGTATTTTTTTTTATTTCTTTAAAAACATAGTCAGGGTTTAACTTCCCTTCTTTGTCACATTGGACAATTGTTACATTCACACCATCATTTTTTAAGGAATTTAATGGTCTAACAACGGAATTATGTTCCATGCTGGAAATAATACCGTGATCACCAGGTTTTAAAAATCCTTTTAGCGCCAGATTAATCGCTTCCGTTCCATTGGAAGTAAAAACAATGTTTCTACTGTTAGGGATATTGAAAAATTCGGCTATGGTTTCTCTTGCTTTAAAGATAATTCTGTTCGCAGACTGGGATAAAGAGTGTTCACCTCTTCCCGGGTTTGCTCCAACATGCTGCAGAGTGAAATTAATCGCTTCGTAAACAGAGGGGGGTTTGGGGTAAGAAGTCGCCGCGTTATCGAAATAAACTTCCATTTTATGTATGGGCCTTAGTAATATCTTTTATGGAAACATTATCTTTAATAATAAAAAATAATCCGCCTATAACTGTTATTCCCATTGAAAAAGCCCATGTAACAATTCCAAAACTTGCGGCGGTTGCCTCCGGCACGTTAAAAATATTATGCAGCCCTACCATGCAGGCTAATTGAAATGAGCCTACAAATCCTGGAGTAGGGAAAATGGTAATAAAAATGCAGATAATAATGAAAACAATAATTAAAGATGAAAAAGGGAGGTAATCAATTTCAAAGGCAAAATAAAATGGGTAGTATGATAAGAGACTGAAAGTCCATAAAACTGCTGACAAAAGAATTACTGTTAAAGTTGTTTTAAAATTTTTTAAACTATAAAGGGCTTCTGTAGCTGAATTGAAGGAATCCAATATTTTGGTTTGTATGCTTTCAGAAAGCGGGCGGCAAATAAATTTTATCCAGGAAATGACCAGTTCTTGCTTATAAATTAACAGTATAGTAAATAAAAAGAACAAAACAACAATTATCAGGCCAACCCATCCAAACATGACAATTTTTTCAATCATAGCAGAATCTCCTAAAACATTTTTTTTGCTCGTCAATTCAGGCTGTAAAAAAAGGAGACTCCCTATCATGATGAGGATAGCAGACATATCAAATATTCGCTCTACCACAATAGTGGCAAAAGAGGAGGAAAAAGAAATCTTTTCTCTTTTTCCTAGCAAGTAAGCTCTTATTAATTCCCCAACCCGGGCAGGAAGAAGGTTTGCCATAAAACCAATCATTACCGGTGAAAAAAGCCTATAGTAATGCACTTCTTTCACAGAAAGAAGCAGATATTTCCAGCGTACTGCCCTTATATAATAAAATGCTAAAGTAAAAAACAGGGCCGGTAACAGGTAAATAAAATGCATTGAAGATAAGGCATCACTTAGCTCTTTTATTGAAACATTCCTGAAAGTGTAGTAACACGCAAGGAAAGCAATAATTAGTCCGATATAAAGGTGTGTTTTTTTCAATCTATTTCCTCTTCAATGATTTCCTTAGCGGTTTTAACGTCCTTTTGAATTTGTATTTTCAACTCTTCTGTCGATAAAAAAGCTACTTCATCTCTAATTCTGTTAATGAATAAGAGCCTGATCGTTTGATCATACAGATTTTCAGTAAAATCAAAAATGTGAATTTCAACAGTCAAGTGGTTTCTTTTAAAAGTAGGATTATACCCTACATTGGCAACTCCATTATATTTTTTATTTTTGGAAATAATCTGAACCGCGTATACCCCTGTATGCGGAATCAGGCTATCATGAACATCTAGATTGGCTGTTGGAAATCCTATAGCCGAACCTACTTCACGGCCTCCAACAACTTTCCCTGCCAGACTGTAGGGCTGTCCTAAATAGCGGGCAGCTTTACTGACCTGTCCGTTTACAATAAGGTCGCGTATGAATGAGCTGCTGACAATGCCACCATTTATTTTAACAGCGTCCAACACCTCTACTTTGAAACCAAATTCTTCTCCCATTTTCTGAAAGTATTCAGCAGTTCCTTCCTGTCTTTTTCCAAAATTGAAATCATATCCCACAAAAACTTCTTTTACACATATTTTTTCTACCAATATACTTTTAGTAAATTTCCAGGGACTTAGAGCCGCAAAATCAGTCGTAAAATCAGCGCAAATTACCATATCAATTCCTGTTTTTTCAATTAGCTCTAATTTTTTTTCAAAAGTTATTAAAGAAGTAAGGTATTTATCAGGCGATAATATTTTTTTTGGATGCGGCTCAAAAGTGAAGACAATTCCTGTTCCTTCAACTTCTTTTACCCTATCAACCACTTTTTTAAAAATGGCCTGATGCCCTAAATGAACACCATCGAAATTTCCAATTGTAAGAACAGGATAAGTTATCGATTCTTTAATATTTTGTATACCTCTAATTATCTTCATAGTGTGGTTATTTATAATAAGCTATTGGTTATTTGTCATTGGGAAGAAGGGAAAGGTTGTAAGAACTGCATATAATAAACTCAATGGAGGGGGTTGCTTTAACTAATGACAAATGACGGAATATCAGTGAATGGGGTCCAATTGGTAAGCAATAGCATTTGTCGGGCATTTTTTTGCGCATTCTTCTAAACCAAGATAAGCATCGGAGTATTCTATAACAGCTAAATTATCGACCATTTTTATATTTTCAGGATCAGGCTTGACGCATAATGTACACCCGATACAAGCTACTTTGCAGGTTTTTTTTGCTATTTTCCCCGGGTCACGATTTTTACAATAAACATGGAGCTTTATATCAGGTGAATGAAGTTCTATCAAATTCCTTGGGCACGCTTCAACACATTTATTACAGGATGTACAAGCGTCTTCGTCAACAACAGGCAGTCCATTGGCATTCATCCACATAGCGTTAAATTTACAGGAATCCACGCAATCGGCATAACCCAGGCAGCTGTATTTGCATGATTTTTCTCCACCGCCGACTTTTGCTGCCAAACTGCAGCTTGTTACTCCGTAATAAATAGCTTTTCTGTCCGTTTCTTTATTCCCTCCCCTGCAAAAAACTTTTGCAACTTTTTTTTGCACAGCCTTAGCCTCGACTCCCATAATGGAAGCAATCTGATGTGCCACTTCCTCGCCGCCTACCGTACATTCATGGACGTCAGCAATTCCATTGACAACAGCTTCCGCAAAAGCGGGACAGCCCGGCTGTCCACAAGCTCCACAATTAGCTGCTGGCAGAACTTCCTCTATTAGCAAAATTTTTGGGTCTACTTCTACCCTCAATTTTTTGTCAGCAAACACTAAAAGGGAAGCAAAAAATAATCCCAGACCTCCCATACTCGATAGACCAAGTAAATAAAGATTTTGTTCCATGGGACTTAATTCCTCAATTCAAAAATGTAAAGCTCAATAAACAGTAGAACATTGTAATTGCAAAGGTTAATAATTTAGGTATCAGAGTTCAGTTGTCGGGAATCGGAGATAAAAATCAGGCCCCTGAAACCTGCCCCCTGGATAATTTCTTTACGCACTCAACAAAGTCAAAGGTGAACTACTATGCAGAGATTAAACCCGCAAACCCCATAAAAGCCAATGCAAGAAAACCCGCTACAATTAAAGTAATACCTGCTCCCTTTAACGGATATGGAATGTCGGCCATTTCCAGTTCTTCCCTGATCCCTGCCATTACCACAATAGCTAATGTAAAACCGACTCCAGCGCCTATTCCAAAAACAATCGTCTGTATAAAACTATAATCTCTTAAAACTGCAAACAGAGCAAGACCTAAAATAGCACAGTTGGTTGTAATCAGCGGTAAAAAAATCCCTAATGCCCGGTAAAGAACCGGACTGGTTTTTTTTACAAACATCTCTACTAACTGGACCATAGAAGCAATTACTATAATAAATGACACGTATTCTAAAAAAGGAACATTAAATAAAATTAAAATATAATGATTAATTAACCAGGAGGCTACCGCGGTAATAACCATAACAAACGTTGTTGCCAACCCTAAACTAAAAGAGGAATCAATTTTATTAGATACTCCGAGAAAAGGGCAGATACCTAAAAAGTAGGTAAGGACAAAGTTGTTTACAATCGACGCGCTAATAAAAATTATGAATATTTCCATGTTTTCCCCTGAACAATTTCCACATTTAATTAATACTTAGATTCTTTGAAGGTACAAGTCTTATTGTCATATTATCTGCTTTTTTAAACTGTTAGTTGTTAACCGCCAATTGATAAGTGTCTACTATTCAGTTTTTTCTGTCACAACGGGACTGCTTTTCTCCTGATGTTGCCCGTAGGCTTCATTAGCAGTCACAAACTGACCCTTTTCCCTGTAGCCAATATCCTCTCCAAGGCTGACTCCCAGGGCAACCGGCTTTTTAGTAAAGTAGTTTATAAAACCGATAAGTAATCCTAAAGTAATAAAGGCACCACCAGGCAGAAGCATAACAATCCATGGTTCAAACCAGTCTCCAAGTAATTTGACTTCAAAAAGGCTGCCGTTACCGAGAATTTCCCTAATACCTCCTAAAATAATTAGGGCTCCTGTAAATCCCGTTCCCATACCCAGCGCGTCAGAAATAGAGGTCGCAATGCCGTGTTTCGATGAAAAAGCTTCTGCTCTTCCCAGAATAAGACAATTGACCACAATTAATGGAACATACGGGCCCAATGCTTTACTGATTGGGGGCAACATGGCCGCTAAAAAATAATCTGCAATAGTAACAAAAGTGGCGATAATTACTATATAGGAAGCTATTCTGACTTGATGAGGAATAATGTGCCTCAATGTGGAAACAAAAATAGCGGAACTTAATAATACAAAACTGGTTGCTAAACCCATTGCCAGTCCATTTGTAGCGGAATTGGTGACCGCAAGGACAGGGCACATCCCTAACAGCATGACAAAAACGGCATTGTCCTTCCAAAGTCCTTTTTTAAATTCTTTAAATAAATCAGTCATCGCAGTTAACCTTGAAGCTTATACGTTCCCGACATTTTCTTTATCTCTTTGTTCAAAATCTTGACAACCGCCACTGAAGAAATTGTGGCCGCAGTTATCGCCTGTATTTCATTAGGCTTATCTGGTTTTTTGTTTTTTACGTATCCAATTTGAGGTTTTACCGATAAACCTTTAAACTGGTTTCTAAAATCATCGAATTCAATTTTATTACCAAGTCCCGGCGTCTCAATTTGATAAAGCACCTTCATTCCTTTAAGTTTTTTAAATTGATTATCAATACCAACCATCATGACAATTTTTGCCTGAAAACCGTTACCTTCGGCCTCAAAAGCAATACCAACTGGATTATTTTTATCATCCAGACCCTGGTAAGCCTTTAATCCGTCTTTTTCCAATTCTTTGTAGCTCTTTGCTTCAGGCAGGACGTCAAAGATCGCCTTTTTTAATGCTTCAAGACGATGTTTTTCTATGAGAGGAAAGGATTTTTTATATACTCCTGCCAGAGAACCTCCTGAAACAAGGCCTATTGTCGTTAATACAACCAGCATTTTTAGTACACTACTATTCATAGTATTGTCACTAATTAATAATTGTTCAATTATTAAAAAATTTCAGAGGTCAACCATCAGCGTTTAATCTCATCTTTTGCTGACTGCTCAACGCTTATTTTTTTACTTCTCCCAATATTTTTGGTCTTGTATATTTATTTATGATCGGTGTAAAGGCATTCATAAAGAGTATCGCATACATTACACCCTCAGGCAGTCCACCGAACAATCGAATTATAACTGTTATTATGCCTATACCGCACCCAAAAATCCAATAGCCTTTAGGCGTAATTGGACAAGTCACCATATCGGTCGCCATATAAAAAGCACCTAATACCATGCCACCCGCAAACCAGTGAAAAAAAGGCTCCGGATATTGAGTGGAATCCATCAGCCAGAAAATCCCCCCGAATAATAAAGAAGAGATTAATATAGAAGCCGGAATCCTCCATTGAATATATCCCCGGTACAGTAAAAAAACAACTCCTATTAATAAAGCAAGGGCGGATGTTTCACCTAAAGAGCCGCCTGTAAAACCGATTATTAAATCCTGAGCAGGAACAAATTCTTGATCAAATTTCATTTTTGCCAGGGGCGTAGCTGAGCTTACAGCATCCACCACCGCTGGAGACCGCCACGCAAAAGGATCGTCCCATGTTGTAATCATCACCGGGAAAGCAGCCTGTAAAAACGCCCTGCCTATTAACGCCGGGTTAAAAATATTAAAACCCAACCCGCCAAAAATATGTTTCCCAAGTCCAATCGCTACTACAGAACCCAATGCCGCTCCCAGTAAAGGGAAAGAAGGGGGAAGAGTCATAGCTAACAGCAAACCGGCAAGGGCAGCGCTTCCATCGCTTAATGTTATCTCTTTATCCCTGCATTTTTGAAAAACATATTCCGTGGCCATACAAACAATAATGCATGTGGCCATTAATAAAATTGCCTTTATTCCAAATAGGTATATGCTCAAAAAAGCAGCCGGCAGAAGTGCCGCCAAAACAACGAACATTATCTTTGGAATACTTTCATCATTACGTATATGAGGTGATGATGAAATTACAAGTTTAATATCAGTCATAGTTATATATTAACAGTTATCAGTTAACAATTAGCAATTAACAATATAAAAAGAATATTCAGCAATGTCCGATTAGAAAATTGTGCACGCAAATTTTGTTATGCCCGAATGCTTCCCCGTTCTTGTCCTCAGCCGGGATTCCCGGTAAAAGCATGCGGAAATGACAGTAGGGACATTTTCGGCAATGACAAAAAGTATACGATTGCCATTCCCACTCTCTCAATGTCATTCTCGATTTGATCAGGAATCTAACTAATTCTTACGGTTTCAGCCATCAGCTCTTGGCATTTCGTTTTTCATCTTACTGACTGCTGGATGCTTCTATATTGCTAATTGCTAACTCTTAATTTTCTTCCTCTTTTCAAGAATGTTGCCTTTACCGTATCTTATCCATTGAACAAGACTAATTTTTGATGGGCAAACATAAGTGCAGCAACCGCATTCAATGCAGTCCATAACTCCAAACTGTTCTGCCTTTTCAGTTAAATCGTACTTTGAAAAATTAGCTATCCTGGTAGGAAGTAAAAACATGGGACAGACATCCACACAACTTCCGCATCCAATACAAGTTCGGGCTTTTTCAGCTTTTATTTCGTTTTCCGTGAGTACAACAATTCCAGAAGTTCCCTTAACAACCGGTATTTCCAGGCTTGGTTGGGCCAGCCCCATCAAAGGTCCGCCCATAATGACTTTCCTTGCTCCCTCATTTAATCCGCCGCATTCTTCTATCACATTGCTGAACAAAGTCCCGATTCTCACCATCAAATTTTTTGGTTCTTTAACTCCGGTGCCAGAAACCGTAACAACACGCTCTATAACTGGTTTGTGATCCCGGATAGAATCCGCTAGGGCTACGGTTGTGCCAACATTCTGGACAACAACACCTACATCCATTGGTAAACCGCCTGCCGGTACTTCCCTGTTAAGAATTGCTTTAATCAGCATTTTTTCTGCGCCCTGGGGATATTTTACTTGAAGACCATGAACTTCTATATCAGCCCCGTTTTTACCGGCCATATTCAATATTGCCGAAATAGCATCTTTTTTATTATTTTCTATTCCAATGTATCCTTTGGAAACATTAAGGGATTTCATGACGGCTTTTAAGCCGTAAACAACTTTTTCAGGCTGTTCCAGCATGAGCCTGTGGTCTGCCGTTAAATAAGGTTCACATTCAGCCCCATTGAGAATAACCGCGTCTATTTTTTTCTCCTTTGGAGGGCTGAGCTTGACATGGGTTGGAAATGCGGCCCCGCCCAAACCGACTATTCCCGCATCTTTTGCTATTCCGCGAATCTCATCAGAAGAAAGATCGGTATACTCCCTTTTTCCCGGATTACTTTCAAAAAACTCATCTTTCTCATCTGATTCTATGGTTACAGATGTTATCAATTGGCCGGAAGGGTGCAGGGTAGAAGCGATTGCTTTAACTTTACCGGAAATACTGGCATGAACAGGGGAAGAAACAAAAGCGTCACTACCCGCAATCTTCTGACCAGTTTTAACAATATCACCTTTTTTAACAAGAGGTTTGTTTGGTGCGCCAATATGCTGCTGCAGAGGTATAACAACCTTTTTAGGTATTTTTGCCGCGCATATGGCAGTAGCTTCCGTACTGTTTTTTCTATAGGCAGGGTGAATGCCGGATTTAAATGTTAAAAGCCCCATTTAGGTTGCAAAGGTAATTGATTTTTCAATTTAGATTTGGCAGAAAATCGACTATATTATAGGAACTCTTTGTTTTCAAGTTATTTTTTTAATAAGAAAGGAAAATACGAATGAAAAAAGGTTTTCTAATCGTAGCGCACGGCAGTAGAAAAGATGGCGCGAACCAGCAGGTGAAAAATCTGGTAAATGAGTTAAACAATTATTTTCAATCGGTTATGTTTGAACCTGCTTTTATGGAGCTTGCGTCTCCTACCATAGAGGATGGAATAAAGGCGTTGGCAAAGAAAAACATGGATCAATTGATCGCGTATCCTTACTTTTTGTTTAAAGGAATGCACTTTACTAAAGATATCCCTAATCTCATTCAGAACATTATCAATAAATTAGAAAAAAAAGTAGACTTTAAAATGTTGGATCCGATAGGACAACATCCAAAGATAACTGATTTAGTGCAGGAGGAACTCTACGATGAAGTCATTGATCAATTGAAATTAAATAAAGTGGCTCCAAGTAAAATCGAGGATAAAAGCATGGAGCTTATTGAAAAAAATTTAAACGGCCATGAAATACCACCTGAACAAAAGCCCATTATTAAACGAGTAATCCATACAACAGGAGATTTTGATTTTCTGACAAGCATAATTTTTCATGATAAAGCCGTTTCCGCGGGGTTAAAAGCGGTTGAGGAAAAAAAGATCATATTTACCGATGTAACCATGGTTCAGGCGGGAATTAATAAAAAATTAGGCCATGACGTCAGGTGTGTTTTAAATGATCCTGAAGTAATGGAACTGGCGAGTCATGAGGGAATAACCAAGGCCTCCGCTGGCATGAAATCATTGTCACACAAACTTGATGGAAATATTATTGCAATAGGGAACGCCCCTACCGCTTTAATAGAGTTAGTAAATATGATCAAAAATAATGAATTAAAACCTGCCTTAATAGTTGGCATACCAGTAGGTTTTGTTAACGCGAAAGAATCTAAATCATATCTAACAACAATTAAAGATGTTCCCTATATAACAAATCGCGGTCAAAAAGGGGGAAGTACCGTAGCAGTCGCTATTATTAATGCTTTAATAAAAATGGCATTTAACTAATAAAAAAGGCATAGTTCAATTCACCATGAATGAAAAATTCTGCTATACCACCGGAACCTACGCTGCAGCGGCTACTAAAGCAGCCGTAAAAAAACTGTTGGGTAAAAATCCGTTAGAAAATGTTGAAATAAAACTACCGGGAGATAAAAGAGCACTCATTCCTATAAATTACTCTAAAAAAAATAAGGATTACACTGAGTGTAGTGTGATAAAAAAATCTATAGAAGAAGCCGACGTTACAAATAATATGGAGATTATTGCTAGGGTATCCTTCAAGGAGGGTAATCAAGTGACAATAGATGGGGGAAATGGACTCGGACGCATCACAAAACCAGGATTACAGCTTCCAGTGGGAGAAGCAGCCATAAATCCAATCCCAAGAAAAATGATCTTATCTTCAATAAGAGAGCTGACCGACAGGGGCGTCAATGTTCTTATTTCCGTTCCTAATGGAAAAGAAATTGCAGAAAAAACAACTAACGCAAGGCTTGGCATTATCGGTGGAATATCGATTATCGGTACTACCGGCATTATGAAGCCCAAGTCGCTCTCTTCTTTCAAACAAACCATCATTGAACAATTTAAATTCTGTAAAAAAAATGGATTTAAGGAGGTCATTGTCACACCAGGAAACATAAGTGAACAGGCAATGCAAATACATTTCAGGGATAAATTTCAGGATAATCAAATAGTGCAGTCCGGAGATTACCTGGGATTTACTTTGAAGAACGCATTTGAAATGAAATTTTCCATTATCCTTGCAGGCCATCCCGGTAAATTAGCAAAAGTATTGTCAGGGCATTTTCAAACCCACCACTTGAAATCTCCCGCGGCAAACAAAGCTGTTGTGAGTTTTTTTAAAAAAAATGGAGTTGAGAACATAATCATAAAGGAATTAAAAGAATCAACAACAGTGGAGGGAATGATTAATATCCTGCAAAGACATGATAAAGGAGAACTGTTTAATGACCTTGCTGAAACAATAGAGAAAAAAATCCAGGCTTATTTGAAATCAGATTTGACTGTACCAACGCTTCTTTTCAATATGAATAGAAAATTAGTTGGAAAATCAAATACTGGAGCAAAATGGGTAGATGAATGATAGATAATAAATATTTCAATCACACCCTACAATCTATAAAACCAACACCAAATTAACAATTAATAATTAATTTTACTGTTATCTGTCTAAATTTTTTTAATGGGTAAGCTACTACAAAAATGGGCAAGCAAATAATGATAATTGGTTGCGGGCCCGGCGCGCCTGAGTTGATGACGATAAAAGGGAAAAAAGCTATTAAAAATGCAGATGCAGTTATAGGCTCAAAACGTTTGATAAAGGATTTTGTTAAAAAAAATGCTTCCCTAAAAACATTAATTCTTGAAAACAACTATAACGAGATACTGGATCGAGGAGCTCAATTCTATGAACAAAATAAAAAACTTGTTTTTTTGGTTTCTGGAGACCCGCTGTTTTACAGTTTTGGAAAATCTGTTTTAGATAAATTTGGAAAGGATAACTGCGAAGTCATTCCCGGTATTAGCTCTGTCCAATTCGCGTTTTCCAGATTAAAAGAAAGCTGGAAAGAGTATAGAACCTTTACTTTGCACGGAACTGATGATGTTGAGATTCAAAAAATATTCAATGAGAATAATAAATTTGTTCTCCTGTTAGACCCTAAAAACAATTTAAAAATGATAAAGAGTAAACTTACTTTAAATTCCGCTTCTAAATATAAATTTTGTGTTGTTTCTAACCTGTCTTTGTCAAACGAAAAGATTTTAGATATATCATTTGAGGATCTTGATAAAGTCGAAGAAGAATCATTAAGTATGTTGATCGTTACTCGAATTTCGGATTAAAACAAGAAACTGATATTTTGAAACAAACTCAAATGACAAAACCCCCAAAGCTCAAAATTCAAAAGCCTTTCATCCAAGCAAGGCATGTTTCGGGTTTTTGATTTCGAATTTATATTCTAATAGGTTTTAAGAAAACATTGCGAAAAAAAAACAAACCTACATTCTATGGCATTGGAGTAGGACCGGGAGACCCGGAACTATTAACATTAAAGGCGCTGAATATTCTTAACAATGTAGATATTATCTTTGCCCCTAAAGCAAAAATAAAAGCTGACAGCCTAGCCAGAGAAATCATTGAAAATATCCTGGATAGCAAAAAAGAATTTATTGAACTGGAATTTCCTATGACCAAGGACAAAGAAGAACTTGAAAAACGGTACAAGAACTCCGCTAAAATCATCCTCCAAAAAATCAACAATGGAAATCAGGTAGCATATCTAACAATTGGAGACCCGTTGTTGTACAGTACTTATATTTACCTCCTGGGTGCATTAAAAGAATCGGACCCGGATCTGGTAATTGAAACTATCCCAGGCATTTCAGCATACAGCGCAGTGGCTGCCAGGTTTAGTTACTCCATGGCTGAAAAAAACGAAAAAGTCTGTATATGTCCGGTCCCGACCGATATCAATGATTTAAAAAAAACAATTTTAGATCATGATACTATTGTTCTCATGAAAGTCGCTAAAAAATTGCCGGAAATTGTTAAACTGCTCCAGGAAATGGGTATTGGTCAGGACGCTATATTCGGAAGCCATGTAGGAATGGCAGGAGAAAAACTTATAAAGGGTTTCAAGAACAATTGCTCTTTTTCTGAAAAGGAAGGCTATCTTTCCACTATCATTGTAAGAAAGAGAAAACAATGAAAGTTTATTTTATAGGTGCGGGACCAGGTGATCCAGAGCTCTTAACAATTAAAGGAAAAGAAATTCTGGAGCAGGCAGAAATAGTAGTTTATGCAGGTTCTCTCATCAATATAGATATATTAAAATACGCCATTAATGCTGAAGAAAAACATAATTCTGCTTCTTTAAATTTAGAAGAGATTGAAAATATTTTTAAAAGAGCAAAAGAAAGTGGTAAGAATGTCGGAAGGCTCCATACCGGCGACCCTTCAATATATGGTGCTATAAATGAGCAGATGCTTTTGCTTGATAAGCTAAATATTGAGTATGAAGTAATACCGGGAATAAGCTCATTTCAAGCCGCCGCCGCAGCTTTATGCCTTGAACTGACAGTGCCGGAAATCTGCCAGACTATTACCATTAGCCGTGTTAAAGGCAAGACGCCGGTACCTGAAAAGGAGGATCTTAAAGAAATTATTAAAACGCGCCCTACACTGTTTCTTTATTTGTCCATAAGTAAACTTGCTGAGATTGTTGAGACATTAAAAACCAGTTATTCTCCTGAAACACCGGTTACCATTGCTTATAAAGTAAGCTGGCCTGATGAAGAGATCATTGAGGGGACCTTGGAAAATATACTAAAAAAAACAACAGGAAAAAAAATCACAAAAACCGCTTTGATATTAGTGGGTGAGGCTCTCTTAAAGAAAAATATTCCATCCAAACTTTATGATAAAAACTTTAGCCATGAGTATAGAAGTTAAATGATTAAATCCGAATATCGAATTTCGAAATACGAAACAAATCAAAAATTGAAGCTCCACGCAACAAAGCTGCGAGGGATCTTCAGCGTAGAGTATATTTTTTTTAAGTTCGCTTATTAAACTCTTTCAAATGTTTAAATACTTTGGCCTTAAATTATCAACTTTCAACATTCATTTTTTTATCTTCCTAACTGCTTATATAATAATTTTTAATTTAGATCATTCAAAATTGTTACGAATTTCGTGCATCGAGTTTGCAACTTGTTAAAAATATGTCTCTCGCAATCATTACTATTACAACTCATGGCTTGTTAGTAGCCGGAAAACTGCAAGATAATTTAAAAGGAGAGCTTTATGCACCAAAAAATATCATTGCTGACAATAACGCCAACATTACACCCTACGAAATAACTACAAAAGAGCTAGTTGAAAAGCTCTGGAAGCGCTATAATTCTTTTATCTTTATTATGGCACTGGGTATTGTAACCCGGATTACTAAAGATCACATCCAGAACAAGTTTAAAGACCCCGCAATTGTTATAGTTGATGAAATGGGACGCTACGCTATAAGCACTCTTTCAGGTCACGAAGGAGGAGCTAACCGTCTGGCGGAAAAGGTTGCTTTGATCTGCAATGGAGATTTTGTCATCACAACCGGATCAGAGGCAACTAAAACTTTAATAGCAGGAATGGGCTGCAGGCGAGGGACATCAGCAACTCAATTGGAAGAAACCTTGCGCGATGGGCTCAAGCGAATTAATCGTAGTGTAAATGAAGTAAGACTCATAGCAAGTGTAGAAGATAAAAATGACGAGAAAGGTTTCTTTCAGCTTTCTGAAAAGTTGAATATCCCGTTAAAATTTATTTCTAAATCGCAGATAAAGACTATAGAAGATAATTTTGCTAAATCGGAAACTGTAAAGAAAGCATTAGGGATATATTCTGTCGCAGAACCGTGCGCTATATTAGGAGGGTTCAGATGTCAAATGCTACTGTCAAAAACAAAGCTTTCACAAACAACGATAGCGATAGCCGAGGAAAAGTTTTTGTAGTTGGAACGGGTCCTGGAAATATAGATCAGTTAACCCCTCTTGCTGTTGATGCTATTAAGAAATCAACATCTATAGTTGGTTACACCCGTTATGTGGATTTAATAGCGGAGTTAATCAAAAATCAGAAAATTTACACATCAGGCATGATGGAAGAAATTGATCGTTGCAAAAAAGCTCTGGAATTAGCTGAAAATGGAGAAGTAGTTACTGTTGTTAGCAGTGGAGATCCCGGCATTTACGGCATGGCCGGACTGGTATTGGAATTGAATAAAAATAAGCAACTTGAAATTGAAATTGTTCCGGGTGTGTCAGCCGTTAACGCGGCAGCTTCCTTGTTAGGCGCTCCCTTGTCACATGACTTTGCTGTTATCAGTTTAAGCGACCTCCTGACCCCCTGGGAAGTCATTGAAAAGAGAATTGAATGCGCGGCAGAGGGAGATTTTGTTATCGCAATATATAATCCAAAAAGCAAAAGAAGAGTGAGCCAGATCATCAACTCCAGGGACATTGTTAAGAATTATCGTACCGGTACTACACCGGTTGGCATTGTTACCAATGCTTTTCGAGAGAAACAATCAATAGTTATAAGCAATTTAAATGATTTTGCTGACGAGGAGATCAATATGCTTTCAGTTGTAATCATTGGCAATAGTCAAACAGTATTTCATGAGAACAGATTGATTACACCACGGGGCTACCAGAATAAATATGCCAAAACTTTTACTTAAAAACGGAACAGTAATTGATCCCAAATCAAAAAAAAATGATGTCTTGGATATTTTGATTGATGGCTGCAAAATTAAGGCCATCGGCAAAAACATAAAAGATAAAAATTCACAAATTATAAGCGCAAAAGGAAAAATTATTACACCCGGCCTTGTTGACGTGCATGTCCATTTCAGAGAACCCGGATTTGAATATAAAGAAACGATTAAAACAGGTTCTTATGCCGCTGCAGCAGGGGGTTTTACAACAGTCGTTATGGAACCGAATACATCCCCTCCTCTTGATACCCCTCCAAGAATAGCGAGAGCATTGGAGATAGCAAAAAACACTGGCATAATCAATATTTATACCAAGGCATGCATTTCAAAAGGGCTGAGAGGAAACAGGATTACGGACGTAAAAACTTTGGTAAACAGCGGAGCCGTAGCTATTTCTGATGACGGAAATCCTGTAGCTGGGAAAAAGTTAATGCATAATGCTCTAATAGAAAGTAAAAAAGCCAATTCTCTGGTTAGTCCACATTGTGAAGAGTCAAAATTTTATAGAAATAAAAAGAAGTTAGCATCTAAAGAAAAGAAGCAGTCTCATTATTTTACAGGCACTGCAAGGTTTGCTGATAAACCATACTGTTCAGAGGCAGATTTTATTAAGAGAGATATAGAACTGGCAAAAAAAACAAGCGCAAAACTTCATATATCTCATGTCAGTCTTGCCGAATCCGTAGAGCTGATTGCTAACGCAAAAAATAATGGTGTTAATATAACTGCCGAAGCAGCGCCACATCACCTGCTTCTGACAGAAAAAGATGAAGAAAAAATAGGAACCAACGCGAAAGTCAACCCACCCTTAAGAACACAAAAAGATGTAGATGCGGTAAGAGAAGGCCTGATTAACGGAACTATTGATATTATTGCGAGCGACCATGCTCCTCACACAATCCGGGAAAAAGCTTTAATATGGGAAAAAGCTCCGTTTGGATTAATCGGTTTGGAGACCACTTTAGCTTTAGTATTAACGCATCTGGTAAAACCCGGCTTATTAACCATGTCTCAAGCAATAAAGAAAATGAGTGTTTTGCCTGCAAAGATTTTCAGGTTAAAAGCTGGAAGTTTAGCCTTAGGTTCTAAAGCAGATATAATCATAATTGATCCAAAAAAGAAATGGACGATCAGTTCCTCCAAATTTTACTCAAAAGGCAGAAACTGTCCATTTGATGAATGGGAAGTTCAAGGAAAAGCTGTTATGACTATTGTAAAAGGCAAAATCGTTATGAAAGATGATGAGATAATTGTTTAGAAGGTATTTTCTTTGTTGATCGTTGATCCCCAACCCCTAGCCGCTGAATTGCTATTCTATTTCTTTCCAATTGGCGACATCTTGATCTTCTCCACTACCGCCTTGCGTACCATCAGAGCCATATGAGAGGATATCGTATTCTGACCCGTTTTCTCCGGGATATGAATAGATATATGGCGTTTGCCATGGATCCTTAGGCACGGACTTTGGGAGATATGGTCCATCCCACCTAGTAATGCCGGGATCCTCTCGCAGAGCATTGAGCCCTTCCTCCGTTGTGGGATAACGCCCAACGTCAAGTCGCATGGTGTCCAGCGCAGTACCAAGTAACTCTATCTGGGCCTTTGCAGCCTTTGTTTTGGACTTTCCAACATGGCTGAAAAATTTCGGAGCAACCAGCGCAGCCAGCAATCCAAGAATGATCATAACAACCAATAACTCAAGGAGAGTAAATCCCTTATTATCTATAATTCTTTTTAATAATTTTCTAAGCATAATAATTTTTTACAAATTTTAAGATAATCCATATTTAAAAAAATATCAATAAAAAAACTTGTCTAAACTATTAAAAAATTTGGTATATAGGTGCTATCTCGCAAGAAAAAAAAAGATATGAGCATTTAAGGAGTGTTATTTTAATTGGAGATAAATATGGGAATAGTCATATTTTCTAATTAGATAGCAAAAGTTGGCTCCAACGGGACTCGAGCCCGATGAGAGTAAAAAACTTCAAAAAAAAAGGGCTACAGGACTTTATATCCTACAACCCTAATAAAAAAGATAGAAAAGAAAAAAATTTGGAGCTTATTGATTAGACTCTGGATAGTTGATAGAGTTTCAAAAAATTAACCTCTTTTTTTGATTTCGTACTCAGAAGTACATCTTAATTGAATATTTTTCTTATTCTATGGTTAAAAGTGTCTGCAACATATACATTATCTTTTGAATCTATTGCCATGCCAAATGGATAATTAAGGGCGGCATCATGAGCCGGTGTTCCATCCGTGGAAAAACCTATCGTTCCATTTCCAGCTACATTAGTAATCTCACCGGAGTTCCCATCTATTTTTCTTACCAAATGATTGTCAGAGTCAGTGGTGTATATGTTTCCTTTTGAATCCAATGCAATTGAATGTGGGCGAGCAAGGCTATTAGCCGTGGTTTCCTTTTTATTAATTTTAAATCTATCACCATCTCCGGCAACAGTAGTTATAATACCTGTATTTGCATCTACCCTTCTGATGACATTGTTAAATGTATCAGCAATAAAAATATTCTCATTTTTGTCCAGAACTATACCGCTGGGGCCACTGAGGGAGGCATTAACTGCCGGTCCATCATCTCCGCTGAAATAATCATCACCGTTTCCGGCAAAAGTCTTTATTATCCCGCTTGCTCTCTCAACTATCCTGATCTTATTGTTTCTTAAATCAGCAATATATATGTTCCCTTCCCGGTCTATTGCTATACCCGTTGGTTCTGAGAGGCTTGCTTCTGTTGCAGGACCATTGTCACCACTCAATTGGTCATCGCCATTACCTGCTATCGTTGTAATGACACCATTTTTTCTATTCATCTTTCTTACCCTATGGTTATGGGTATCAGAAATATAGAGATTTCCATCATGATCTACAGCAATGGCAGATGGGAATCTAAGCTTTGCCGATATGGCCGCGCCATTATCGCCAATCAGCTCTGCATTCATCCCAGCTTTGCGCGGCACTGTATCGAGAACGCGTTGATATTCGGTCTCATCAGCCTTTTTATCTTCCTCCGTCTCAGAAAGTGTGATAGAACCAGCGATGGTATCAATAGACCCATTTGAATTTACAAATCTGATCAGGTTATTTTCTGAATCAGCTATATACAAACAGCCATTGTTGTCAATAGTCAGATCCTTGGGTTCATTCAACATCGCCAATTTTGCGTCTCCCCCATCACCCTCAGAGCCAATCTTTCCACATCCTGCCACAGTATAGATAGAACCTTTTTTCATGATCTCCCTTTCGAATGTTATTTACCTTAATATTGAACAAACATATCTAAATCTGAAAGCTTCCTATAGGACGAAAGCAAAAAAAGTTAGGTGGAATTGTGTAAGAATTAAAACTTCCATTTGAAGAGAGATCGTTTCAATATGAATGTAAAATCATTTCAGACGGCGTTCCTTTCTTCTTTAAATTCTCTCTTATTTTCATTAACTAAATTTCCATCTACAATTTTTTCCCCAGCTAAAACATCAGACAACGACCAGCACCCTTTAAGTCTGCGAAGGTTTTTTTCAGCAATCTGAAGCAATTTCCATATCAGGGCCGTAGCGAATTCTAATTTCTTAAATCTTTTTGCCGCGCCAGTCATGAGCCTTGTGCTATAAAATCGTCGTATATCAAAAACATTCTTTCTATGCTACCTGATTTACGCTCTATGTTATATCAACCCACAGATTTAAGCCTTGCGTCAAGAGAGCCCAAGAACTTCATGGAGAGAACTAAGAATAATATTGTATTGATTGAAGCAAAATAGCGGTTAATTACTTCCACAATCCTCTTTTCCTTTTATTGTCTAGGGCTAAGCGAAAACCTGTGTCGAGTCCTATCTGACCCCATTTAGGCCGAAACGCTGCCCGTACAAACAAAATTCTGCTGCTCCAGGAACCACCACGAAGAACCCTGTATTTACCACTCCTCGGCCCTGTAAGATTATAACCGAGACTATGGTTGTAATAGTCCTTATCATACCAGTCCAGTACCCACTCCCACACATTGCCGGACATGTCATATAAACCAAGGCTATTGGGTCTGTATGATTTTACCGCTGCTGTGTACTGATACCCATCATTCTGATCATTGGTTTTCCATGCAAAACTACAGTTTACATCACAAAAATTAGCATACAGAAACAGATCTCCTTCATTGGAAAAACCAGCAAACCTTCTACTCTTTCCCCCTTCCCGCATCGCATATTCCCACTCTGCCTCAGTAGGAAGGCGGTAATTCAAACCGGTCTTTTTCTTTTTCCATTTTATATATTCCGTTGCATCATTCCAGCTTACGCATGTAACCGGGTTTTTCTCTGTCTGAGAAAAATCAGGATTATCCCAGTAGATACTCCTGAACATTTTCAGTTGACTGCCAGTCCAGTAAAAACATCCGTCCCCTTTTTCAGCCTCGGTTTTGTAAGCAGTTTCATTTACAAACTCCCTGAATTCTCCCACTGTTACCTCATGCTCTCCCATATAGAAATCATCCACACAGACCCCGTGAACCGGCTTTTCATCACTATCCCCCTCGCCAAATTGGTCTCCCATTTCAAAACAGCCTCCTTTTATAAAGACCATGCCTTCAAAGCCTTTTTTTTCTTCTCCTACACTTATGTCAGTTAAAAGGAATACTATTAAAAAACTTAAAATTATTTTTTTCATTCATTCACTATTTCAGGATTCAACTACAAAACATACTCACATTTAAACCAGCACAATTAGCACTACCCTTTGATGATACTTCATATTATTACTCCTATGAGGATTAACGTTTAATGATAGCATATTTAGGGTTTGTTGGGGAAGGATATGGAAATAAAAAAGTGCTTGGTATTTGACCTGTGAACAGGAGTATAATTGACTGTTAATAGAGACTAAATAACAGAGTTAAAAATGCTTAGCAAGCGCATTTCTCGCAACTTGCTGTGGTGTTAGCGAGCGAACTAAAAAATAAAATCATACTCTACTCTCAAGCTTCCCCGTAGCTTGGGCTACGGGGAGCTTCAATTATTTACTACATTAATTTACTTTGCCGGTAATTATGGAGCCGGATTCTTTTTTCCACTGCCCGATTTTCTTGAATTCAAGAATTTGTGGCAGTTTTCCGCTAAATTTAAAAAACCTTTGGCAGGAGTAGAGTCTGGTCTTGATAATACGATAGGTTCCCCTTTGTCCGATTGGACAGTAATATCCGCGTCAAGAGGAATAGCCCCTATAAACGGAAGATTTAGCTCCCGCGCTAATTTTTCACCCCCGCCTTTTTTGAAAACATCAATCTGGTTGTTGCAGTGAGGACATGTAAGGGAGCTCATGTTTTCAATGATACCTACAATGGGGACATTACTGTCCCTGGAAAAGGAGATCATCTTTCTTGCATCGAGCAAAGCCAAATCCTGAGGTGTTGTCACGATGACAACACCATCGACATTGCCGATAAAATCTATAATGGTAATCTGTTCGTTTCCCGTACCGGGGGGTAAATCGACAAGCAAATAGTCTAACTTTCCCCAATTAATATTGCCCAACAATTCGATGATAAAATCATATTTTACCGCATCGCGCCAGGCTATGTGCATCCCCGGATCTTCAATTAAAAACCCCAAAGAAGCAAGTTTTATTCCGCTGCTTGTCTCAAATGGCCGAATCCCCCCATCCTCTTCCTTGAGCCTGACCTTTTCCGCGTTCATCAGCTTGGGAACATTTGGACCATGCAAGTCCGCGTCTGCCAAACCTACCTTAAAACCTTTTTGCACTAGAGCACAGGCCAGGTTGGTGGTAACTGTGCTTTTTCCCACCCCCCCTTTATTACTTCCAACAATGATTTTATATTTAATATCTCCCATCCTTTTATTTACCAGCCACCGCTTATGCTCGTTATGATCAAACTTGCAATCTGTCTCGTTGTTTTTTTCACACATTTCACATGTATGAAGAAACTCGCATTCTTTAGTAATAACCATCAAAACCTCCTGTTCATTTATAGTTTACAATTTTTACTCGTTCCCACGCTCTGCGTCACCAACTTCCGATGAGCTCCCTTCTGCAACCTTAAAAAACAGTCACATTAGAATACGAGTAAGTTAAGTTATTTGTCAATACTCAAATGTCAACTACCAATATCGCTAAATCACACTGATAGAATTACAATTTAATAACACATGCATTTTTAAACTGTCACTTTGTGGCCATAAACTTACTTCAGACCCCGGCGGATCTTCAAGCACCTTCTTCGTTGCTAACATTAAATTGAAGGGCGGGCAGTTTGTTCTTTCCAAAATGAGCTACGTAAAGGAATATGTATTCTCTGATAAAAATCCTAAAATCCCAGCCTCTGTAGTGATTGCGTTCGAATTCCTCAAGCGCTCGCTCGGCTTCTTCAATGCCGAGCCCCTTTCTGACAGTGTAGTAATAGTTCAAAGCCAAATCCCAGTCCGGATTTTTATGGTACGTGACTCCAAATTTTTCAGGATTCTTCGCAACAGGGGTATATTTGCTCAGATCAAATGTGCCAAACCCTATAGAATGTACGTGATCCTTGTTCTCTTCCAGGAACTGCATGGAATACCTGGCATCTTTATAGGTCTCACCTGGAAAACCAAAGAATCCCATTACGTGATTCCAGATGCCGGCCGTTGAGGACATCTCAAGACCTCTTCGAATGACATCCGTTGTTGTTGCCTTGCCCATGAGCTTCAGCACTCTCTCACTTGCCGACTCAAAGCCCATGTGGAGTACTTTGCATCCGGACTCGGCGGCATCCTTCCAGATTTGTTTATGAATCAAATCCTTTTCAAATCGTATGTGAGTGGCCCACTCAATGTCCATTTTGTTCTCCATAAGCTTCCGTGAGAGTTTTTTGAAGAACGCCAGTGGGTACGATTCATCGGTAAAGTGAAAATGGCGAGCATTGTGCTTATTCCCCAGGTACCGGATCTCGTCAATAATTTGATTAATCTTCTTTGTCCGGTACCCTGCCGTATATCCCTCTCCATGGTCGCAGAACTCGCACTGACCCCAGTAACAGCCCCGTGTTGCCAGGTAAGGGAGGATGGGTTCCGGGACAAAATATTTCTCCAAAGGCAATCCGTCAAAGTCAGGTGGCGGCAGGGTCTTCATATCCTCAGCTGAGGTTATTGAGGAGGTATGGATTCCTGAACCATCACGATACATCAAATTCGGAATTTGCGCCAGATTACGACCAGCTCCAATTTCTTCCACAAGCTGTAGAAACGCTGTTTCTCCTTCAAACATCACAGCACTGTCAAAAAGAGCAAACAGGTTTGGTTTATCCGGTAGCACATCCCGCAGGCGTGTCACCGTATTCCCGCCTATCGTTACATGAATATCCGGAAACTGTTCTTTAATAAGGGCGCAGAAAGTCATTGAGGAAAAGAGTTGCTGCTGAAACACGATTGAAATTCCAATGACGTCAGGACATTCGGCGATGATCGCCGGCTGAAGTATATGCTCAAAGACGTCACGGTACACATTCACCTGGGTATCTTGTACAGCTTTTAGAAGTTCAGAGGATATGAACCGTTTATATGACAGGTCTGTTTCCATGGGCGGCATACAAATCCGCGCCGGTGCATATACCAGCGAAATCACAGCGGTCACCTCGTGGAATACATTAATCGCTCTTTCCAGTTTTTCTGCATCGTAGAAATCCTGAGTTCTGACAACCCGCTTTGCTGTTTCCGCCTTTTCAATAAGTTCAAATATCCGACTGCGAGTGCAATCAGATAAAGTACGCTGAAGTTTCATATCATTTTTATTGAGCTCGCGTTTTTGAGAAATTTTTTTCAACCGCTCCAATTGCTGCGGCACCTTTTTTAGTACTCTATGAAGAAAGTCGCCACTAAAAAACCAATCGTACATTTCCAGATTCACGTCCTTTTGGACTACCTCATGTCCTGCAGATCGGAGAAAGGCAGTTAAGGTGGGCAAACTCAAGTATGGCTCTGAAGGGAACCAATCCGGCGGGAAAACCAAAAGAACCTTCATCTTCCGCCCACCGGCGTCTCGTGAGGTTCGAGGATGACGTTGCATAAGCTCCGGGGTTGCAAGCTTACCTTTATTATAATCGATTCTCATAGCTTTATAATATTTAATCCAGAAAATCTTGAAGAAATCGCGAAGCTTTTTTAGCCTCTATATTACTTCAGATAACTTCAAGTACTCGTGTTTTAATAATGAGAATTGTGAGGCAGAGCAAGAGTGAAATACTTGCCTCTTTCTTCAAAAAGAATGCGTTTGTTTTCCAAATCCTTAATTATCTTTTCCATTTCGTCTATTTCATCTTTTTTTTGGTCACCTTTTTCCTGGATGTTGGAGAGGATTTGTTTAAAAGATTTTGGGCTTTCATTGCAAAATGAAATAATCCGAGCAGAGGGACCAGCAAAACGTGTTTTGATAGGCTGTCCTTTCGGTCTTCCGTCATAAACTGTTACAAAATCCATTGATTTTGTAAAAAAGAAAAAAGGAGTCTGTTCTGATTGATCCCGCTTTTTCCATTCTTCCACAGTCTGGCGCAACTCGGCTTTTAGTTTAGGGTCGACCTGGTCTTTTGTTTCAAACTCAAAATCATAAGCTATTTTCATTAAATCTATTTCCTCGGAATGATACACATAGGAGTAGCCTTCTCCAGGGCCATTAATTTTGATGCCATAATTGTCAGGACGATTGAAATAAGGGCTGAACCGTTCCAACCATAGATTCCCCACTGCTGTGGGGGGCTGAAGATGGATAATGGATCTGATAATGTCGATTTGCCTGCGATAGTCCTCATCTGTCTCCCCTGGAAATCCGGTTAAAATATTCCAGGAAACCTCTAACTCATAATAAAACGCCCATTTTAAAAAAAGGATGTTTTGAATGGGCAGAACCCCTTTATTCATCTCATTTAGTTGATTGGCGCTGAAACTCTCGATCCCAGGTTGGATCACTTTCGCTCCACCACGGGCCACTGTTTTAATTTGCTTCCTGCTTAAATTACTTTTAACTTCAATGAAGAACTGCAAATCGTAATTTTCCTGCCTTAATTTGCCAAATATCCCATCGATGTATTTCATATCCAGAATATTGTCCACAAACCGGAACCGATATGTGTTATAGCGTTTTGACAGGGAGGCGACTTCGGTATGGATTTTTTCAATGGTCTTGGCTCGAAATTTCATGGTCAAGGCATTCAGTCCGCAAAATTTACATTGGTGTTTTTCTCCCCACCAGCAGCCACGGGCCGTTTCATAGAGAATGATCGGGTTTTCCAATAGGGGAGAGGCAGGGTCTATCTCTTTTAGTTGTTTAAAGTAATCATCGTAATCAGGCGCTCCGTATTTTCCAAAGTCCACGAACATTTGACGGTTCTTTTCATAAACCACCTTGCCTTTTTTACGATAGACGATCCCTCCGGGGATGGAACCACCCTTTTCGACAGCATCCAGTAAACCGGGAAGAACGTTTTCTGCTTCTCCAATAACTGCGTAATCGATCCACTCAAAAACTCGAAAGTATTCCAACCCCATTTCCGACTCGAAATTAGACCCGCCAAAAATGATTTTTATTGAGGGATATTTTTGCTTGATCAATTTGGCAAGAGTTAAACTTGCAGCATTTTGGTTAAAGGTCGATGTAAATCCCACTACATCATGCTTCTCCCAATCAAAAGCATCCAGGGTCCAGCTGAGAAATTCGGGAGCCATTTTTGTTTTAACCTCCAAGAGAAACTCCTCAGAACAGCCAGTGGATTGGCAGACCTCCCTGCTATGAGTTGAAAAATGGCTCATATATTCCTTGTTCTTTGGGGAATCTTCAAACAATATATGAGAAAAAAGCCATTCACCAATTAAAAATCTTTTTTCACAGAGTTGGTTGTAAACCGGGAGTCCTATTTTATGGGCAAAATAAAGATTCAGATAAAAACTCTTCACTTCCCACCCATGAGTTTTTATGAGGGCGGACAGGGTCCCCAGCTGAATCGATGGGTAAATATGAAAGCCAAAAGGCATGTTTACCAGAGCAACCTTGAGAGGCATAATCTTAACTTTTTAATCAAGCACATTTTTTTTCAGAAGTTGTTTTTTTTGTTTTGCTTAAGAGCAAGCTTATACTATAATGGCATCTTTGTCTGGATACAAAATTATTTTTATAACTTTTTCGTAAGGAGTATAACGATGTATATGAAGTTATTCATGATGTTATTTGTTCCAATATTTTTTCTAGGATGTGGCGTCAATGAAGACATTCACAAGGAGACCTTGAACGAATTGCAGGCAAAGAAAGCAGAGTTGAAAATGGCATTGTCAGAGACAGCTGATGCTAATAAGAAAATTGGCGGATTGCAGAAAACAATGCAGGAGAAAGAACAAGAAATCAGTAAACTCTCTGCAAGTGTCTCTGCAAAGGAACAAAAAATCAATGAGCTCTCAGCAGAGATGTCGGTAGCTTTAGATACAAAGAAAGCAGAGTTAGATAGGGCATTGTCAAAGACGGCTGAGGCTAATAAGAAAATTGGCGGATTGCAGAAAACAATGCAGGAAAAAGAACAAGAAATCAGTGAACTCTCTGCAAGTGTTTCTGCAAAGGAACAAAAAATCAATGAGCTCTCTGCAGAGATGTCGGCAGCTTTAGATACAAAGAATGCGGAGTTAGATAGGGCATTGTCAGAGACGGGTAAGGCTAATAAGAAAATTGCTGGATTACAGAAAACAATGCAGGAAAAAGAACAAGAAATCAGTGAACTCTCTACAAGTGTTTCTGCAAAGGAACAAATAATCAATGAGCTCTCTGCAGAGATGTCGGCAGCTTTAGATACAAAGAATGCGGAGTTAGATAGGACATTGTCAGAGACGGCTGAGGTTTATGAGAAAATTGGTGGATTGCAGAAAACAATGCAGGAAAAAGAACAAGAAATCAGTGAACTCTCTGCAAGTGTCTTTGTAAAGGAACAAAGAATAGAAGAACTCGTAGCTGAAATGTTTGCAGCTTTAGATACAAACAATGCAGCTTTGGGTAAGGCATTATCACAGAAGGGTGAGGCTAATGAGAAAATTGACGCATTACAGAAAGCAGTGAAAGAAAAAGAACAAGAGCTAATAGAAGTCTCAGTAGAGATGTCGGCAGCCTTAGATGAAAAGGAGGCAGAAACATCCGCAGCCTTGGATGCAAAGAATCGTGAACTCTCTGCAAGTGTCTTTGTAAAGGAACAAAGAATAGAAGAACTCGTAGCTGAAATGTTTGCAGCTTTAGAGATAAACAATGCAGCGTTGGGTAAGGCATTATCACAGAGGAGTGAGTTTAGTGAGAAAATTGACGCATTACAGAAAACAGTGCAAGAAAAAGAACAAGAGCTAATAGAAATCTCAGTAGAGATGTCGGCAACCTTAGATGCAAAGGAACAAAAAATCAATGAGCTCTCAGCAGAGATGTCGGCAGCCTTGGATGCAAAGGAGGCAGAAAAATCAGCAGCCTTGGATGCAAAGAATAGTGAGCTTTCTGCAATTGTCTTTGCAAAGGAACAAAGGATAGAAGAACTCGTAACTGAAATGTTTGCAGCTTTAGAGATAAACAATGCAGCGTTGGGTAAGGCATTATCACAGAGGGGTGAGGCTAATAAAAAAATTGACGCATTACAAAAAGCAGTGCAAGAAAAAGAACAAGAGTTACTAGAAGTCTCAATAGAGATGTCGGCAGCTTCAGAGGCAAACAATACAGCGTTGGGTAAGGCATTATCACAGACGGCTAAGGCTAATGAGAAAATTGACGCATTACAGAATAGAATGGAAGGCAAAGAACAATTGAACAAGGTACTCTCTTCAGGGCTCTCTGAAAAGGTACAATGGATCAGTGATATAAGCACTGAAAAAGAGAAAGAGTTAGAAAATTTTAAAAACACTTACGAAAGTCTGGTCAAAACATTGGGAGATGAGGTTAAAAGAGGAGAGATAAAGATTTCTCGTGCCGTGGATACTCTTTTAGTAAAAATTGTTGATAAGATACTTTTCGCCTCCGGAAAGACTACTATTAAAAAAAGCGGGAGGGAAGTATTGCAAAAGATTGGAGATGTTCTTGAGACTGTAAAAAACCGACAGATCATGATAAAAGGGCACACGGATAATGTCCCTATAGGAAAAAAAATAAAGGAGAAGTTTCCCTCCAATTGGGAATTGTCTGCCATGAGGGCAATAAATGTCGTACATTACCTTAAAGAGAAGGTAGGCATCTCGCCAGAGACCCTTTCCGCTACGGGCTACTCTAAGTTCAGACCGGTTGCTACCAATGATAGCGCTGAAGGGAGAGCACAAAACAGAAGGATAGAAATAGCGCTTCTTCCATTGGATGTAAATAAGGTTTTGAAAGATCTGGAGAATTGATGAGCAAACAAATTCGATAGAAGATTTCGCAAAATTTCTTCGGGTGTGATATCTTGGAATAGTCATGCAAAAGCAAAAAGTCATGCTTCTGTTTCCACCTGAGTGGGTGCCTACGGCGCCATATCTGGCGCTGCCCAGCCTCACAGCGGTATTGCGCCAGCATGGACACGAGGTGGTACAGAAGGATGTAAACATTGAAATGTACAACCTGTTCTTTAGCCATACCTTTTTGACCTGGGTTAAGGAGCGCCTGTCCTTAAAGCTGCACGAACTAAAAGCCCGAGAGCAAGCAAAAGTCTTGACAGATAATGAGGTCGAGCAGAAGACGTGTATCGAAGCTCAATTATCCGTTAATGTGCTTGCCTTGGCTGAACATGCCAAATCCGCCATACACACTGTCCATAGCGAGGAGTTTTACGATTCCGATAAGCTTGAACGGGCATTGAATACTTTCCGCGTGACAATGAAGTACATCTCGGCCGCCTACTATCCTGCCTCCCTCGTCTTCTACCCAATGGAGAGCAACCTGGGCTATCGCCCCGGTGTTTCACAGGAGGTATTCGCCTGTCTTGAGGACGAGCAGGTCAATGTGTATCGGGAGGTTTGCCGGCAACTGGTTATCCCGGCAGTTAAGAAAGAAGCGCCAGCTATTGTTGGCGTATCAACCGGGACCAGGATGCAGTTTCTCGCCGGATTGACCTTCTGTAAAATGATAAAGGAAGCCTTCCCGAATATTCACATCACTGTTGGCGGAAATATCATTACACGTATTCAAGAAGATCTATTGAAACACGAACGGTTCTTCACGGAGGTATTTGACTCTGCAATTATGTACGAAGGAGAACATGCCTTTCTCTGGCTTCTTGAAGCATTGCGAGGCAAACGGGAATGGAAGACGGTTCCCAACCTGACCTACCGTGATAAAACCGGTGTCCGTGTGAATGATGAGATGTACACCGAGAAAATTACCACGCTGCCAATTCCTGATTTTGACGGGCTTCCTTTGGATAGCTACTTTGTTCCCGTGCGTATTCTTCCCTATTTGGCAACGCGTGGCTGTTATTGGGGGCGTTGCACATTCTGCGATCATGGGGAAGGTTACCTTGATAAGTACAGGGGAAAACCTGCTACTCAGGCCGTAAAAGAAATCAAGGCCTTGAAGGAGAAATATCATGTAAATTATTTCCTGTTTCCTGATGAGTCATATCCCCCGGCGCTTTTCAAAAAGATAATACAGGTTTTGCTGGAGCAGAATATTAAAATTGAATGGACTACTCCTATCCGGTTTGAAGAAGCCTTGCAGGATCCTGAGTTATGGGAGATGGCTGCCAGAGCCGGGTGCCGGGCCCTCTATTTTGGAATGGAGTCCGCTAATGAACGAGTGCTAAATTTGATGAATAAACACGTGAAAAAACATGTCATAGAAAACAACCTCAGAGAGTCCGCCAAAGCAGGCATTTGGAACCATGTAATGGCAATTTTCGGCTTCCCCGGAGAAACTAGGGAAGAGGTCGGGGAGACACGAGAGTTCCTTCTTGAAAATAAGGAAAACATTCATTCGGTTGAAATGTCTAATTTTGTTGCGTATCGCCACTCGCCGATTGTTCAAAACCCGGAGAGGTTCGGAATCACGATTCACAAGCAGGACGAATATGATATACCGCTCGACTACTATTACACACTTAACAAGCCGATAGGCATCACCTGTATGGAGGCTATGGAGCTTTCCGAAGATATCTATCGCAATGATTTCGAACCCTGGGCTGTGCGGATCAACGCGCGCGAACATGTTTTCCTCTATATCTCAAAGTACGGAACTAATCGACTGCCCCAGATATATGCCAAACAAAGGTAATGATTTGAACTGCCCTATTTTTGTAAAAACTTCGGATAAACTTCCTTTACTGACCGGTAGAGGAAGATCCTTTTTAGGATTAAAAAATTCCTTTTTACCTGTGCTGGATATACGGGCAAAAGCTCTATTTGAGCATTTGAATAAATTACTGGGATTTGCCGATACTCCAAAGGGAATGGAATACCAGGAGTGTTTCAATACGCTGCTGTGCGCTATTTACCCGGAAATGATGATTGACCTGGCTGACCTGGTTTATCTTCAGCACGAAAGACTATCAGTATTATTAAATTTTGATCTCATCAATAAAAACCTGCAAAAAGAGTATGGTGATTTCTTCGAACCTGAAACATCTGGGAATCCGGCGGTTCCAACGAATCCAAGAGTTCCTTTATCAGGCGCCGCTTCTGTTCACGATAGACGGAGAGTTACGGAACCATCAGGTAGAGTAGTGAAAGCAAATCTACAACTGGTGTCGCTGAACCGCAAGATGGACTTCCTATTTCAGCAACTGGCCCTGACCCTTAGAAAAGATCCTCTGTTTTATAAAGACCCGGAAATCATAAGATTGTTGAGTGAATGTTATAGCTATTACGTGTTTGAGACAAAGAATTTCCCCTGGCAAAATCCAGTTGAGCCTAAGCCCCGCAACCTGAACCAGTCTCTGATGGATGTAGCAACCGGCCTGGCCGGCCTTAGAGTGATTTTTAACTGGCCTGGAAATTATCCCAGGCTGGTTTTAACCGATTGCATGCCCTTCATCTTCCAATGCCTCACTCATTACAAAACTATGTTGGGCAAGCGGAACATTGAAATCCTTGATGCCGATTTCCCGGACAAAGCCCCGCAAAATTTAAAATTCGGCTTAATTATGTCAAATAAATTCATGCATCATTTAAAACGAATGGAAAGGAAAAAATTCCTTCGCTGGGCTTGGGAAAGTCTTGAACCTGACGGAATACTTGAGATTTTGGATACTGACGTGGAACTCCGAATTCTGCGTCAGGCAGATGATGCTGAATTCAAAAAAAAGTTGACTTCCGGTTACTTAGAATCCCTCATTGAAATTGAAGATGATTTCTGTCAAACCCTTATCTCTGACATCAAACAATCCGGATTTAAAGTCACACATTTAGACTCCAACGAATACAAAGATGAAACGGATGCTTACAGCAAGTACCCCGGTTGCAATCTCTCTTTAAAATTTCAAGGATTAGAAATCGTGGCACAAAAGATGTTGTAATTAGATACTTCTTTTGCATTGCCAACCGGTAACATTTTTTTTTGCACTGTTTTTCTACAACATATTGATTTTTTTCCGCTAAGCCACAAAATCTTGAAGATTTTTCTTTCTTTCTTAGTCTCTTTGTGGCAAATTTATTCTTGTTGGGGCGAAGTCAGGCTTGCCACCCGCTCAAAGTTGAAGTCATCTCAAAAAAAGCTTGACTTGGAAATATGTAAAGTAACTGTTGTTTAGATTAAGTATTATTAGTTAACTTAAGGCCAATTTAACCGTCCAATTACATTTTGCTCTTTTTATCCAATATATTGTATGCTTAATTAGATACATCACAATATACATGATTGCACTTGGGAGTAAAGAGCGTTATGATTTGTCATTATATCCTTCCCGTTACTCATATGTAACATCGCTGCATTCCCTCCAAAACTCATTATTTTAGATTTCTCCAAATATATCAATACTGTAAGAAATAAATCAAGAATGTATAAAGATGGCATGCAAATTGATATATATGATCTCGAACTTTAAGGAGAAAAGCTGTGGAAATAAATGATGACCTCCTAGAGATTAACCCTAATTTAAAGAGTCAAGTAGCATACGTTGGCAAGGGGAAGCATAAAGCAGTCCTGGTTGATAATTTCTATAAGGACCTGGAAAAGATTCTACAGGTTATAGCCAAACTGCCCTATACCGACCATTATGATCTCACCGGAAACTTCCCCGGACGTCGAGCGCAAATCAATATAAGTACCGAACCCGTTATCAACGCAATAAGTCAACTTTGGGGATCGCAGCTATATTCGTTTTTTCAACCCCAGTTAGCCGTTTTTCAAGCCCTAACCACAATGGACTACCGACTCAATATCGGGCAGCGTGCACCACACATAGACCCGGATATTACCGCATTGATCTATCTGAATCCTGAGCAGTCCTCTACCGGAGGAACCGCACTCTATCGCCATCGTCCGACAGATTTAGAACGGCTGCCAAGGCTCCCTATCACGCCGGATCAAGAGGTTTGGCAATTGGCCGAGCGACTCGAACTGAGTAACGAATTCTTTCAAACAGAGGAAGGCTATGAAAACTTCCAACGCAGTATGATCTTCAACCCCTTGTTCGCCGCCAAGGGGAATAACTATATCAACGATGGAAATGAGTTTTGGGAATTGCTGCAACTCGTGGAGATGAAGCCCAATAGATTAGCCATCTTCGACGCCCGGGTGTTTCATTCCCAGTACATAAAGGAAGACCTATATGACAAGGTCTTTCGTATGAATCAGATCATCTATCTCACCGCAGAGCAGAACACCATGCGTACGGGGAGTTCACTTGCATAGATCTTGCAGGAATCAGCTCTTTTGTCCATAACGATATTTGTTGTTTTTAAAAGTCAATCATTATAAATGCCACAACTTGCCTGTCTGTCGAAAACCACAAAACCTCAAAAATCCATTAAAAAAGAACATAGTACGAGATTATCTTTATACCCTATTAGAGATGGAAACCAACTAAAATCCTTTTGATTATAAATCCCTTTAAAGTTATAATGAAAGGAATTATGATGAGATTAATCGCCTTAACTCTTGGTGTCTTTTTTATTTTAACCTGTTTTAGTTACGCCAAAGAAAAAGAAATCGATGTTGACGCAATTAAAAATCCTCGAGCCGCTGACTCAAAATCTATTTCAAATGGAAATAAGCTTTTTTTTGAAAAATGTTCCGTTTGTCATGGAGAAAAAGCGGATGGGAATGGACCTTCTGCTGAAAGTTTTGAAGTGGTTCCATGGGATTTTACGGACGGAACGATTGCCGACATTTCAGATGGTTTTTTATTTCAAAAAATCAAAAACGGAGGTATATGGTTTGAGATGCCTCCATTTGGCTTGATCCTTAAGAATAATGAGATTTGGGACATAATAAACTTTTTAAGATCGATCTCGAAAAAATCTTAACTTTATGCTATAAACTGTAAAAACTTCTTTTTTGAGAAAGTTTTTTTGCCAGGACGGAAGCCCTATTTGGTTGCGACCCATTGGCCGCTTTATGAAATAATCGCAGAATATCCAGCTATTTATGGCGGGGATGAATGCAGAGCGAGGGCAAGGGGGATGCAATCCCTCTCATTTCCTTTGATACCTCGTTTTTTAAGGCAGGCTTACTTACTATATAACAAATTAACAGAGAAAGGGGTGATTTTTAATTAAAAAAATTTTAGCTATAAAGTTTTTTTCAATAATTTATTTTTTGGAGAGATAAAAAATGTTAAAAAAAACGGCAGTTTTGTCTGTATTTATTTTTATTTTTTCTATGATCGCTTCTGTAATTACGGTACACGCTGAACCTGATTACCTTATTCGCGTAATTCTTGATAAAACCAAACAAATGGCTCTTATCAACCCGGAAACAAAAACCGTTGTATCTTATTCGCCATTGCCTATACTGGGATCTCACGGGGTAGCTATGTCTCCGGATAAAAAATATTTATATATGAACGCTATGCCTCCGGGTGATATTGTGGAATATAATATTGCCAAAAAGGGCGTTAGTAAATGGTTTCCAATTCCTGAAACAACTAAAAATTGTGGAATCCTTGTAGCGCCTGACGGAAAACACGTAATCTCTGCCAGTCAGAATAAAAAAGTTATTGTTTTGGACCGGATAACCGGGAAATACGATATTATCAAGACGCCAAGTGATTCTCACCAGTTTGTCTTTGGTCCAGATGGAAATGTTTACGTGGCTGGCGGCAGCGGGAATAAAGTCTCAATTGTCGACTGGAAAAATAGAAAAAAGGTTGGAGAGTTTAAAGTAGGGAAAAATCCTCACGGCGTAGCTTTTTCACCCGATAAAAAACGTATACTGGTGACTTTGAGGGGCGAAAGCAGAGTGGGAATCTATGACGCCAAGAGTAAAAAAGAGGTTGGAAGCATCGAGATTAAAGACGCGGAAGGATTATGCAATATAGGTTTAATGCCGGACAACAAATCATACTGGGTTGCAGAAACTTTTGGTAGAATGCTGCACCAGATCGATGCTAATACTAATGAAGTAATCCATAGCATGAGTGTAGATGGAGAACCCCATCACGCGTTACCGACACCATTGTCCGGCAAATAGTGCAGGAACGAAAAGCTCAGTATTTGTGATTTCGACGGAAGAGAGAAATCTTTAACCTTAATATTTTAATTCACTAGGTTTCTCACAGAGTTCATCGTGAGCCTTTTGAAGAGCCTTGCCAGGTCTGTCCTGAACGAGAATTTTTCAGTAGCTTGGCTCTCTTAGAATGACTATAAGGGCTCGAAATGACCGCAAAGGGGGACATTTCTCGGTCAGGCACTAATATAATTATTAGAGTGCTGTAATATGAATCGATTTGTAGTCATCTTTATTCTTTGCGGTGTTTTTTTATTACCAACATCTATTTCAGCAGCTGAAATATTTCCGAATAAAAACATTAAGATGATTTACCTGAATGCTTGCGCCGAGTGTCATGGTAGAAACGCTAAAGGCGGAGGAGACGCCCCGTCGCTTCGAAACAATGATTTTATTAGAAAATACGATGTCAGGACCATTAACGAGATGCTTTTAAAGGGCGTTTCCAAAGAAAAAACACGATATCCTGAAAAATATGAAGAAGGAATGCCGGCGACCAAGAACATTACGGAAGAAGAAACTAAAATATTATCGGAACTTATTAAAAAATGGAATAAATAAAGAATAGAGATCGGTTAAATTATTATTAATATCCTATGAAATTAGATAGAAGAAATTTTGTTAAACATGTAAGCATTGGTCTGTTTACGATGTCCTTTCTTGGAAAAGTAGACCCCAAACTTGCTGCTGCTATAGCTTTGCCTGATGACATTCAAAAAGCAAAGGATATAGATAATTTACGAGGGCTGGAAAAAACTCATACACCCAAACTTAAAATTCCGATGGTTGCGGAAGACGGTAGATTTGTACCCATAGAACTTACTCTCGATCATCCTATGGAAAAGGATCATTTTGTTGAAAGTGTTGATGTTATTGTATTATCAGATCCTATTACGACAAAAGGGAGATTTTTATTTTCTCCACAAAATGGAAGACCACATTTGAAGTTCCAGACTCGAATGGCAGCAGGTACTACCACAGTTTACGCTGTGATAGCTTGCAGTAAACATGGACGGTGGGTTGGAGATGCGATGATTAGAATTGTCGGCGGAGGGTGCTAAAGTGGCAAGAAAAAAAAAACCTCCTAAAATTAAACTGCCGAGGAAAATTAAAAAAGGGGATATTATTAATGTAGCTGTACAGCCAAAATACCCTTCTATTACAGGCCTGGCAACTATAGGAGATACGGATGATTTTTACAGAAAAGAACCGGCAGTATATCTAAAAGAAATGGAAGTATTTTACGGTAAAGAAAAAGTTTGTACTTTTTTAATGTCCTCTGCCGTAAGCCAGAATCCAAGAATCGAATTCCCTTTAAAAGCGGATAAGGAAGCAACTCTGAAAGTTGTTTTTCAAAGCAATCAAAACGAAACGTTTAAAGCTTCTAAAGAAATTAAATTCTCCTGACAGAAAGTATCATAATTGGAAATCTGGAAAAGCCTTTTTAAAAGCCAGTGGTCTCCATTTATTGGCGCTTTGCTTATTGGATTTGTCAATACCATGATGTTTGCCTTTGACAGTCCCTGGTCTATTTTCTCGGGATTACGAAATTGGGGACTGCATCTGCTTGAGTTCATTCCAAATTTTCCAGATGTTGCACAAATATCTCCTCTGGAACATACCAGCTCAGTAATGGATATGGCTTTTTTGTTTGGCGCCTTTGGCTCTGCATTGCTGGCAAAAGAGTTCAGCATACAAATACCGCCTCTTAAAGAAGCAATGAAAGGTATTTGGGGGGGTATATTAATGGGAATTGGGGCAAATTTTGCCAGGGGGTGCACCATAGGCGGATTTTTTAGTTCCATCAGCGCCCTATCAGGAAGCGGCTTATTCATGATGTTAGGTCTGCTTATCGGCACAATTGCAGGTCTTAATTATTTGATATGGGACATGAGAAGATCTGAAAAAAAGCCGGTCAAAAGTGGAAAAGCTTTTTACCCCCCTCCCCTGCTTCAAATTTACTCAGGCATTTCTGTAGTAGTTACCGGTCTGTTGTTAATTCCTTATTATTACGACTATCTGGATTTAAATGTTCTGGGTGTTATTTTCTGCCTGGCCGTGATTTTAGGAATCACAAACCAGAGATCGAGATTCTGCTTTGTGCGGGCTTTTAGAGAACCTTTTTTGACCGGGGAGGGAGAGATGATAAAAGCGGTTGTTACGGCTTTTCTAATTTGTATTTCTGGTTTTTCTATCTTAAAATTTTCCGGAATTAAAGATTTTACTGTTCAAATAGCCCCTTCAGCGGGATTGCCTGCTGTTATAGGAGGCTTTATATTTGCTATCGGAATGGTTCTCGCCGGAGGTTGCGCTTCAGGGTCTCTATGGCGCTCCGGAGAAGGTCAACTGAAGTCATGGTTGGCTGTTTTTGCATTTTCCCTTTCAGCAGCGGGCACTCATGTAATATTGCAACTGGTATTTGAATATTCTTATTTTAAAAGGGTATTTCTCCCTGATATCTTCAATAGCTGGTTGATTGCTCTGTTATTTGTTTTTGGAATTATGTATCTCTGGTATTGGTTGGCAGTCTGGAATGAAAAAACAGAAAAATTAGTTATGATGAAATAGCATACCCCTTAATCAGTTTATATAATGGTTTAATGGACATCAACAAAGATATTGTAACTCACGTTTTTCAAAAAGCTGATTTTGGTGAAATAATAGAAAATTTAATCAAAGAAGCCCAATTAAAAAATTATCGCATTGTAAAAATTGTAAATGTTGATAACATAAAAGAAAAAGCCGCACTAGTAGATAAATTAAGCATAGGGTTTCAGCATTATAAGATTATCGAAATGTGCAATCTCATAAATTGCAATGAAGTTGTTTCGTCGGATTTGAGAGCAGGCGTCTTTATGCCTGTCCGATTAGTGGTTTACCAGCCGAAAAATGAAAATACGATTTACATTTCTTATTTAAAACCTACAGCTTTCGCGGCTTTATTTCAGCCAAGAGCAATGATGAAAGTCGCAAAACAATTGGAGATGGATTTAGATGATGTGGCTAAAGCAGCGGATTTTTAAGATTAGTCTTTTGTTCTTGATGTTTTTTGTAGTTGCATCCCATGCACAAGCGGATGAAAAACGCTTAACAATCAATTTCGATAAAAATAATATCTGCTGTATTATGGGTAAGGATATGATAGCCAGTGAGTTAAAAAAATTGGAGGGTGTCAATTCAGCTCGCTTTAAAGCAAATGAAAGAAAAATCAGCCTTTATTTTGAGCCGTTAAAAATAAAAATGAAAACTATTGTGGAAAAAGTTAGCGAGATTACCCAAATTGAAAAACAGTTTATCTTGCCTGAACTTGATAAAGGTCCCTGATTTATGAAAAAGAAAAAACTTGGAATACTGCTTTTTAAGGGACCTGAAAGCCAGGATACCCTTTCAGCTATTGGTCTTTCGTCGGCAGCAGTAAAAGAGGGTATAGAAGTTGAACTTTTTCTGATGCATGAGGGAGCGCTTAACGGGACAAACGAATCCCTTCAAGAACTTGCTAAAGATAAGAGAGTTAAGGTGACGGTTTGTACTCATAGCGCGGATGAGCTTCATGCTTATAAATACCAAGGATTTAAATACGGAAGCCAATATGACAATGCCTTTATCGCTAATGAAACAGACAGGTATATTGCGTTTATATAATCTCATTGGAATTTAATAAAATACGAATCTCAAAATACTTCGTAGCAAAATTTTTACGCGTTTAGGAGGGAATTTGACCAAAAGCATTTTTATTATTTTTTCCGATTATACCTTTGAAACAAACAAAGCTTTAGAAAAGCTTCGCCTTGCCGTGGGTTTAACCTTAAATGATGAAAATATTTTAAATCTCGTGTTCTTAGGAAATTCATGTCATGTTTTGCAGGAACTGGATAAATCAAAGGCCAATATGAAACCTGCTTTCAAACATGTTAAAATGCTGGCGGAATTGGATGCAAAGTTTTATGTAGAAGATGCGGGCAATTTCTCTATTTCTAATAATATTAAATATCAAAGTATTAAGCCCCCTGAGTTTATTGATCTTCTTGATAAGGCAAATGTTGTTATTCATTGATAAATAAAATGAAAAAATCTCTTTTTATTATCCGTAACCCTGATTCTCCATTTTTAAAATATTTCGATATAAAAAAAGAAAATCATGAGGCAATTTTAATCCAAAACGCCGTTTGCCTAGAAAAACTGAGGAAAATAGATAAAGTAAAAGTTCTTAAAGAAGACGCGGATTTATGTAAAATAAACACAGAGAATCAAGCAATAGATTATAAGGAAATGCTGAATATAATCTTTTCTACCGATAAAGTTGTTTGTGTATAGGATAGAAATTAATACATGGAACCGGATAAAACAATTAACATAAAAGGAGAGGTTTGTCCTTATACTTTTGTAAAGTCTAAACTAACGCTTGAAGAAATGGATGCGGGAAAAATTCTTAAAATAATTATTGACCATGAGCCTGCTACGAAAAATGTCCCCGGAAGTATGGAAAACGAAGGGCATAAGGTTTTGGAAGTAATAAAGATAAACAGTACCGATTGGCATATAATAGTCCAAAAAAAGGTTTAAGTTATTTATGTTTAAGATAAAAAATGTATTCCCCGTTATTATTTTCAGACATTATAATTTCATGGCCGGTTCTGGAAGACCATGCAGCCATGTCAGCTCTGGTCCCGGGGTCTGTAGAAATTATCTTAAGCACCTGTCCTTCCCTCAATTTTGAAATAGCCATTTTTGTTTTAACGATAGGCAATGGACAGGATAAACCCCTACAATTTAATTCTATGTCAAAATGTGTTTCATTCATATTAGTACCCTCCAAAAACACTAAAATATTTTAATCCAATTCAATTGTCAACATAATGTCGAGCGTGTCCAAATCATTTAGATTAAAACGCAAAACCCGATATAGAATTTTTAAAATTCTATATTGGGGTTGATTATTATTTTTTATAATATAAAATTAATAGCATACTATGCATTGGTTTGACATTAGCGTTATAGTTTTACTGATAGCGTCAACAGTTTACAGCCTTATCAGGGGGCTGATTAAGGAGCTGTTTTCACTTGCTTCAATTATTTTCGCTTTTATTCTCTCCCATAGATATTATTCTCTTATTTCCACTCAGATTTCCGATTTTGTTTCAAATAAAATGGTAGCCGATTTATTAAGTTTTGGATTTATATTTATCTTTTCCGCGCTAATTATAAGCCAGATTGGGCAATTAGTCCGAAAGCTGCTATATGAAACTAAAACTCTTACTGTTACCGATCGTATTGGTGGTAGCCTCCTGGGATTGGTTAAGGGAATATTAATTATTGCGGTGATTATGATTCCTATCGGCTTTGTCCCTTATGCCAAAAAAGAAATCATTGCAAAGTCAAAATTAGCTCCTTACATCCTGAATATTTCACGTGAACTATCGAAAACCTCTTTTTCTGATAAAAATATTATGGAAAATATGCAAAGTAAGGTTATGAAAGATATGAAAAAAAAACTTATGGAAAACGTGCAGGATAAACTTAAATTACCCGATATGAAGGATAAGATAAAAACCGGTCTGGATGCCATAACGGGAAGTTTAGAAGACAGTGAGAAAAACGAAGATAAAAAAGGCCGTGTCAGCAAAAGTAATAAAGAAAGTTCTAATAAACACGATAAAAACAACGATAAAATTTCCGAAAACATTACTGAAGAAGCCAAGAAAATTTTGGATACATTAATCGATAAGAATTTATGAATCTCATAGAAACGGAAGATCTTTCAAAACGATTGTTCCGGACTGTGTCCCCTCCTTTAGTAAGGATTAAAGGGGTGGTTTTGGCAGGTTTGTATTTCATCAAAATTTTCTACAAATGCACGAAATTTAACTTGACATATACTATATATTGAGGTAAATTTTCTTCTCCATACAATATAGAGGGTCAATCTAATCTCATTTTATATAAAAATATTACTACGAAAGGGCATATTATGAAGTTAAAAGAACGCAAAACTGGAGTACAAGAAACGCATAAAAGTTCTACATCGGATAGCACCCTTTCTAACTCTCAAAAACCTACTGAACCACCCGGTACTCTTAAAACCTTAATAAAGCATGTAGCTGGTAATACTAAAAACGAAGGCAGATTTCCGGAACCTGTTTTATCTGAAAATTCTCTGAAGGTATTGGAAAAGAGGTATTTAAAGAAAAATGAAGACGGGAAAGTCGTTGAAAAACCGAAAGATCTCTTTCTCAGAGTTGCAAAAAATATTGCTTCTGCAGATCTCAAATTTAATCCAGATGCTGATGTTTCAGTAACTGAAGAAGAATTTTATAATATGATGGCCAGCCTGGATTTTTTGCCTAATTCTCCGACTTTAATGAACGCCGGACGTGAGTTGCAGCAATTATCCGCCTGTTTTGTTCTGCCAATTGAAGATTCCATGGAAAGCATTTTTGAAACCATTAAAGATACTGCATTGATCCATAAAAGCGGAGGAGGAACTGGTTTTAGCTTTTCTCGTCTCCGCCCGGCAAACTCACCTGTGGCGACAACAAACGGAGTGTCGAGCGGTCCTATTTCGTTCATGAAAGTATTTGACTCGGCAACTGAAGCTATTAAGCAGGGTGGAACCAGACGCGGAGCAAACATGGGAGTTCTCAGAGTTGACCACCCTGATATCGAAAAATTTATCACATGTAAAGAAGACGATAATCAGATAAATAATTTCAATATTTCCGTGGCTTTAACTGACGTGTTTATGAAAGCGGTTATTAAAAGAGAGGATTACAACCTTTATAATCCACATTCCAACGAAATTTCAGGGAAACTTTCCGCAGAAAAGGTTTTTAACAATATAGTTTCATCGGCATGGAAAAACGGCGATCCGGGAATCATCTTTATTGACCGGATTAACAGGGATAACCCTACCCCAAATTCAGGCAGCATAGAAAGCACAAATCCCTGCGGTGAACAGCCTTTACTTCCCTATGAATCTTGCAACCTAGGTTCTATTAATCTTTCAGCCATGGTCAAAGAAAGGGGGAGTTCCAGCAATGCGAAGCTTAACTCAGGGGATACGAATGGCTCCATTGATGCACCATTAATTCTGCGGGAAATAGATTTTGAAAAACTTTCTTGTACTATACATAAAGCGGTTCATTTTCTGGATAATGTTATAGAGATAAATCATTTCCCTTTGAAAAAAATTGAACTTATGACTAAAGCAAACCGGAAAATTGGATTAGGGGTTATGGGGTTTGCCGATATGCTTATTAAACTAGGCATTCCTTATGATTCTGATGAAGCTATAACGATTGGAGAAGTGGTTATGTCCTTTATAAATAAAGAATCAAAAAAGGCATCTGTCTTATTAGCCGAAAAAAGGGGTTTATTCCCAACTTTTGAAGGCAGTATTTATGATAAACCGCCCTTCGACTCTGCTCAGGATAAGGATGAGATAAAGCCCCGCAACGCTACAACCACTACTATCGCGCCAACAGGTACTATCAGCATTATTGCCAACTGTTCTTCCGGTATTGAGCCAATCTTTGCCGTATCATATGTGAGAAATGTGATGGATAATGACGAGCTGATAGAAGTTCACCCTTTGTTTGAACAGATGGCTAAAGAAAGAGAGTTCTATTCGGCTGACTTGATGAGGACAATTGCTCATGAAGGACATCTTGAAAATATTTCTGAAGTACCCGCAGATATCGCAAGCTTATTTGTTACAGCACATAATGCTACTCCTGAACAGCATATAAAAATACAGGCTGCTTTTCAAAAAAGTACGGATAATGCCGTTTCCAAAACAGTGAATTTTCCTAATTCAGCAACCGAGGATGACATTCGCAAAGCCTATATGCTTGCCCACTCTACCGGTTGCAAAGGGGTCACAATTTACAGGGATGGCAGCAGATCCAAACAGGTACTGACAACTGGTACTGTTAAACCCGCAAAAAAACAGCAGCCCTCCACAAAAATAACTCCAAGACCCAGACCAAAAATAACTCGTGGGAGTACCCAGTTAGTATCAACAGGCTGCGGCAACATGTATTTAACTGTTAATGAATGTGACAATGAAATTCCTTTTGAAATATTTACTCAGATGGGAAAAGCCGGCGGATGTGCGGCTTCCCAGTTAGAAGCTATAGGGCGCCTGGTTTCGCTCGCCCTCAGGTCAAATATTGAACCAGATATCATTACCAAACAACTGCGCGGAATAAGCTGCCACCAGCAATCATGGGAAAACGGTGAGAAAATCTTGTCCTGCTCGGATGCTATTGGAAAAGCTATACATCAATATTTAAAAAGAAAAAAAGAGGAAAAGAAGGGAAATCAACCCAAATCAGATACAAAGTTTGAAGAGCCTGACGACCCGCACCTTCTTGAATTGGCCACGATCATGATCTGTCCGGATTGCAATGGAGGGAATCTTGAACATGCCGATGGCTGCCTGCTATGCCGACTGTGTGGTTATTCAAAATGCGGCTAATGCTTTTTTGCCGTACCGTCCGGTATGCCTTTGTAACACAACATAATGCAATGATTGCATTATTAACACAACTCCTGAGCTTTTATACTTCGACATCTGCTCCATAGCAAGCCTAAAAACGGAAGATTATTCCTAACATGGCCGAATAGGAGCTCCAATTGACTTCATTGAGACGTGTGTCCGACGTAGTGCCATCAGCAAAGAAGGTGCGGTCAGTGCCAGCATCAGTTGAGCTCTCCCGGTAATCTATATTCGCGTTGATAAGCCAATTCTTACTTATAGCGTAACTACCACCGGCAGAGACCACAATGCCTTTGCCGCTTGCATCATGTTCAAAACTCTTCGGATGCTCAAAGTCAGTCCTGAGGTTCCAGTTTGCTTCACCGTCATAATCCGCCCAGTGATACTCAAAAGAACTGAAAAGCGAAAGTCTTCTGCTTGCTTCAATGGAGAAGTCAATACCTGCCCATGGCCCCTTCCACTTAGCATGATAGGTGCTGTTCAAACCTGAAAATGATCCGTCTGAAGGAATGGTTTGAAAACCGTTTGTTATAGTGAGATCTTGCTCATGGAGGGAATAACCCAGAAGAGGCGTCATTCTCAACCACCCGGCTCCGGGTTCAAATGGATACCCCACCCCTATAGAAGCATCCATTACATTTCCATTATCAGAACTGTTATTTGATCTGGAATATTCAAAAGTACGGTTGTTCCCCAAATAGTCTGAATCCTGGTTGTCGCCATCCAAAATCCAACCGTAACCTACTGAACCGCGCAGATATAACCATTCCAAAATAACTTTACCCTCTGCTTGCAACTGATAAATCTTTAAATCACTCCAGGTCAACTCTGATAAAATATTTGGATTGTTTCCAGCGGTATCCCCGGCAATATTCCAATCGATATCATCGGATCGGTAGCCATTATTAAAAGCAAATGATGCTCCCATCTCTGCTGATACATTACCTGCCAATAAAAGAAATACTGATAACAGAAAAAAACCTAAAAAAATTCTTCCAATGCAAAATATTCGTACAAATAGCCCCTTCACTTTACCCCCTTCTTTCCAATATCTCTTCGGTAATATACATTCTCCCATGAAATCTTTGAGACTGCCCGATAAGAATTTTTGATGGCCTCTGAAACAGTATTTCCAAGGGAGGTAACTCCCAATACCCTTCCTCCGTTAGTCACCAATTTGTTATCAACTTTTTTTGTGCCTGCATGAAAAACAACAGTATTCCTGCTGTTTCTCAGTTTATCAACCCCTTCAATTTTTTCTCCCTTTGGGTAGCTGTAAGGATAGCCTGCCGATGCCATCACAACGCACACAGATGCGTCTTTACGCCATTTTATTTTTTGACTATCCAATCTCCCCTCAATAGCAGCAAGAAAAAGTGGCACAATGTCACTTTCCATCCGCATAAGAATAGGCTGAGTTTCTGGATCGCCAAACCGCACATTAAATTCTAAAACCTTTGGTTCCTCGCGTATAATCATTAACCCGGCGTAGAGTATTCCTTTATAGGCCCTTCCTTCTAGAGCCATTGCCTTGATTGTGGGTTTTAAAATATTTTCAAGAATTTCTTCAGCCAGAGTATCGGTAAAAATGGGCGCTGGAGAATAGGCTCCCATACCTCCGGTATTAGGCCCTCGATTTCCATCATAGATTGCTTTATGGTCCTGAGCCGGCTCAAGAGGCACTATATTATTTCCATCAGAAAAAGCAAGAACAGAAACTTCTTCCCCTTCAAGGAATTCTTCAATAACTATTTTATTGCCGGCACTACCGAATATTTTTTTTACCAGTATTTCTTCTACTGCCTGTTCCGCGCTTTCTAAAGAATCACAAATGATTACACCTTTCCCGGCGGCTAAACCATCCGCTTTAATTACAATTGGAAACTTCTGATCTTTTAGATATTCTCCGGCACTCTGAGAAGATGTAAAGAGTTTATAGTTTGCACTGGGGATTTTATATTTTCTCAGGAGATCCTTGCTAAAGGCTTTACTCTTTTCTAGCTCAGCAGCTTTTTTGGACGGACCAAAAATTTTAAGTCCAGCTCCTTCGAAAAGATCCACTATCCCTAAAGTAAGTGGCAGCTCAGGACCTACTATTGTTAAATCAATCTTTTTATCTTTGGCAAAGTTCAGCAAACCATCAATATCATCAGCCTTTATATCAACAAGGCTTGCCTTGTCTTCTATCCCGGGATTTCCCGGAGCGCAAAATATTTCAGAAACCATCTGGCTCTGGGAAATCTTCCACACCAGGGCGTGTTCCCTGCCCCCGCTGCCTATTACTAAGACTTTCATGATTTAACTGTATCCGACCGACTATAAGCAAATTGCTGACTACCGAAAACTAAAAATTAATGTTTAAAATGCCGGATGCCGGTAAATACCATAGCAATTTTGTGTTCATTGGCTGCCGTAATTACTTCCTCATCTTTTATAGAACCGCCCGGTTGAATTATAGCAGCTATCCCATTTTCAGCAGCCGCGTCAATTGCATCTCGAAAAGGGAAGAAGGCGTCTGACGCCATAACAGTTCCTTTTAGAGAGCTTTTTGCTTTTTCAACCGCAATCTTGGTGGAATCAACACGACTCATCTGTCCGGCGCCAATACCTATAGTGCGGTCTTTTTTTGCAAAGACAATGGCATTCGATTTCACATGTTTTGCCGCTTTCCACGCAAAACGCAATGCTTTCCATTGATCTTGAGAAGGCTGTCTTTTAGTAACCACTTTGAGTTGCGATTCTACTAAATCTATATCGTCATTATTTTGCAAAAGTAAACCACCTGACACCCTTTTTATATCCAGGTTTCCCCCATTCATTTTTCCCACTCCCCCGGGCAGCTTCATCAGTCTTAAATTCTTTTTCCTCGAAAGTATCTCTAACGCTTTTTTTTCGTAATCAGGCGCAATCATAGCTTCGATAAAAGTCATCACAATTTCTTCAGCGGTTGACGCATCAACTATTCTGTTAAATCCAATAATACCCCCGAAAGCAGAAACAGGGTCTGTTTCCTTTGCCTTTTTGTACGCTTCAACAAGGCTTTCATCAATACCAATTCCGCAGGGATTTGTATGTTTAATAATAACTGAAGCTGTCTCCTTAAACTCCAGAACCACTTTCAAAGCAGCGTCCAGGTCGATAATATTATTAAAAGAGAGTTCTTTCCCTTGTAACTGTTGAGCCTGTGTAATGTCTGTATTTCCTGATCGAGCATCTATATAAAAAGCGGCGCTCTGGTGAGGATTTTCTCCATAACGTAAATCCTGAATTTTTCTCAATAAAATATGATGGTTTTCAGGATAATGAGATTTACTAGTTTCGCTTTTTTCTAAAAGATAATCAGAAATAAGGCTGTCGTAGCGGCTAATATGGGCAAACGCCTCCTGTGCCAGTGACAGTCTAGTTTTTTTACCGATAGAAAAGTCATTATCCTTCAATTCCTGCATTATTTTTTCATAACGGCGAGAGTTTGCAACAACAGCGACGTCTTTATGATTTTTGGCAGCGGACCTCATCATGGATGGCCCGCCAATATCAATGTTTTCAACGGCGTCTTCAAAGGAACAGTCCTCTTTTGAGATCGTTTCTTCAAATGGATAAAGATTCACCACTAACATATCTATAGGCTTTATGCCGTGTTCTTTCATCACTTTCATGTGATTTGCATCGTCCCGTTTTCCTAATAATCCACCGTGGATTTTTGGATGAAGGGTCTTTACCCTGCCATCCATCATTTCAGGAAATCCTGTATACTCTGAGACCATTGTTACAGACAGGCTATTTTCTTTTAGAAGTGTGGCCGTACCACCTGTAGATAATATTTCTACTCTGTTTTCTGATAGAAACTTTGCGAATTCAACAATCCCTGTTTTATCCGATACACTAATAAGTGCTGTTTTTATTTTTCCCATACCTTTTATCCTAATTCCTCATTTATGTATTGGATAATGCTTAAAATAGATAATACAGCCGTTTCTGTTTTAAGGATTCGAGAACCTAACCCTACAGGAATGAAGCCGAATTTACGGGTCAGCTCGATTTCTTTTGAGCTGAATCCCCCTTCAGGACCAATCAATATTGATAAACGGCTTATACCAATATCATTTTTCAGGTAATCTCTCAACTTTTTTTCCTTTTCCTTTTCCCAAAATATCAATCTTAGGTTTGCATTTTCATCAGTTTCACAAAAATCTTCTAAATTCCGGTAGCAGGAAACAGTCGGAATAGTTAAGCGATGCGATTGCTCCGCGGCCTCTTTAGCTATTTTTTCCCATCTTTTCAATTTATCTTTTGCCTGAACATTTTTATATTTGACCACACTTCTTTCAGTCTCGATAAAAGTGATGTTTTCCACACCCAGTTCTGTCGCCTTTTGAATAATAAAATCTATTTTCGAACCTTTAGTTAAAGCCTGTCCTAATGTTATTGAGAACCTAGAGTCAGGACTTTCAAATTGCTTTTTAATAATATTTCCTTTTAAAGTTTTATTATCTGATTTTGAGATTTCCACTGTATAGGTGTTTCCTTGATTATCCAAAACCAAAAGGCGGTCCTTTGTTGAAAGGCGCAGGACATTTTTGATCTGTTTACTTTCTTCGGGATTAAAAAAGACATTATTATTTAGAATTTGTTTTTGTTTTAAAAAGAATCGATGCATAGAATGAAAAAATTGCAAGACCGTTATAAGAGGTGATTATCCCAAATCTTACTCTGGGTTTAAAGATTTAAGATGGTGATTGGACTTTGAAAAAAGCGTACTGTCCGGAAATAATAATTATTTATGAAAGCTCAAAGCCATAAAAATTTTTCACCTTGTCTTTTAAGATCTCAAAATCCGGGTCTTTGGTCACCAACGAATATTTTCTATTATACGCGAAGTAAATGATAAAAGTATCGGCAATGCCCAGATGGTAATTTACTTTAAACTTGCCTACCGTGAGAATAATTTTTTCATCCGGCAAGAGCATTGGAAGTTATTAGGCTTTTACCACACCGTTTATTTTCTCTGCTGTCACCTTTCCCTTTTTCTGTCAGCTAGTCTGATAAAGTTTGGTTAAAGCTATAAAAGGTATTGCCAATCCACTTTTAAAAGAATCTAGTTTTGCAGAGCCTTTTTCTTTTCCCAAATATGATAAAATTGCGGAAGTATCTAAAATATTTTTCATCGTTTCCCTTTTTTGTTTTCAGAAACTCGTTCTTACCTTCTTGCCCCAAATAGATCCTTCGTTGTAACACCTTTCAGGATTCCTATAGCATAAAATACTTTAGTAATTTACAAGGCGAATTCATAAAACATTTTACTTTATGAAAATTTATTGAATTAAAGCCACACGCAACAAGCCCTAAACCTCACTGGTACAGGGATCGTTGCAAGAAATCTTTAATGTAGAGATCTGCACTTTCAAACAAAAATTTCCCGATGCGAAAATTTAACTGCTTTCCCTGAAATCAGTACCCTTTTATCAAGAATTTCACAGTATAATTCTCCGCCTTGTGAAGATAATTGAATAGCATGTAGTTTGCTCTTTCCCAGGCGTCTTTTCCAGTAGGGAGCTAATGAACAGTGGGCAGATCCTGTTACTGGGTCTTCATTAATACCTAATTTTGGAGCAAAAAACCGGGATACAAAATCCGATTTCTCTCCGGGTGAGGTTACAATTACACCTCTTAAGTCAAGACGTTTCAGTCGTTCAAAGTCCGGCTTTATATTTCTTACTTTGCTTTCAGAATCAAAGATTGCCAAATAATCCTCTGAATTTAAAACTTCTGCCGGTTTTTTGCCTAACCCTTTGATTAAATCATTAGGAACATCACAGGCAACCGGTAGCTGCATGGGAAAATCCATTTCCAAAAGCTCTCCTTTTTGTTCAACAGTAAGCGGACCGCTTTTTGTATGAAACACGATTTCCTTTGCCGATATTTTTAGTTCATTGAATAATACGAAAGCGGCGGCTAAAGTAGCGTGCCCGCAGAGGTCTACTTCGGTAACCGGCGTAAACCAGCGCAGTTCATACTGCTTCTCCCTCTTTACGAAAAACGCTGTTTCAGAAAGGTTATTTTCTCTCGCTATAGCCTGCATGATGGAATCATCAATCCATTTATCGAGAGGACACACTGCAGCAGAATTTCCTGAGAAAACCCTACTTGCAAAAGCGTCAATTTGAAATAGAGAAATTTTCATATTATTACTAATAAGATTTATTAAGGAATAAGAGACAAAAGCATTTTTAAGACTACATTGATACTCAGCAAAGATAATATATATTTTGGTTTTATTTATCGCTTTCTGAAAGTGTTTTGCGAGCGTATTCCTGCAGCCTGTTGCTATGCGGAATCTTCAATTTTTTTCTGCTTGCGCCCTCCGTATTGATTATAGACTTGCTCTATAGCATGAGGCTCCCCAATAAAAGTAATAAGGTCTTTTTCTTCAAGCACCGTATTTCCCCTGGGAATAATAGTTTTATTAATTCGGAGAATAAAAGCAATCAGGCAGTTTTCAGGCAATTCTAAATCACCAATTGCCTGACTAATAAACGAAGCGCTTTGGGAATCCTCTTTAATGTGGATAGTGAGAAAATGCTTATCCTTGAGAAACAATTTCTTTAACTTATTTTCGTTTGTTGCGGAGAGCCAGTCAGGTATAAAACGGTCGTCGTCCGCGTGACCGGCGATACTAGCAAGGATTCGCAGGTGCTGGCCTGGATTTTCCAACGGGCTGACAAGAAAGAAGACGGCATGTATCGGACCAGAGGAGTATCCTGTATCAGGAATCTGCATATTTTTATCTATTATGATTCCCGGACGACATTGAAGAAGAACCATTTCAGGTCGCTTAACGTTCGGAAGTCGAAGGTGAGGAAGAGCAAGGCCATGGGTAACAGGAGTAATTCCCAATTTTGTATCTTCCAAAAAACGTTTGGTGAGTTGAGCAGCTGTGTATGGCAGATGCTGAGACAGCAGATCTGAAGCTCGTAATACAGCTTGTTCAAAGGTGGTCTTTTTTGAAAGCATTATAACTTGTGCTCGTGTAATCACTTCATCAAAAGGATCTGAACCCCGCAACCCTTTTTCAACAAGAATACCGCGAAGTTCTCTATCAAGACCGCCAAATCGACGCTGTCCCATTCGTTCAAAAATATGATACATTGCGCCAACCCGTTCTACTTTGTCATGGGCATAGAAGAAATACCATACGGAGCTGAGGAGAACGAGGCCGAAGGTAAACAATAAAGAGATCATGCCAATTTCAAAAATAAGGACAAAAGGGGCGAATATTCCAAAAATCTGCATCCAGGGGTACAGGGGAGACCTGTATCCTGGATCATAAGATTCTATCCTGCTCTCCCTCATAACAATAACAGCAAGGCAGATAAGTGAAAACATCAACAGTTGAAAAGCGCTTGCTAATTTGGCAATTTTAAGTGGATCAAAAAGAAAAATAACAACAAGAACCATGGCGATGGTAATATAGATTCCGCGGTCCGGAATACCACTTTTATTAAATGAAGTAAAATATCGAGGTAGTAGATGATCTCGGCTCATGGCAAGCGGATATCTTGAAGCGCTCATTATTCCGGCATTTGCTATGGATAAAAAAGCAAGCAACGCGGCCATCGCAGTAATTTTTACTCCCCATGATCCCGCCAGTATATGCGCTGCATCTGCAACAGGTGTGAGACTACCAAAAAGTTTCTGTGGCGGGACAACACCCACGATAACCAATGTGCCTAAAACATAAACAATTACCACCGTAATCATGGCTAAAAAGATGCCGAGAGGGAGATTTCTTTCAGGATCCTTTATTTCCTCCGAAACACTGGCTATCTTCGTAATACCTATATAACTTATATAGATCAGTCCAGCGGTGGAAAGAAAGGCTTCGGTGCCTTTATTAAAAAAACCGGTGAAGTGATTTGCTTCAATATGAAAAGAACCTACACCTATGAACCATCCAATAAATGTCAGGAGGCCAAAAACCATAATAACCTGTAACGAACCTGATTTCCCGGCACTAAATAAATTGATACATCCAAATAACAATGCAAGACATGCAGCCAGAAGTGTAAAGGGCATATCGGGAAAAAAAAGATTTATATAGACTCCCATCCCAATAAGAGCCAAGGAAATTTTCAAGATGAGAGCACACCACGTCCCAAGTCCACCTATAGTTCCGAGAAGGGGATGCGTACTCCGGTCGATGAAATAATATACCCCACCGGCACGCGGCATTGCCGTAGAAAGTTCCACTACGCTGAACATAGCGGGTATAAGAGGAAGAACAGCAATAAGATAACAGAGAACCACAGCCGGACCTGCCTGTTGAGTCGCAATACCGGGAAGGAGAAACAATCCGTCTCCAAGTGTTGCTCCAACAACAATGGCATATACATTAAGCAGTGTCAGCTGCTTCTTTAAACGACTTGACTTCTCGAGAAAAGACATAGCATAATCCCTTTATAGAAATTGTGGCTGCGGCCTCCTGACCGCTCTGTATACTCCACTGCCGCTGCTGAAAACTATCGTTTTGCTGTATTATAAAGAAAACTTAAGTATAAGTTATTATATGATTTTTTAAGAAAGAACTTTATATTTAAATATAAAAAATATGATACCAGTTTTATCTATTATAGGTAAATCGAATAGCGGGAAAACGACCTTTATCGAAAAGCTTATCCCTGAGTTGACTAATAAAGGATACCGCATTGCAACTGTAAAACATGACAGGAGTCATGGGTTTGATTTCGATAAAGAGGGAAAGGACAGTTGGCGACATAAACATGCCGGCGCTACTTTAACAATTCTATCTTCCCCTAAAATGCTTGCGTTAGTCCGCGATGTCGAAAAAGAGCTTACCTTAAATGAAATTGCTTTCCGACATGCAGATGGCACAGATTTACTGATAGCTGAAGGATATAAGGAAGGAGATCATGATAAAATAGAAATTGCGGCTGATTTAGCGGAAAACAATTTGTCCTGCAAAAACGATAACCACGTTATCGCCCTTATTTCAGACAATAAGTACGGCCTTGATATTCCGCAGTTTAAAAGAGATGATGTTTCTGAAATCGCGAAATGGATTGTGAAAAAATTTTTAAAAAAACATTAGAATAAATTTAATTTCCCCTTGCGCTCTTCGCCCCGCTGAGCATGACTTCATAGTCATGAATATTTTAATTGCGACCATCCTTGGTCTGAACCCTCCGTGTGACTTTCCTCCGGAAATCGTCCAATTCGGTTTTTTATACCGAATTGTGATTGCGGCTCCGTCGCGCTATGACATTCAAGGTAAAAAATGATAGCTTTAAAAGTGAAAACCCAATATCGATCTGAATTTGTGGATATCACAGGTGATGTTGCAAAGGCGGTTCGGAAAATTGGAATTTCAGACGGTATTGTACTCATCTACTGCCCTCACACAACAGCGGGAATTACTATCAATGAAAACGCGGACCCCTCCGTGCTCACTGATATTAACCTGAAAACCTCAAAATTCATTGATCACAATGACCCGGACTATCGCCATGGAGAAGGGAATTCGGACAGCCATATAAAATCTTCTTTTTTCGGAGCTTCAGAGACAGTGATCATAGAAAGAGGGAAATTAGTACTCGGCACATGGCAGGGAATATTTTTCGCGGAATTTGACGGACCACGTAATAGAGAGATTTTTTTAAAAATAATTCCGGGCTAATTTTACTGCAAAGACAAAGACCACAGGAAAATCATCGATTTGAGTCCATGTGATTAGCCTGCATCATTTAACAAGTTTTCTCAGCAAATACTTTTCATAAATCCGGTAGAGAGTAGACATGGATTCAATATCAATCCATTCATTTTCTGAGTGAATATTTCCGACTATAGGACGGGATATTATGACCGGAATTCCGAGAGAAGTAACAAACCGAGCATCACTTGCCCCGTGCGACTTGCAAAGCTTAACCGGTTTGCCGGTAATTTCCTCGGTTACAGAAATAAAAAGAGGGTCAGGTGAAAATTGAGACGTCCCCGCTGAAATCAGAACTTCCAGTTCCATATCTTTACCGATTTTATCCTTTAGAATTTCGATCATTTTTTCAGTTGTAGATGGAGGAGTGAAACGGACATCACAAATTGCCTCCACTTGCGCAGGAATACGGTTGTATGCCTCATTTTTCGTCCGTATTATTGTGACTGTAAATGTCGAATACCAGTGATCACCCCCACCTTTTTTCATTTCATTAAAGAAAGATTTTACCTGTCTGAGGCAATCCAAAAGTCTTTCCATTGGGTTATCAACTAACCATGGACGACAGGCGTGCCCTGCAGGTCCATGAGAGCGGATAGCTAAGTGTAAAATCCCTTTTTCTTCAATAGTGATTTCATTTAATGAACCCGCGTCCGGTATTATTGCGACACCGCATCTTAGTCCCTTTTCCTCAAACAAAAATTTTACCCCATAATCCCCTCCCCTTTCTTCGTCTGTCGTAACCATAAGCCCTAAAGATGCGTCAGGTAGACGGGCATGGATATCCCGAAAGATTTCAAGAAGAATGGCAAGAGCGCCTTTCATATCGGCAGCCCCTGGGCCATATATCCGTCCGTTCTCCATACGCGACCTGTAAAAAGCATCTTCAGGCAAAGAAACAACATCGATGTGAGCACAGAAAAGTACGTCCGGCTTTGGTTGATTTTTTGGAAGCGCTGTTATTGATGGAATGCCATGTGAATGATAAGTCTGGATAGTTATTCCTTCGGTTTCTTCAAGATGGTTTTTGATCAACTCAATAGATCTTTCAATATTATTGGGATGTGAGCTACTAGTTGGAATAAGCACAAGGTCGCGGGTTAACTCCACAAGACGACGGCTGAGATTATTCTTCATTTTTTCTCCTAATCTCTATCAAATTTGCATATTGATGGGAAAACATTTTGTATACTCTCTAATAATTTTTTACACTCTTCCGTATCAGGAGCTAAAAAGAGAAACTGCCCTTTGCTTACATTCCCTGACTCATTTAGGTTAAAGTTAAAAGGCAATATTCCTCTTTCCATATCCTTTTTAAACAACAGACCGTTGCGATCAAGTTTAGCTAATAATTGATAACCCTGCAAAGCGCCTTCAAACTTTAAATTCCTCATAACCCATGCTTTGTGGGGAAGAAAATAGCGTGCCAAAACAGAGGGGTAAGTAGCGCCTGTAACTCTCGCGTTTATTTCATTAACAATCACTTCGACTTTTCCATTCCTTTTAACAGTTAGAAAATCCACACCCCCTGTCCCCCGGTAACCCTGCTCATGCAACCAGCGTCCTGCTACCTGAGCCTGGGATAACATTTCCTCTTTAATTTGTGGATATCTTTTAAAATAAGGAGGAGGTGAAATATTCCCTTCATGAACATGTCTATCACTTAGAAACTGTTCAGTTATATCAAATAAAGAAAGCTCTGTATCGCTCAAAAACATCTGAACACTTGGAGAGCCTATATGTTTTACTGCTTTAACCTTTTCATCGAGCCATCCTTGCACCAGGCAGGGTCCTTCGAAAAAGAAATAATCCGGTAACTCACTGTTCGTATTACAGGCTGTATAGTGTTTTTCCAGTCCGCATCCGGACGCACCGATTTGCGATTTTATGACTGCTTCGTGGTAGCCAGTCTTGTAAAGTTTATCGAAACATGAAATAACTTCCCCTGCTGAGGACGCGAGAAAAGTATCGAACACGGGCAGGCCTTTTTCTTCAAGATGGTTATGCAAAAGGAGTTTGTTGTTTCCCTTTTTACTCCCTTCAAAACTACTTATCGTTGATTTACCTGTGCTGTCCGCTATAGCTGTAAGGGTTTCATCCGTCACAAAGCCGTCAACCCATTCCGCGGAATGTCTACGTATCTTTTTAATAACCGGTTCAACTTCATTATTCGTAATCAGTTCCTTTAAGGATCCGTAACTTTTAAAAGATAATACTTCTATATCTGGAATTGAAATACCAAGTTTATTTGAAACATATTCCAGTAATGCTTCGTCAGGAGGCGCTTCCAGGATAACAAGGTTTTTTTTATTGCGGAATATCAAGTTGAGGATAGAAACTACACGACCACCATAAGTTGTCATACCGCATATTTCTCTCTCCATAACCTTTGTCAGGTCATCATTGCCAAAAAAAAGTGCGTGCAAGTTCACAAAAAAAACAGCGCTCCTATTCCAGAAGATCGGTAATTCTCCTGGAATGATTTTTACTTCAACACTCATCTTATAAATTCTACCCTTATGGTTGAGAAAAAACTATAGTAAAAAACTGACAGTGCCGATCCTTGTCAACTGGCTAATTGACCGTACCCCAAGGGCACTCCCTGCGGGTGCAAGGTCGCAGAGAGCTGGAGAAAGGAGTTAGGTAGAGGCTCATTTCCAAAAAATTCCCCCTTATAAAGGTAAAAGGGACACAGATTAGAAGGAGGTTTACAAAGGACACACTTTTCCTCGTCGCAAAATACTTTTTTTTCACACTGAATTTGGGTCAGACCTTACCTATTGACAAACTATCTTCGTATACTTCTAAAGCAGTTGTCAGTTGCCAGAGGTCAGGGCTCAGAAACTAATTAACAGTTTTCAATTAATAGTTAACTAATCGCAATGTCGGGCTGTTGCAAAAAAATATTGGGTCCCCAGATTTTTACCCGGGAACCCGAATTTCTACCACAAGTTAATCAATATTAAGGGCACTTCCAAAAACTAATTTTTCTCTGGTAACAACCCCCTTGATCAGGCTATCCGAAAACAATGGGCAACGATTTAAAAGCTCGTAGTATCCCAAAGGGTTGATCTTTAGACGGCCCACTTTAAGACTTTTTAGGCGCTGTTTAGTTCTTGTTTTTTAGCGCCTTACGCAACGCTAGGCCGTTTAAAAGCGGGACTACAACCCGAGAAACATATTTTCGGACACCCTGATAAAATAGGTGAATTGAGTTTTTGGAAGTGCCCTTAAATAAATCTATTTTGTAAGCTTTGCAACAACAATACGGCTATTGCCTCTTTTCAGCAGTAGAGTAATTAAGTTTCCATCCTTGGTTTTATTAACTTTTTCCTCATAATCCCTCAAGGATTCTAAAGGAACTCGATTTATTTCAACCAAAAGATCACCCTGCTGAAGACCTGCATAGTAGCCCCTAGATTTCGGCTTAACTGAGACAACCAACAACCCTTTTTCATTTTCCTTATAACCATACTGCTTCGCTAATTCCCATGTTAATTCTACAACATGAAATCCAAATTCTTCCAAGCTTCCTTTTTGTCGAGGATTATGTCTGGCTGACTTTGCTCTTTCCCCCAATTTAACAGAAAAGGTTTTTTCATTATTATCTCTAAAAATGGTAATGTTTACTGTTTTTTCCACTCGGGAGTTTGCAATCGTTCGAGAAAGGTCCCGGGTAGATTTTATTTTCTTTCCATCCACTGCTGTGATTACATCATTGATTTTAATTCCTCCTTTATCTGCCGGGTCCGCTTTATAAACATCTGTGACAAGAACTCCTTTTTTTTCTTTAAGTCCATAATACTCTGCTAATTCCGGGGTAATATCCTGAATGCCTACCCCAAGCCAACCGCGGGTCACTTTCCCATCTTTTTTTAATTGAGTAATAACCTCTTCAGCAAGATTTACCGGTATGGCAAAACCAACACCCTGTCCATTTCTCAATATTGCGGTGTTTATACCAACAACTTTTCCATCCATATCAAGAAGAGGCCCTCCACTATTTCCTGGATTTATGGAAGCGTCTGTCTGAATATAGTCATCGTAAGGTCCGGAACCAAGAACACGCCCTTTGGCGCTAACTATTCCCGCAGTTACGGTCTGCTCCAGTCCGAATGGACTTCCTATTGCCACAACCCACTTTCCAACCTGTAATTTATCGGAATTTCCCATTGGCAGGGGAACTAGGTCGTTACCACCCGGGATTTTTATTAATGCCAGGTCCGTATTGGGGTCTCTTCCCACAATTTCAGCGTCGAACTCTTTTTCGTTTGCCAGTTTGACTTTTATTTGAACTGCATTATCTATAACATGATTATTAGTAACAATATATCCTCCCACATCTATTAAAAAACCGGACCCCAGTCCCTGCTGTTTGTGGTCAAAAGAAGGCATACCCTTTGAGAAAGGTCCGGAGAAACCTCTACCGCCAAAAGGGTTACCAGGAATATTACGAAACTCATGTCCGGCAGTCTTTATTTTTTTTACTGTTCTAATGTTTACTACTCCGGGTCGGGCTTTTAAGGCAATGCCGCTAAAATTACCAGGAATCATATGGGAGTCAGGATTTACGGATGCAGTACTTAACCGATTTCCCATCGTTATTACAAATACCGCTATTAAAAATAGAAAACTGAATTTTTCCCATTTCTTTAATTGTTTCATTTTTGATACCTCCTGTTGTTATTAAAGTAAAGTTAAACGTTTTTTTATTCTGTGTTCTGAATTCAGCGTGATCTTTTATTGTTAGAAATTGTTTTAGTCATAGTGCATTTCACCTCCTTTTGTTTTTATTTAATAAAATAACAAGCCGAAGGTTCGCTATCATTAGTTGATGTTTAGTTTAAAAAAAAATAAAGCATTTGTAATTAAGTGAACTTCGCGAGTTAATTTATTATATGAATATTATAAGACGGGCAGTTAACGAGAGTATGGTCTGAAAATGATCAAAATGTTATTTTCAGTTAAGGCCCTTTTTGGTCTATTTTTCTGCTTTATTTCGCAAGTGGAACTTTAATTGTGTTGATAAGGATGGGGAAAATTAACCGCATAGATTAAAAGCACAGAGGAAAAATTATTTATCTTTTATTTTTTCAAGCTTCTCTCATGAAAAAATAAAATGTTTTAATCTCAGCGTCTCTGCGGTGAGAAAAAAGTTTTAGGTATTAGCATATTTGAGCTTCGAATTTATTTTGGATTTTTTGGTAAAAAAGACGAGACTGCAACTGCGTTCGCTAAATACTTTCAGCAACATGTCATGCGAAGCTTGCTGAAGCATTAGAAGAGCCTTCATTAGGAATGGTAACAATAAAAGTACTGCCTGCGTTTTTGACGCTTTTAACGGTGATTTTTCCATCGTGGGCCTCTACAATTGCTTTTGCAAGGCTTAATCCCAAGCCCGCACCGCCCTGGGGCCTGCTGGGATCACATCTATAAAACCGATTAAAAATATGCGGTATATCCTTATCCTCAATTCCAATCCCCGTGTCTTTAACAGAAATAACAACTGATTTTTCATTATCCAAAAAAGCTGATAAGTATATGTTTCCTTCTGAAGTAGAATATTTTATAGCATTATCCAAAAGATTGGCTATCATGCGCTGTATCTTTCGAGTATCTCCGTTTAGCATAATATTATCAGAATTATTACATATCAACTTCAAGCCCTTATTTTTCGCCATTGGCTGAAAGAGATCGCAGGCGCTCTTTAAAGTTTTTACAATATCTATATTCGACTTATTTATTTCCTGCACCCCGCTTTCAGTCTTTGAAATCATAAGCATAGTATTGATCATATCGAGAAGACGGTCACATTCTTCAACAGTTCCGGATGCCATATTTTGATATTCGTCAATTGACGTGCTTGTAGTTATAGCAATTTCAGCCTCTCCTCTTATCCTGGTAACAGGACTCCGTAAATCATGAGCAATATTGTCACTCATTTCTTTTGTCGTGATTATCAGCTTTTGAATACGATCCAGCATTTGATTAAATGTTGTTGCAAGTTGATCAAGCTCATCTCCTCTTTCTGTTACTGGAACCCGTTCATCAATAGAACCCTCTGAAATATGCTGTGCTGTCCGGGTAACTTTCCAAACACCGGATAGTGCTCTTTTAGCTAAAAAACTACCAATAAGCGCGGCAAAAATAATAATAGCAGACATGGTTACAAAAAATGTCTTTCTGAATACTTCAAATATCCTTGTAGAGTTTTCCATCGAATGTCCCAGTTGCATAACTATTCCCGGATCAATATAGCTGTATAGAACTCGAACTTTATGCTTGCGGTTAGTCGCTGATATTGTTTGAAAGACATAATCTGAACCTCTGAGAAGATTATATATAACATTTTCGTCAACTTTTATGTCTTCCCAATAAGAGATATTGGAAGAGGAAAACACCTGCCCTGACAGGTCAATAAGCCTAAAAAATATTTTTTCCTCTCCGGCAGCCTGGGTTTCAATTATTGCATTCCGAATTACAGTATTAACCCCTTGATTGGAGAAAACCCTAGAAAATCTATTTACCTTTCCATGAAGATCCTGATCTATTTTGTCTTTAATTATGGCTGTTAGAAGAAAATAGAAAAATATAAATACCACGGAGGTGGAAATTGCGAAGATAGCTGTATACCACATGGTTAAACGGAAAACCAGGGTATGTCGAAATTCAATCAGATCCCTTAATGACATACCCCACTCCCCGTATAGTATGGATTAGTTTTTCAGGAAAATCTTTGTCTATTTTCTCCCTCAAGTTATAGATTCTTGACTCAACCACATTGGTCTGAGGATCAAAATGGTAATCCCATACATGTTCCATTATCATAGTTTTTGAGACAACTCTTCCCGCATTGCGCATAAGATACTCAAGAAGAGAGAATTCCAGGGGCTGCAACTCTATTTTCTTGTTTCCCCTGGTAATTTCGCGAGTAATAAGGTTCAGCACAACATCCTCTACTTTAAGAGTGCTTGGTTCCGTGACTCCACTTGCTCTTCTAATCAATGCCTGAACTCTGGCAAGTAGCTCGGAAAAAGAAAATGGTTTGGTTAAATAATCATCGCTACCGGTATTTAAACCTGTTATTCTATCATCAACTGATCCTTTAGCGCTCAGGATTATGACCGGAGTATTGATCTTATCTTTGCGTAATAATTTTATAAGAGTAAGACCATCCAGTTTTGGAAGCATAATATCAACAATTGCGGCATCATAAGGTTCAGTTGACGCCAGGTCAAGCCCTTCTTCTCCATCTTTAACATGATCTACAGCAAAACCTGCTGCTTTAAATCCTTTAGAAACAAAAGAAGCAATTTTTTTATCGTCTTCTACTAATAATATTCGCATAAAGAGGATCCGGCCACTATTGCAATTGTTAAACGTCTTGAAATTTACACCATGCACCAAGATAAAGCAAAAAATTAGCAACCGTCAAGAGTAACTTATGACACATTTGAAGTAGTTTTCAGTCAGGGTGAGGCGAACTAAATTTTCAATTTTATTTATGATAAGGCAGATGTCGGTCATGCCCACGGAGGTATCATGTCAAGACGAGCTAACCACATCTACACACTTCGAATTACCAAAAATTCCTGGGGAAGGGCAGGAAACCACTAAATAAAACTCCGCCGACAGGAGTTAGGGGAGGGTTACCTACCGAATAACTGTCATGGTGAGCCTGTCGAATCAAAAAAATTTGTTCCTTTTAGTTCCTCTATCACATTCTGATAAAATGTGCTCAGTGAAGGTAAAGTGCAAGGCATTTGCTGCTGCCACCGGCTTTTATAAACTCACTGAAGTCCAGGCAAAAGACTTTAAATCCTAGACCCTCTAAACGACCTTTTAGTTTGGCTGTGCAGTTGTTCATCACTACTTTTTTTCCGCTGACTAACGCATTACAGCAAAAATTCATCGCGTCTTTATTATTGATTTTTATCAGGTTTGGAATAAGGTGGTTTAAAACCTTTTTCCCGTACTTATCAAATGCCGCAGGAAAATACAAGGCTGTTTTGTGGTCTAATGGGCAGAAACAGGTATCAAGGTGGTAAAAATTCGAACTTACAAGTTCCAAAGATATGACCCGTTTATCTATGGCATCGCCAATATACCTGTGTGAGTGGATATCAGACCTGAATCTGAAACCAGCCACAAGCGTATCCCCAATAACTAATGCATCCCCCTCACCTTCAAATAAATAGTTTTGAGGAAGAGTGATGACTTCATATCCTTTTCTCTTAAACCATTGAGAAAAATATTTTACTTCTCCCTGTCTCTGGGGATATCGAAAGTTACTGGCAATAAATTTCTTTTTAAATAGAAATCCGGCATTGGCAGTGAAGACCATATCAGGAAGACCGGGGCGGGGTTTAATTTTGTGAACTTTGAATTTTAGTTTTGTTAAAAGTTTATAATAATTTTTCCATTGTGCCGAAGCCTTCTGTTTATCCGGTTTGACCCGGACATTCATCCAGGGATTGATTTCATAATTAACCGTATAGTACGTAGGAGGACACATTAATAGTTTAGCAATAAGGAATCACCTCTTTAAATTATTATTAGACAGGATTACAGAATAAACAAGATAAGTATTGTTTTTGACCACCCCTGCATTTCCCTTTAATCCCCTCCTTGCTAAGGAGGGGATTAAAGGAGGTCGCAAACAGTGTTTAAAGAACTCCGCTATCTCTGCACGCCAAATCTACAAAAAAATTTTGATTTATTAGCAAAGTTTTTGTTAGGCAATTAGGCAGCAACCTTTTTGATTTCGGCCATCCAGTGCCTCAACCCTACGGGCGTTTTTCCATGCCTAATTGTGGTTATGGCCCTGCCACCCTGCGGTGAAAAAATCTTTATGGCATATTGTCACAGAGTTCTCTTAAAAAAGTTTCCACATCAATGATTATTCCTGTTGCCTGGATAGTTCCTCTGTCAGTTAGCTTTGTTACGACTGCTGGATCAATATCCACACATATAGTTCTTACATTTGCTGACAGTAAATTGCCGACAGCAATGGAATGAAGCATCGTAGATACCATGACGACCAATTTTACTCCTTTAAGTTTTCTTTTCATCTCTTTCTGTGCGGATATTATATCTGTAATAACCTCTGGAAGCGGACCATCATCGCGAATAGAACCGGCAAGCAGGAAGTCACATTTATTTTTCACGCAGGAATACATTATTCCGCTCTTCAAAATACCTTTTTTAATCGATTTTTTTATTCCCCCTGCTTCTCTGATAGTATTTATAGCCCGCAAGTGATGCCTGTGTCCGCCCGGTGTGACAACCCCTTTTTCAAGTGAAACCCCAAGGGAGGTTCCGTAAAGTGACGCCTCTATATCGTGAACCGCTAATGCGTTCCCCGCAAAAAGGATATCCAGATACCCCTTGTTTATCAAATTGATTAAGTATTTTCTGGAACCCGTGTGGATAATAGCCGGACCGCAGACAAAAAGCACTTTAGCGCTTTTATCTTTTTTGAGTTCAGTTATCTCTTCGGCAATGCGTTTAATAATGACTCCCTTCGGCTTCTCAGAGGAAATCCCGCTGCTCATAAACTCAAACACACCCTTTTTTTTGGGCTGCTCCGGCAAATTAAGTCGTACTCCTTTTATCCCGACAACAAACTTATCCCCTTTTTTTACATCTATCATTTTTAAGGATTCAGCTTTTATATGTTTGTTATCAACTCGAATTCCACAATCCATTGAAATATTTTTAACCTTTATCCACTTATTTTTATGATTTATATAAGTATCCAGGTTGGTAGTCGAGTAAAAACCTTCAGGAAATACACCGTCTTTTTTTGCAACTCTTAAAACCACATCTTCTTCTTCCTTAATGATTGCTCCCAGCTCATGAAGTCTGTCCAAAATATTTTCAAGCAGCTTCTGGTCAGGTGCGGTAACCTTTAACCTTGCGTAACTAATATTTTTTTTTGTTTTCCCTATTATGATTTCATCTGAAGAATAGTTGCCTCCCCTGTCTATAATTTCGTCATAGACTTTTGGCAGGATGAGGGAATCAATAATGTGCCCTCTAAGCTCGATTGTCTTTGAGAATTCTTTCATATCTCCACTCACAACAAATAGAATGCTTAAATCAAACCATTAATTCGATAGGTTCTCACTAACCCTTTATAATAACTATAATATCAAGCAATACAAATTGACCTTAATCATAAACAGTGAGCTTTTTTAAACTCCTCTTTATTTCAGCACATATTTCGTTCCAGCTCTTACCTGCTATTTCTATTAGAAATGTGTTATCATTCAAAAATGATATTCTATGTGTTCCATTTTCTATAGAATTCATAACTCTCTCGATTGAAATAGGAGTTTCGTTCATAACCTTCATTTTCACTTTTCCATTCATAAGGGATATATCATTTATTTTTAATTGATGACATAGAAGTTTTATTTCCAATACAGCGATCAGTTTTTTTAAAGGTTCCGGCGGCGGTCCGTACCTGTCCTTTAGCTCATTCAAAATTTTATCTGTATTTTCCTGATCGTAAGTCATATAAAGCCTACGATAAAACTCAAGCCTCTGATTGAGATTAGGGATATAATCTTTTGGAATAAACCCTCTAATATGGAGATTGATTTTCGGTTCAAAATCTTGTTCCGGGATTTCTCCTTTAATCTCTCTGACAGTCTCTTCCATTAATTTGCAATATAGGTCAAAACCAACTGCGGATATATTTCCTGACTGCTGGTGTCCGAGGTAATTTCCCGATCCCCTGATTTCCATATCCCTTGAGGCTAACTGAAAACCAGAACCTAAATCGCTTAGTTCTTCAATTGCTCTCAAACGTTTACGAGTTACGTCTGACAAAAGCATATCATCAGGCACCAGGAGGTAGGCGTAGGCCTGATGACAGTCCCGCCCTACTCTTCCCCTGAGCTGATATAATTGCGATAATCCAAATCTGTCTGCCCGGTTAATAATAATTGTATTTGCGGAAGGTATATCAAGACCCGCTTCAATAATAGTAGTGCAAATCAGGACATCAATTTCCCTGTTAATAAATTTCATCATAACTTTTTCAAGCTTATGCTCGCGCATTTGTCCATGAGCAAAATCCACATTTATTCCCGGAACAATTCGTTTAATATAGTCTGTCATAGAACTGATGGAAGCGACCCAGTTATGGACAAAAAATACTTGTCCTCCCCTCCCCACTTCCTTTTTGATTGCCTGACAAATAGCCGCTTCATTAAATTTATGGATATATGTTTTAATCGCGAGGCGGTCCTTTGGCGGGGTTTCAATAACACTCAAATCACGGACACCCATTAATGAAAAATGAAGAGTCCTTGGTATTGGTGTCGCCGTTAGAGTCAGGACTTCAACTTTTTTTCGTAATTTTTTTAGTTTTTCCTTGTGCTTGACACCAAATCTCTGTTCTTCATCAATGACAATCAGTCCCAGGTCTTTAAACTTAATATCCTTTTGCAGGATACGGTGAGTTCCAATAATAACATCCACTTCCCCTAACTCCACTTTTTTTATAATTTCTTTTTGTATTTTAGGAGGACGAAACCTGTTTAACATGTCAATCTTTACAGGGTAACCCTCAAAACGTTTATTAAAAGTATTGAGATGTTGCTGGGCTAATATTGTTGTAGGAACCAAAAACGCCACCTGTTTGGAATCTGACACTGCCTTCAAAGCTGCCCGCATTGCTACTTCCGTCTTGCCATAACCCACATCCCCGCAAATCAATCTATCCATTGGTTTATCTTTCTCCATGTCGGCCAATACATCTTCTATCGCTTTGAGCTGATGTTCGGTCTCAACAAATTCAAAAGCATCGGCAAACTGCCTGTGCAAATCACTATCTTCCTGATAGGCATGGCCTTTCACAATTTCTCTCGCAGCATAGAGCTTAAGCAAATCTTCCGCCATTTCTTTAATAGATTTTTTAACTTTTTCCTTTTGTTTTTTCCATTTAACTCCACCGATTTTATCGAGAGACGGACTCCCCTGCCCTGCTCCAGAATATTTTTGAATCAGGTTCAACCTTTCCACCGGGAGATACAGTTTTTCATCATCCGCATATAATAGATCCAGAAATTCACCAGACCCTCCTTCTACTTCCAAATCTTTTTCGCCTTGGTACAATCCTATTCCATAATCGACATGCACCACTAAATCTCCTTCTTTAAGGTCTTTAAGTCCTCTATAAAAGGTTTGTTTGCCGGTTGTCAGTCTATATTTCTCTTTATGTTGTTGTCCAAAAATCTCATGTTCCGAAACAAAAATAGTTTTAGATTCAGTCAGGTTAATTCCATTTGATAAGTCACCAACCACTACTTCCAAAACTACATCGTACCCGAGTAATAGTTCTTTAAACCTCGTTGCCTTGCCTTCCGAAGAAATAGTCAGAACAACACTATTTCCTTCTTTCTGCCATGATTTGAGCTGTTCGATAAAATCCTTTATTCTATCTTTAAAAGAAGGAATCTGTCGCACGGAAACCGTGCTTTCTGTTTCATTATGTTTTTCCGATATTGTTAATGAGTGTATTTCCAATGTATTTCTTTTATTAATCTGCGTATAGAATTGTTCTTTATTTAGAAAGAGCTTTTCGGGTGACGGTACAAATTCTCTGCGAGCGATTGCTTTATCGTACTCCTCATAAATTAGCTCCTCAAACTTGCGCCTCTTATTTTCAATCAGTTCAGGTTCATCCAGGACAATCAGATAATCTTTATCCAGATAATCAATCAAAGAGTCCATGTTGGAATAAAAATAAGGATTCAATAATTCCACTCCTGAGAAGGGATAGATGTTTTCTAATCGATTGATAGTTTCGTTAATGATTTTTTGTGGGAACTTTGACGAGTCAGCTTCTGCTTTAATTTTTTCAATTCCTTTTGATAAAATTTCTTTATTTAATATCTGTTCAATCACAGGCATTACAATCAAACTATTGACGCGCTCTACAGAAACCTGGGAATCCACATCAAAGCGGCGGATAGATTCTATTTCATCCCCAAAGAGTTCAATTCTAAAAGGATCAGAGTGATTCGATGGAAAAACATCGATAATCCCTCCGCGGACAGAAAATTCACCTCTATCTTCCACAATTTCTACATGCTCGTATCCGCTGGATACAAGACAATTCGCCACAATTTCCAGATCAAGATAATCTTTAAGATCAAATTTTAAAATACTTCTCTTTAATTCGTCCTGTGGAATTAAAAGCTGTAAGCACGGCTCAAGAGAAGTAACCAGAAGGGAGGATTTTCCCTGAGACAATTCCAGAAGGGTTTTCAGCCGTTCTCCGACAATTTCTTTTTGAGGAGATAGATATTCATAAGGTAATAAATCCCATGAGGGGAAATATAAGAAGGAGGAATTCTGGCAGGCACTCCATTTGAAAAAAAAAGAAAGGTCATGGAGCAATTCCTCTGCTCCTCTTTGATCTCGCGTAATAACTAGGACCGGTCTATCACAAACCTCTTTAAGCTGAAATAAAAAAAGGGCTTTTGCGGAACTATAAAGCCCATTCAGTGAAATATTTTTTTTCCCTTCCTTTAATAAATTTTCTACAAAATCTGTCTCTTTTTTTAAAAAATTGTGTTTCATATTTCAAGACATTATAACATAGCATGATTTATTGATAGGAGGGATGTTATGAATTAATTAGTGTGTACCGCGCGCTAATGACGTCTAAGTTTTTGAATACCATGTCTTCTGCGGTAAACCAGAGTTTGGATATTAAAAAAACTCGGTGCAGCTTTTCTGAAGTTACTGCTAATGAAGGATAAAACAGCTCTTATGTGCCATGGGTAATAACGAAGGATAATTGGCTTCTATACGAAAAACCAGGAAGGAATAGCCTTAAAATCCAAATAGTTACAAGAATCAACGATGTGCAACCAATTAGAAAATGAAGGAGATTTTTCCTTAACAGTGTTAAAGTTTGTCGAGGCTTGATTAAAATTAGGGCAATCGCTCAGTTTTTCCCTAATAAGAAAATATTAGATTACCCATATTTCAGTGTCTTCATTCTTGTTTTCCTTGCCTCTCTCTGTTTCCTTTTCTTTTTTTCATGAGGCTTTTCATAAAAGCTTCTTTTTTTGATTTCTTTGAAAAGACCTTCCTTTACAAGCTGTCGTTTCAAGGATCTGAGAGCTTTTTCTATATCATTTCCATATACTTTAATGTCCAAAGCTGTTTTTCACCTACTTCCCTATCTTTCATAATTTTTTAGACACAACAAAAACCCCCAGATACCTTCAAAATCTGAGGTTCTTTATTAAAAACATCACACCTCGGCCTTGCAAAACCGATATTCAAAAGTGATAAGCCACAGATAGTGATTATAAACACCGCCTGTATATTTAAAGCTACCCGCAACAAAGCCCCGACGTAGCAGGGAGAGAAAAGCTTAATTGAACTCTACAGGGCCGCAGGCAATGCACTCTCTCAACACATTCAAAGTCGTTTCGTCTATTCCGGTACAACAGTAACATCCTGAGCCTGAGGGCCTTTCTGTCCTTCCGTAACGACAAATTCTACTTTTTGGCCTTCTTCTAAACTCCGATATCCGTCGCCACCAATTGCACTAAAATGGACAAAAATATCGTTACCCTCATCTCTTGAAATAAACCCGTACCCCTTACTGCCATTAAACCATTTTACAGTTCCTGTTTCACGCTCTGCCACGTGGTTTCACCTCCCCTCGGTTGATGATTCCATTTAGCCAGAGCGTTAAAAAACCAGACTTTAGAAAATTTCTGCACTGAAAATTAAAACCTCTGCTAAAAACTATTACGTAATGCTACTATATTTAAAAAACATTAGCAAATAAAAAATTAGTAGCACAGAAAATCAGCTCTAAACCCAGGAAACTGAATGCTTCATTGGAACGGAATAATATGTGTTATAACTGGAGATTATTAATTTGTTTGGTGTAAGTTGAGATTGTATTTTTTTCACATATATTAAATTATGAAAAGCTATCGTAAAGAATTATGGTTTAACGTGCCAACTCGTCGCTCTTTTGTTAATATCACGACAGAAATTGAAAAATGTATGAGAGAAAGCGGGGTCAAGGAAGGCCTTATTCTGGTCAATGCCATGCATATAACAGCTTCTGTCTTCATTAATGATGATGAATCAGGGCTACACAAGGACTATGATAAATGGCTTGAAAAGCTCGCACCTCATGAGCCTGTATCACAGTATCGCCATAATGTAAGTGAGGACAATGCCGACGCTCACATGAAACGTCAGATTATGGGTAGAGAAGTTGTTGTCGCCATTACGGAGGGGAAACTCGATTTCGGTCCCTGGGAGCAGATTTTCTATGGCGAATTTGACGGCAGGAGAAAAAAAAGAGCTCTAGTGAAAATAATTGGAGAATAGTTTTTTTTCAGGTCTAACCACTAAGCCCCGCTAAGCGGGGCGAAGGACACGAAGTTCACAAAGGAATGATCTGTCTTAACTATAATCTCCTGTCAGGGTTAAGCCGGACCAATAAGAGGGATGTGGATAGAACTTTTTAAACCGTCTCCGGCATGGAGACATTTATTTTTAATGCTTGCCGAAAACTTTTAAAATTTAAAAATGTTCTCATTCTATAGTCAAAGGATAATTTGCATGCCCTTCAATGGAGAGCATTTTCCTTTTTATTAAGATACCGCCGGGAGCTGAAAACCCTCCCAACCTCCCATCGCTTTTAATAACCCGGTGACACGGTATAATTAACGGGACAGGATTTTTACTCAGAGCGTTTCCCACTGCCCTTGCCCCATTGGAAACGCCTGCTTTTTCCGCAAGCCATTTATAAGATTTCACTTTTCCAAATGGTATTTTCATTGCCTGTTTATAAATATTTTTTTCAAACTCAGTCATTGTTTTCATGTCTACGGGAAGATTTAATCGAACATTTTTACCTTTGAAATAACTGCATATGTTCCTGGCAAGGATTTTAATCTTGCCTGTGTGTTCAACAATACTTTTATTATAGGAATGGATGTTCTTTTTCAGCTTTTCTTTTTTCATTCCCGGTAGATAGATTTTTATGAGTCCATGCCTTCCATAAATAATTCCGCACCACCCGAGAGATGTTTTTAAAATGGCATAGTAGTCAGCGCTCATTAAACTTCCACTTTTTAATTTTATCCATCACCTTATAATCGGTCATATCATAATGAATAGGAGTAATAGAGACCATATTTTTTTTTATGGTTGCTTCATCAGCGTCCTCTTCTTCTTCCGAGGCCACCAGTTCTCCCGCCATCCAGTAATAGGTGTTTCCTGAGGGATCCATTCGCTTATCGAACCATTCTGCAACTCGCGCCCTGCCCTGTTTTACGACTCTCACACCGGCTATTTTATTTTTTGGCACAGCCGGGATATTCACGTTTATTGAAATTCCATCAGGCAACCCGTTTTTTAAAATCAGTTTGGCCATTTTTAGCGCAAACTCGGCGGCATAGGAAAAATCCGGATCAAATCGGGTAGTCAGGGAAATGGCAACGGAAGGGATATTTAAAATAGCGGCTTCTGTGGCTGCTGAGACGGTTCCGGAATATATCAGGTTTGTTCCTATATTGGCTCCGAAATTAATTCCTGAAATTACCAATTTTGGCGGTTCTTCCATAATAGCTTTCACCGCGATTTTTACGCAATCTGCCGGCGTACCGTTTACAGCGTACCCGAAAAATTTTTCTCCTTGAAAAAACTTTTTTACCCGAAGCGGGTTGTGAATGGTAATAGCATGTCCTACGGCGCTTTGTTCCGATTCCGGAGCCACGACTTTAACAGGATAAAATTTACTTATTCCTTTATAGAGGGCGTTTAGACCAGGCGCGGCTATTCCGTCGTCATTGGTGAGAAGAATTGTCATGTGGTTTCAGCGGTAAGTGTTTCTTCGTTAATTATAAAGTCCTCAAAAACAATAGGGGCTTCTTTTCTCATAATTTTCAGCATTTCTATTACTATTTTTCTGATTTCCCACTGGGCTGCTTTGTGGCAGCGTTCTTTAAAAATATGTCTCAGTTCCCTGAAGTTCGCGGTCATAACAATTTCACTTTCTATAGCATTGGGGAGGACAAACCTGGCGTCTTCTTTTTTTACACCTATTTCCTGCAGTTTAACGTATGTGTCCTTAGCATGATTAATTAATGACAGGAAAGCTTCTTTAGCTTCTGAATTGTTTTTAATGGAATCAGGTATAACAATAGAAAAGTTTTTTTCATTAACATACCTCTGGGACTGCTGAGAGTAGGCGCAAAGCCTGTGCCTGACCAGTTGATGCGTAAAGCTTCGGGATCCGCCTTTAATTCTAAAAGTGGCAGAAGCATGCTCTAAAACAGAGAGATGTCCACTCCTGACGAGCATTCGAATAAATTTCTTGTAACTTTCCTCGCTTGTTCTGTCAAATGACAGGTAGCACGTTCTCCCTGCTTCTTCGAGGAGTTTTTCAGCCCCAGGAGTGATGGAAAGCAATTCAACTTTTATGGGGTGTAAGTCTGGCATTTATAGCCCGGCGTCTTTTTTTAATTCTTCTGCTTTATCAGTGCGCTCCCAGGTGAATTCCGGTTCATTTCTTCCAAAATGTCCGTAGGCAGCGGTCTTTTTATAGATAGGCCTTCTAAGCTGCAAAGTTTTTATTATACCGGACGGTTTTAAGTTAAAGTGTTTACGTATCAACTTTTGGATTTTATCGGAAGAAATTTTTTCCGTGCCAAAAGTATCTGTCTTTACTGAAACCGGATCTGCAACTCCAATAGCATAAGCCAGTTGAACTTCACACTTATCGGCTATGCCGGCTGCAACAATATTTTTGGCAATATAGCGGGCCATGTAACAGGCCGATCTGTCCACTTTTGAAGGGTCCTTTCCTGAGAAAGCGCCGCCCCCATGATGTCCCATACCTCCATAAGTATCTACAATAATTTTTCGTCCGGTTAAGCCGCAATCTCCCATTGGCCCGCCAACTACAAATCTTCCGGTAGGGTTTACATGTATATCCAATTTTTTTAAATCATAAAGTCCTTTAGGCAATTCCGGGATAATGACATGCTTAATAATATCTTCTTTTATCTTTTCCGTAGAGACGTCTTCACTGTGCTGCGTTGAAATGACAATAGCATTAACATTTACGGCCTTCCCATTATTATATTTCACGGTTACCTGGGATTTTCCATCAGCTCTCAAGTAAGATAAAGTTTTATCCTTTCTTACTTTTGCCAAACGCATAGTCAACTTATGGGCAAGCATTATGGGTAACGGCATTAACTCGGTAGTTTCATTTGTTGCGTACCCAAACATCAAACCCTGATCCCCAGCTCCCTGATCATCTTCATTCTTTCTTGAAACACCTATGGAAATATCCGGAGACTGTTTATCAAGAGAAACCATCACCGCGCAAGTTTCTGCGTCAAACCCATACTTTCCTCTATCATACCCAATTTCTTTAATGGTTTTTCTCACAATTGAAGGAATATCAATAGTTGCGGTAGTGGTAACTTCACCAGCGATAATAACCATTCCGGTGGTTATCATCGTTTCACAGGCAACCCTGCCGTTCGGGTCCTGGGCGTAAATTGCATCCAGTATTGAGTCGGAAATCTGATCCGCCATTTTATCAGGATGCCCTTCCGTAACAGATTCAGAAGTAAAAAAATAACTTTTATTATCCATTAAGTCTCCTTGTCTTAATTTAAATCAGCAAAATTCATATCGTCTGAAAATCGTTTAGGCACTTCAGCACTAACATAATCATTTATCTCTTTAAAACTGGATAAAGTTAAAATATGGCTGGAAATATCTTTTGCATCCTTCAGAGATACATTTCTTATCATTTTTTTGATTTTAGGAAGAGAATGAGCATACATGCTCATTGAATCGATTTTACCCAGTCCCAGTAAAATCAGAGCGCTTAATGGGTTTCCACCCATTGAACCGCAAACACTCACTTCAATATTGGCTTTTTCAGCTGACTTTAAAACAAGCTGAATTAATCTTAGCACGGAAGGATGTAGTGGCTGATAAAGAGAGGCCACCATTTCGTTAGTCCGATCTACTGCCAGAACATATTGAATCAAATCGTTAGTTCCTATACTGAAGAAATCTACAGCATGTGCCAGCACATCCGCAATAACGGCTGCTGAAGGTGTTTCTATCATTATTCCAATTTCGATATTTTTTTTAAACGGGATTCCATCTCTGCTCAAATCTTCTTTTACTTCTTCCAAAATTTCATTGGCTTTTTGAATCTCCTCAAGTCCTGAAATCAAAGGGTACATTATTTTTATATTTCCAAAATGGCCGGCACGTAAAATAGCTCGCAATTGCTCTTTAAAAATATTCAGTTGTTTAAGAGAATACCGGATAGCTCTTAATCCAAGGGCCGGATTTGCTTCTATCTTGTTAAGTTGTGGAACGATTTTATCACCACCTGCGTCCAATGTCCGAATAATGACAGGATGTGGCGCAAAACTCTCCACTGTCTCTTTGTATATTTGGAAGTGTTCCTCTTCTGATGGGAGGTCTTGCCTGTTCAAAAAAAGGCATTCGGTGCGGAAAAGTCCTACCCCTTGGGCTCCTTGTCTTTTAGCCAATGGGATTTCAAGATTCGTTTCGATATTTGCCATGAGTTTAACAGAAAAACCGTCTGTTGTTTCAGCTTTAAAATCTTTTATTTTCAGTAGTTCTTTGTTGTGGTATTCAAAAATTTGGAGTTTTTTTAAGTAATGCTTAAATTCTTCTTTTGTCGGGTTTATAATTACAACGCCCTCAATGCCGTCAACAATAATTGAATCACCCAGCCCGGCCTTTTCAATAATACCGTTTAAGCCAACAACAGCCGGGATTTCAAAAGAAGCTGCCATAATGCTAACGTGTGAAGTCTTTCCACCCGCTTCGGTAACAAATCCCAATACCTTGTCTTTTTTCATTTGAACAACGTCAGAAGGCGCCAGATCGCGCGAAACAATGATAGCTTTTTCATTTAGATCAGCTATGCTTTCCTGATCATGGCCGATTAAATTCCTTAAAATCAAGTTTCCCACATGATCTATATCCTTTCCTCTCTCTCTTAAATATTCATCATCCATTTTCAAAAAAATATTTCTTAACCGTTTCATCGATTTTTGAAACACCCATTCTGCATTTATCCTTTCGTTTTTTATTCTATCTATAGTTTCGCTTACCAGCAGATCATCCTGCAAAATCATCATATGACCGTTCATAATTCCCAAAAACTTTGAATCGAGATTTTTTTTGGCTTTTTCTTTTATTTTATTTAGATATTTTGTCGATTCTGCGACCGCTTCCTTAAAACGCTGTATCTCTTTATTAATTTCATCTTTTTGAATTTCATATTTCAGAACACACATCCGGGAACGGTCAAGTAAATAAATCTTACCTATGGCGATACCTCTTGATGCTCCGATTCCTGCTAATTTAATCATGGTTTTTACGAAGTTTTATCGTTATCCGATAAAAGATGGCTGGCAACAGAGATGCTTTCATGGCCATATTGTTTAAGCATCTTTGCAGCTTCATGAACGTTATCAAGGTTTTTCAAGAAAGGTATTTTAATTGCCATGGGCAAATTCGCTCCCGAAACCACTTCAATATTATCTTGGTTCAGGAATGATATGGCGATATTGGACGGAGTTCCTCCAAAAAGGTCAGTTAAAAGAATAACCCCTTTCCCTTTGTCTACCTTCTTAATAGCTTCCTCTATCTCTTTTTTGGTACTTTCCGGTTTGGGGGGAAAATCTAATGAGACTGCAACAACATTTTCCAGCTTTCCCACAATAGTTTCCGCCGTTGAAAGAAGTTTTTCCCCTAAGTTTTCATGAGTAATTACTACAACACCAAACACTTTAAATTCCTTTTAAATATTTTATTACGTATCAGAATTATTGAAATTTAGAATCCTCATTTAGAATAATATTATAAATATCCTCCCGGTTGGAAGCTTTAAGAAGATTCGATTTAAGTTCCTGGTTTTTCAGCAGGCGGGAAATTCTTGCCAGTGCTTTTAGATGAGTTCCTGTGGCGTTTTCCGGAGCAAGTAATACGAAAATAAAATTTACTGGTTTCTGGTCAAGAGAGTCAAATTCGACCCCATTTTTAGAAATTCCAAATGCCGCAATGATTTGATTTAATCCCTTCATTTTAGCATGAGGAATTGCCACATTTTCTCCGATACCGGTTGAACCGAGTTTTTCTCTTTCTAAAAGAACACGGACTAATTCTGATTTATCAGCAATCGCACGGTTCTGACAGAGAAACTCGGCTAATTCCTCAATGGAATTTTCTTTGTTATTTGCCTTAACTTCCGCTAAAATTGTTTCTAAAGTTAATATTTCGTTAATTTTCATTAATCTGTATCAATTAGTCCAAGGTTCCCATCATTTCTATGATAGAGGATATTAATTTTTTCATTCAAGGCATTTCTGAATACCAAGAAATTGTTTTTTGTAGATCGAATTTCCAAAGTTGCTTCTTCTAAAGATATAGGTTTGGCATCAAATTTCACTGATTTAATAACCTGAGGATTTTCCCTCATTGTTGTTTCTTTTTCATAAGACAAGACGTCTGACCTGAAACCGGTTATTTCTCTCTCTCCCAATTTCTTTTTATTTTTCAAAGTAATAATTTTGTCCCTATGCTTTTTCAGCTGTTTTGTCAGCTTTCCAATAACTTGATCAATAGTTGAATACATATTATTTGTTTCTTCTTTACAATGAATCACATATCCGCTGGCATTGAGTGTAATTTCCGCAAAATGCCGGTGTTTTTCTACTGAGAGCACTATATGAACATCTTTTACTTCGTTTAAAAACTTTTTAATTCCTCTGATCTTTTCTTTAATATGCTCATTCAGTGCCTCTGTCATTTCCATTTTACGACCGGTTATCGAAACTTTCATTAACGTTGTCTCCTAATTTTTTAAATAAAAAATACGGATAAAATGAAGGGATAAAAAAAGGACATACATTTCAATGGGTCTTAGGATCCATGAAACATTTAATCATATATTCTTTTCCGCTTGCTGGCGGCAGAAATCTTCAATTCCTTACGATATTTGTTTACCGTACGCCTTGCAATCTCAACGTGATTGTTCTTTAAGGACTGGACTAATTGCTGATCAGTAATTGGCCTGCTTGAATCCTCCTTTTTGATCAACTCTTGAATCATATTCTTAATTAAAACTGAAGAAGTTGCAACACCTTCATCGCTTTCAATACCGCTATGAAAAAAGAACTTAAAATCAATGATGCCGCGAGGTGTATGCATGTATTTCATTGTAGTAACACGGCTTACAGTAGATTCATGCATCTCTATATCTTCTGCTACATTTCTTAAAACCAGCGGTTTTAAATAAGGCAATCCTCTATCAAAAAAATCTTTTTGGAATTTTACAATGCTTGTGGCAACTTTTAAAATCGTTTGCCTTCTCTGTTCAATGCTTCTGATTAACCACAGGGCAGCCCGATATTTATCTTCCATGAATTCTTTCGCACTATTGTCAGGTTTTTCGTTTTTTAGAATTTTTCGATAGAACGGGTTAACTCTCATAAGGGGAACTCCATCATCATTTAAGGATACCCGGTATTCGTTGTCTTTTTTAACAACTGTAACATCTGGAATAATATATTGAACTCTTTCACTGCTATATAGTGATGCTGGTTTGGGGTTTAACTCCTTGATAAGTTTAATTGCTTTAAGGATTTCGGAGACAGGAACATCTAATTCTTTTGAAATTTTGTGGAAAAATCTTTCTTCAAGCTGATTTATATGGTTTTGTAATAATCTTTCCACAAGTTTATTATCAGGTGACAACGCTTTGGCCTGAATAAGGAGACATTCCTGTAAACCTCTGGCACCAATACCGAGTGGTTCAAAAGACTGGATTAATTTTAATACCTTTTCAACATTCTCAACACACACTTTAAGGGATTCTGCAATTACATTTATCGAACATTCTAAATACCCGATACCATTAATATTCCCAATAATCTCCGTTCCTATAGCTTTTTCATTTTCATCAACAGAGGCCATTATTAATTGCCACAGCAGGTGATCTCCAAGTGAAATTTCACTCTTCAGGGTTGATTCAATAGACGGGCGTTCGGTAAGACCATCAGACGAGAGACCTCTATCAATATTAGTCTGGATAAAATTTTCCCAATCGATATCAGGGTTTTCATCATTATTTTCTTTTGTGGGCTGCACTTCCTCATTTTTAGTGGCAACAAATCCTTCTTCCTGTTCTTCGTCTGAATTTTCTTCAGAAACCACTTCTTCAAGCATAGGATTTTCTATTAACTCCTGTCTGACTTTTTGTACCAATTCCAAACGAGCTAAAGGCAATAACTTGATAGCCTGCTGAAGCATTGGCGTCATTACCATCCTATGTGCCACCTTCATATTCAATTTTATTTCTAATACCATACCGTCAACCCTTCGTTATACAACTATTAAAGCGAAAACTGTTCCCCAAGATAAATTTGTTTTACTTTCTCGCAATTTGCAATAGTTTGTGGCTGTCCCTTAGCAATTATTTTTCCTTCATTAATTATATATGCCCGATCAGTAATATTTAAAGTTTCCTTGACATTATGATCTGTTATTAAAACACCAATTCCTTTATCTCTCAATCTGGAAATAATTTCCTGGATATCAGTCACAGCAATGGGGTCAATTCCAGCAAACGGTTCATCAAGCAAGATAAAAGAAGGCGAACTGGCTAAAGCCCTAGTAATTTCCACTCGCCGCCTTTCACCTCCGGACAGAGAATAGGCTTTTGTGTTTTTGATATGCAAAATATTCAGTTCCTTTAAAAGAGATCGAGCTCTTTTTTTCATTTCTAATTTAGAAACTTTTTTTGTCTCTAAAATGGCCATGATATTCTCCTCAACAGTCAATTTACGAAATACAGAAGGTTCTTGCGGAAGATACCCTATTCCTTCCCGAGCCCTTTGATACATAGGAAGCGATGTCAACTTTTTCCCATTATAAATAACCTCACCGGATTCAGGACGGATAAGCCCCACCATAATATAAAAGCAAGTAGTTTTACCTGCTCCATTTGGACCAAGTAATCCTACAACTTCGCCCATTTTTACTTCAATACTTATCCCATTTACGACTTTTCTTTTTTTATATTCCTTTACAAGGTTGATTGCTCTTAATAGTTGCAATCTTATTTAACCTCCTACTTAGAAAAAGCTATTCATCCTTCTTGTTTTTCTGGTCAGGGTATAAAGTTAATTTTATTTTTTTTTCTTTACTCCCTTTGACTATAAATTTATCTTCATTTAATAAAAAAATCATTTCTGTCGCAACAATTTCGTTATCCTTTTCCCATGCATGAGGATTACCCGTTAAAACAATTTTCTCTTCTTTTTCAATATAAACTGCACGGTCCCCTGAAGCAAATCTTTCTCCTTTTTCAATTTTCACATTTCCCTGGGCAACAATTTTTCTTAATTTTCTGCCTTTCTTATTATTATAAACTGTCATCTTATCAGAAAGAATAACTAGCTTATCCTGTTTTGCGACCACATTTCCAATGAAAATAATTTTATTGGATTTTTGATCGGAAGTCATCTTCTCCGCTGTTATTTCTATGGGGATGTTGTCTTTTTTTTCTTTTGAAAATTTTTCCGCAGCACCAAGAGATGGGAAGATAATGCAAATGATTAAAAGTACTTTAGATATTTTGTTAAAGGTTATCATGAATCTTTCTTAATTAAGATGATTTTAAACCCCATTTTTTATTTCATAATATAGGACTCTAACACCGCCGTATATTTCAAAAATTTCGTTTTCCACATCTACTGTCATTCTTTTCCCAAAAATATCCAAATCCGCACCACTGATTTCTATTTCGTCATCGGTTAGGATTGTTTTTTTATCAGACGTCCATTTCAGCTTTTCTGTTGTTAACCTATATCCATCAAGGTTTGAAACCTTAATATTTCCTATCAACTCAATATTGTTATTGCCATTCTGAATAATTCCTTTATCGGCAGAAACAAAGAGTTCATCTCCATTTTTTTGAAAAAAATTCATCTTGATATTTTTGAGACGTGTAATTCCTTTGGAATTAACAACTTCAGCTTTATCGGCATTCAACTCCCATTGTTTCCCCCCCTCTTTCTCTTCAATTAAATGGAAATCTTCAATACTTACATTTATACCGGTTTTAACAATCTCAACATTAAAAGATTTTGGAAGTTTGTTTCTATTTTTAATTAAAAAAACCGTAATTAAAATAATGAGAGAAAGCGAAACCAAAAGCAACAGTTTTTTAAGTAATTTTTTAGTTTTCATTTCTCTTATTAATTATCAGTTAAGTTTAATTGCCTCATCGATTAACATAATAGGAATATCGTCTTTAATTTCATATTTTAATTTGCATTTATCACAGATTAAGCCATTACCTTCTTTTGTGAGATAGATATCCCCTTTGCATTTCGGGCATGCTAAAATGTCTAACAGTTCCTTATCAATTGCCATGACATTTCTCCTTTAAAAAGAACAGTTTTATGAAATTTAATTATACTATAATAATCTCTTTTTAACATCCAATACTAAATTTCCAGCTTGAGAATATATTTGAAAATATAACAAAAATAATGTAGTTTGTTTCTAAATAATTACTATTTAGAGGAATTAGCATGAAATTAACTTTCTGGGGAGTCTGGAATTCCATCCCAGAGCCCATATCCAATTCAGAATTTCGTTATAAGGTTACAAAGATTCTGAAGAAAGCTGTCAAAGAAAAAATAATTAAAGAAAACCAGATCGAAGATTTCATTAATCCCCCCCTGTTGATTGACTAGGGACTACAGGTGAGAACACTGCTTGCGTTGAAATCCGAGGATTAGTGTGAAGTAATGCTAGCGCGTGAAGAGCTTACACTGTAAGTATAAAAAGATTTACTATTTAGAAGCTCGCTCCACCAATTTTTCTTATGACAAACAAAATATTGAAGCTCCCCGTAGCAAGCTACTGAAATTCTTCACAATTTTGCCATGATGGTAAAATTGGATGGCTTAAAAAAAACCACCCGAAGGGTTGATACCATGGATGGTCGAAATCAATTTAGAGTATATACCCCTCCCTTAATCCCACCTAACAACGGGGGGTACTCGCTAAATGCTTTCAAAAAATAAAAGCCATAAAAGTTAGTGCAGTCGTGATTCGAAGCCTCTACCGGGAGATTTGAACCAACAAGGAAGTGGAATTAACTGAATAAATAACTTTAGATTTTTCTTCAAGAATCTGAAATCCGCAATTTGATGGTTCGGCAAGCGTTCGACTGAGCTCACTCCGAAGGCTCACCACGACAATGTCGCCATGAGTCCGCTTAAGGAGTATTTTTCCTGTTGCAAGCGATGCAAATATTCCACAAAAATTTTAGGGATAAGATTTTAGGAGCTATCTCAGCTTCTGTTGGCAAACATCCTTACTTTATCCTAATCTTTTCAATTCTTCTTGCACTATTATCTATACATTACACTATTGATAATCTTAAATATTTAACCAACAGGAATGACCTCATTTCACCTCATGCCAAGTACTATCAAGACTACCAAAAATTCCGTGAGGAGTTTAAGAATTCTGATGGGTTAGTTGTAGCAATAGAAGGATCGAACAATGAGAGAGTAAAAGATTTTGTAGAAGATCTTGCACATTTTTTCCATTCCAATCCTGATAAATTTCAGGATGTTTTTTATAAAATTGATGCAGATTTTTTTAAAAGCAAAAAACTCCTCTTTCTCAGCCCAAACGATCTTCATGCCTTAGAGAATAAAATAAAATCAAATAGCTCGTTTATCGGCAGTCTTATTAAAAATCCAGGTCTTGAATCCTTTTTTAGGCAGGTTAATAAGGAGATAAGCAAGGCCATGGTTGGAACGTTAATCTCGGATTTTTTTGGAGGAAATGAAAAAAGTGATGAGAAGGAGATAGATAATCCATTAGATTTAACACTTGTTGAATCCATTCTGGAAGAAACGGTGGGTCATTTAAAAGCTCAGAATGATTTTTCATCCGTTTGGAATAATTTTCTTATTAAGAAAAAAGGAGAAATGGATGAAGAAGGGTATCTCACTTCAAAGGAGAAAAAGTTTTATTATATTTTTGTAAGTCCGAAGGAAAGTCAGTCTGATTTTGCCAGGGCCGTAGGCCCAATAAAGATTACTCGAAATTTTATTAAAAAATTAGAGGAAAAGCATCCTGGAGTCATTGCCGGCGTTACCGGACCCACCGCTTTAGCTTCCGATGAGATGGTGACGACAAGTAATGATATGGTCAAAGCCTCTTTAATTTCATTAGCAGGTGTCTCTCTCCTTTTTATTATTTCTTTAAAAAGATTCATCCTGCCAATTATCGCAGTTTTTGTATTAGTTATTTCGCTATGCTGGTCTCTTGGTTTTACCACATTAACTGTTGGTCACTTAAACATATTATCGGTAGTTTTTACGACTATTCTAATCGGGCTTGGCATAGATTTTGGCATTCACTTCATTACAAGGTTTCAGGAAGAACAAAAACTTGGAAACAATGTGACAGCTTCCATCACCAACTCACTTATTGGGACAGGGAAGGGAATTATTGCAGGGGCTATAACTACATCATTTGCTTTTATGGCAACTATTTTTACCGATTTCAAGGGCATTGCTGAACTGGGTTTTATAGCCGGAACAGGTATTATTATTTGCCTGATAGCCACAATTATTCTTTTACCGGCTATGATAATAATTAAGGTGCGTTTAAAAAATATTCATTGGATACAAAAATTGTCTAAAAAGTTTGCATTCGACTATGATCTGTCAAAAAAGGCTGTACACCCATTTTTTGATCTATTGCTGAAAAAACCGATTAATTTAATTCTTTTGGGTTTTTTTATCACGTTTTTATCCATTTTTTTTATTAGAAATATCCGCTTTGACTACAACATTCTGAACCTTCAAGCCTCAGGTTTAGAGTCAGTTGAGTATGAGATGAAAATATTAAATACTTCAGATAGATCCGCTTGGTATGGAGCTATTATTGTAAATTCATTTGATGAAGTTCTTTCAACAAAAAAAGACCTCGAATCTCTTCCATCAGTTAGTGTAGTAAGTAGTATCGCTTCTATCGTACCTGATCAACAGGGAGAAAAAATAAATATCATTAAAAAGGTTTCTCGTTTATTCAGCAAATTTCCAACTCCAAGCAAGGACAGCAACCCTGTGGATTTAAATAGTTTAAGCAATATCCTGAATAAAATTAATTTTAAAATGAGAAATGAAAACAAAGATAGCTGGAAGGAAGAACGCAAACCTCAAGCCGAGTCTATTAAAAAAATCAGAAAATTGATTTCTGATTTTAATTATTTAGCAAAGCGGCAAGAAAAAACATTCGTGGAAGAGAGTTTGAATAAGTACCAAACCATTCTATTTACTGATTTTAATAAAAAAATGAAAACTTTTAAAGAGTCCCTTAATCCGAAAAAAATAATACTTAGCGATATTCCTGATAATCTTAAAGAACGTTTTATCGGTAAAACCAAAAAATTTCTCCTTCAGATATTTCCAAAAACGAATATTTATGATAGAGAACCAATGGAAAAGTTTATTTTAGATATCTGGTCAATTGATCCCAACGCTACTGGCACAGCAGTAACAGCGAGCGAATCCAGTCGTCTTATGAAGGAGGGGTACATCAAGGGAGGTATTTATGCATTAATAGCTATTTTGTCGTTTGTCTGGATATCTTTCAGGGATTGGCGTTGTGCTATACTGAGCATTCTACCATTGGCACTTGGAACTTTATGGACTCTCGGCCTGATGGGACTGTTTGACCTCCCATTTAATCTTGCAAATCTCGTCATTCTGCCTCTCATTATTGGCATTGGTGTTGATAACGGTATCCATATCGTCCACCGGTACAGAGTTGACGTAGGCAGTACGGTGTCCCCGGTATACAAGAGCACGGGTAAAGCCGTTATCATGAGCTCATTGACTACAATGATTGGCTTTGGCAGCCTTATGGTCGCTTCACACAGAGGAATTTACAGTATTGGTGTTTTATTAACCATAGGAGTGGGATGTTGTATGATTGCCTCTTTAACAATCCTTCCGGCAATACTCAAAATTGCGCGTGAAAAAGGATGGGAGCCTAAAATCATTTAAAGTACTCACAAAAGAGGCTTTTCCCTTTTCATTTGCAATTTAAAAAAATCGCATAATCGCTAGATCGGAAAAGGTCTGAGGTTAAAAGCCAAAAGCTTCTTCAGTGCTCTTTTATGAGATAATCCAATAATTCTAAAGAAAAACAAAGAGAAACCGATTAACCGTGGAAAGTTCAATGACTAATAAAACACCGGATTTTTTATATCTTTTGGACGAAAAATATTTCAAGCTTTTCAAAATTAGTTCAACAATCCTTTTAACGCTTCATCCTTCCTCTCAAATATTCTTATACGATGTTAGCCCCAAACCTTCCCTGTTGCTTAAAGACTTTTCCAGCAAAAATAAAAACATTAACTATATTTTTTGGCCAGAGTCCCTGTGGCTTAAAAGTGAATGGGTGGATAATTTGTGCTTTTCATATTTTTATAAAAATTTTTCAGATCAACTCAAATACTTATCCCGAAAAACAAGGTTCAGGCTTTTCGGGCAATTAAAAAAAACGTGGATCATTGATAAGAAAAAATTTATAAACTACAAAAAACGAATCTGTCACATTTGGGCGCAAAAGGCGCCGTGTTTTCTTGATTGTCTATCCAGAACTGACCGCAATATTATTTTTCTAGATGCAGACGCCTTTGCGTGGCGCCAGCTCCATAGTATATTTTTAAAAGATTTCGATGTGGCGCTAACTTTAAGGAAGTTGAATGATGTTAGAATCGGGGTAGATCCTTATGTTAAATGCAAGAAAGCACTTCCTTATTTAGCAATTAACGCGGGGGTTATTCTCATGAGGAACAATCCTGCCAGCCGCCAATTCATAAAATGCTGGATGGAGCAAATCAAACTAACGCACCACTTCCTAATTGAACAAACCGCCCTGTCCTCTATTCTTTTTAAGGCAGATCCCGATGCCTTTAAAACTTTTGAGAAAACTATTACTATCTATCGTAACTCTTTCGAAACACCTGTAAACGTTATTCTGCTCGAATGCGAAAAATATAATAATACCTACATTGATCGAGACCTTTCGTTTCATGAAGAAGAAACTTACGTTGTTCACTTAAAAAAATCCTTACACGGCCCGGAATTTTTACACCTAATTGAGGAGAAGATCAATAAGCGCATCGCATGTATTCGTAAAGATTTGTAACAGGGGATCGTATTTTTTGGTTCACAAACTCCAACGACTCTTTCAATTGATCATCACTGAAGGCTTAAAAAAAGTGAAAAAATATTTTTTTCTACAAAACTTTCACTTGATGATTGATAAATTTTGCCTTGAGATATTCTTATGTTAACCTTTAGCTATAATTTATTACTTTATGCTGCGGTAATGCAAAAAATATAACTACAGGACGTGACATTGGACGACTACAAAACAATTTTTCATTTAGTTAAGCCCTACTGGAAAAGAGTTGCTATCGCCGGCGTGATCGGTATCATCATATCCGCTCTGAATGCGTCTCTTGCATGGCTTGTGAAACCGGCCCTGGACAGTCTTCTTCAAAAGAAAAATATTTCCATGCTTATGCTTCTTCCATATGGTGTATTAACTATTTTTATTGTAAAGGGGACTTTTGTTTATTTGCATGAATACCTTATGAGGTCTGCATCCCAGAAGATGGTTATGGACCTGAGAAACCGGCTTTACCAGCATATAATTAAGTTACCCATGACATATTTTAGTAAAAACTCAAGCGGTTCACTGATGTCTAAAGTTGTAAATGATACAAATGCATTACAGTTCGTTGTATCTCTGGCGATTAAAGACTTACTGATCGAGAGCGCTTCTCTTATAGCTCTTACAGGCGTTGCCCTCTACCGTCGCTGGGACCTTACGCTAATAGCAATTGTCGGATTGCCGACAGCTTTTTATAGTGTAGGTGTTCTTGGAAAAAGATTAAAACGCATAAGCCAGCGCGCCCAGGAAAAAATTTCCTTAATAACAGAAATACTTCATGAGAGTTTTTCAGGAATAAAAATGATTAAAGCATTTGGCAAAGAAAGCGATGGAACTGAACACTTTAAATATAAAAGCAAAGATTATTACAGAGAGAATATGCGCTCCGTAAGAGTTTCAGAACTTGTTTCTCTGATGATGGAATCTGTAGCTGGGGTAGGCATAGCTTTTGTCATGTGGTATGGAGGAAAACTTATAATTGATGATGTCATGACACCGGGAGACTTTTTCTCTTTTCTTGCAGCAATATTTATGCTCTACACCCCGGCTAAGAGACTTGCAAAAGTAAATAACGGTATCCAGAAAGCCAGAGCACCTCTTCAAAGGATATTCAGTTTGCTTTCTGTAGAAAGAGAGAAAGACGGAAAGAATAAGATCAATTCATTCAAATGGGAAATTAAATTCAATGGTGTATTGTTTACGTATCCTTCCGCAAAAAACAAAGCATTAGATCATATAAGTTTTACAATTAACAGAGGTATGATAATCGCAATTGTTGGACAAAGCGGCGCTGGGAAAACAACCCTTATTAATATGCTCCCAAGATTTTATATGCCTGATGAGGGAACAATTTATATAGATGGTATGGATATATCAGCATTAACTTTAAAATCACTTAGATCACTGTTCGGAATTGTCAGCCAGGACGTTATACTTTTTAATGATACTGTGCTGAATAACATTAAATACGGCAAGCCGGAATCAAATCAGAAAGATGTCATTCTGGCCGCAAAAGCAGCTTACGCTCATGAGTTTATTCTGGAATTTCCAGATGGCTATGATACTGTGGTTGGAGAAAGAGGGGTAAAGCTTTCAGGTGGACAAAAACAAAGGTTATCCATTGCGAGAGCGATTCTCAAAAACCCGCCAATATTAATTCTTGATGAAGCAACCTCGTCCCTTGATACCGCGTCTGAAGCTATAATTCAGAATGCACTCGAAAATCTTATGGAGAACAGAACTACATTCGTCATTGCCCATCGGTTGTCCACCGTAAGAAAGGCGGATATGATCATTGTTATGGAAAGGGGGAAAATTGTAGAGTCTGGCACACATGAAGAACTTCTCGCGAAAAAAGGGCTTTATCAAAGACTTTATGAAATACAGTTCCGTGATCAGGAAGAAGTAACAACCTCAAAGATTTAATTTATTCTGCCAACAGAAATCACTGAAAAAAAGTAATGGCAAAAAAGCATAAAGTTGTTTTTTTACGCAGTATAATTCCTCACACTGCATCAGCTTATTATTTTAAGGGAATGCAAAAACAGGATGTGGATCTTATTGAAATTCCATTTGATCCGCATCAGCCTGATCAGGATATGAAGTTCCCGGATGCTGATTTGTTGTTAATGGTTGATTGTGGCCTACCAGTTGATTTTCCAAGTTTAAAATGTTACAGAAGTCCTAAAGGGTATGTAAGTATAGATTCTTGCCACAAATTAAAAATCCATCAAGAATATTGTGAAAAACACGAGTTTGACTATATATGGGTCGCTCAAAAACATATGGTGAGCGAATTTGGCTCAAACGCAGCATGGCTCCCCCTTGCTGCGGATAAAGATGTCCATGTTTATAAACCGACCTTGACAGAAGACGAGAGTTCATGGAAGAGAATATTCCGTCGAAATCATTACGATATAGGCATGAGTGCCGCTCCTTATGAACACCGTCGACGTTTTAAAAAGCTCTTTAAAAAAGCCGGTCTTAGCACAAATTTTTATTTTAGAAAAAAGTTTGGCAAAACGGCTGCATATGAAATAGCTTTATGTACTATAGGTTTTAATGTTGGCGCCGGTTTTAGCGGCAGCAAAGGGCAGGATATCAATATGAGAGTTTTTGAGACAATGGCAAACGGGAAGGCAATGTTGCTGACAAATATTTACGATAATCTTGGCTATGAAGACCTGTTTGAAGACGGGAAACACTATTCAACCTTTAGATCGGAAGAAGAAGCTGTTGAAAAAGCCCTTTATTATGCGAAAAACTCCGTTGAAGCATCCTGTATAGCTCGGGAAGGCCAGAGTCACATTTTATCAAACCATACTTATGCTCATCGTTGTCGTAAAATTCTTTCTATTCTATGAACAACAATAAATCGTTCCATAAACATCCTATCTCTGAAGCTTTACTCAAACATCGGTATGGGAACTACCCTGACCTTTCGAATGTACAGCGCTGCTTGGTTATTAAATTCGCGCATATTGGAGACGTTCTTTTAACCACTCCTGTTTTTCGATGCCTCTATGAATATTTTAAAGATAAAGAATTTGAAATAGATGCAATGGTATATAAAAAGACTGAACCATTACTCCGTCATAATAAATTTATAAAACAAATTCATATTGTAGATCATCATAAATCCAATCAAAGAAGATTGAGCAAGGAATGGAATTTATTAAAAGCAGTAAGGAATCGGAAATACGATTTGGTCTTGAATATGAACTCTGGTGATCGAGGCGCTATATCAGGATTTTTAAGTGGAGCTAAGATAAGAGTTTCTCTTAACCCGGGAAATAAAGGGATGTACGGAAAAAAAAAGCTGTCTACTCATCTGATAAGTTATCCCATAAAACCCCGCCATGCTGTTGAACGAAACCTTGATTTTTTAAGATGTATTGGGATACATCCTGATGTATCGCAGCGTCAACTTTACCTTGATCCAGGGGAGAAATCACGAAAAAGTCTCTATAGCAAATTAAAGGATTATAAAATTCATGCACCAAATTTTTCACCCGTTGTCATTTCTCCAACCACTCGATGGCGTTTTAAATCTTGGAGAACCGATGGCTTTGTTGACTTAATAAAATATCTCAATAACAATTTTGGGCTCCCCATAGTACTTGTAGGAGGTGAAGAACCTTTGGATTTTGAAATTTCAAAAGAAATCGTGAAAAATAGCGCGATTGAACCGTTAAACTTAACGGGAAAAACATCACTTTTAGAATTGGCAGCTTTATTGGAAAAGACAAAATTGTTTATAGGTGTAGATTCTGCTCCAATGCATATGGCTTCAACTTTAAAAATACCAACTATCGGTATATTTGGGCCTACGAATGCGGCTGAATGGGCGCCATGGGATAATGGAGACGGTTTTTGTAAGGCTGTCGCAATGGAAGAGTTTTCATGCCTTCCGTGCGATTTAACAGGTTGCGGTAAGGGAAAAGTAAGTGATTGTTTAGTTCAACTGCCTGTTGAGCGCGTGATAAAGGCAATTAATGATGTGGTTGACTTACAGGTAATTACATGAAGATTGTATTCACTCAGTTCACACCACCTTTCGAACACGGTATGACTGAAATGGAATATTTAAGATACGATGACTGGTTTTCAAAATTACGCAAAGCTTTTGCAAAAAATGAAGAAGTTTTTTTTATCTCATTAACAAAAAATAAAAAATTAATCACAATCAGGCACGATGGATATAATGCGTTATTTTTCCCCGTAGAAAATCCAGACCAGCGACAAAGCAAAGGACGAATGTGGTATGAAAATAATGAAGTATGCCCATGGTTATTAAAGCAGGGCCCTCATGTAATACATATAATAGGCAGCGGTTCTCAAATGGGATTGAAGATATTAAAGACAATACGGGACCCTCTTCTTTTTTTATGGGAAAGATGTACTGTTAACGAAAATACTCTTGGATGGGAAGAACTTGATTTGTGCGACTATTATGTACATCCGACTTTAGAATCCATAGAACGGGCTTTAAAAAAAGTTCCTGAAAATAGATTACTTAAAACCCCGTTGGGGGCAGATACTGTTTTTTTCAGGCCTTTGGACATGGAAAGACAGTTTGATATAGTTTCCGCAGGCCGTTTAACCCCTGCAAAAGGAATTGCTACGCTACAGGAAGTTGTTAATAAAAGAAGCTATAGCTGGATACATGCGGGTGGTTATGTTAAAAACGCCCCTTATACAAAGGCTGAGGATATATTATTTTTTCATAAAATAAGAAAGCTCTTTTTAAAATATCCCATAAAAAAATCTTTTTCAGGTAAATTTTGTTCCGGAAGGTATCAGCATCATGATATGCTAAAAATTTATAACAAAGCTAAAATAATGGTTCATCCATCATCATCGGAAGGCACTGCCAGAGTAGTGCAGGAAGCCTTATGCTGCGGACTTCCAGTAATAGTTCTAAAAAAAGCAGTCCCTTGGATAGAACCAGAATTTGGAATTGCATTGGATGACCTGTCTCAGTTGGATTATGCGGTTCAAAGTTTGCTGTCGGATAAGAAAAAAATAAATACAATGGGTAAAAACGGTCGTGAATGGCTAATGGCAAACCATAGTTTCTCTCATCTTTATGATATTGTTACAAGATTTAATCATATGGAAAAGCCTGAAAAAGAAAAATGTCCGAGGAATTGAAACTATATGCTAAAAAAGGAGACATATTTTTTTTAAGTATAGTAAACGAAAAAATAAAGTTGACACTGAAAGTAAAGTACCTAATCATCAATCGAACTGTGCGGGATTTATGGTTCGACAGGATCACTATGACAGTTCTTATGTCACCTTTGGCCTGCCGAAGGGTCTCCATGCTTTGCTCGCACTGACATGTCAAATGTCAACTTCTGTAAGACGTTCATTATAGGGTTATCAGATAAAAAATGTCTAAAAAAGTTTTAATAACGGGAATTACAGGACAAGATGGAAGTTATCTGGCCGAACTTCTATTGGAAAAAGGATATGAGGTATACGGTCTTGTAAGAAGAGTAGCGTTAGAGGATGAAGATCACAGGATGAGCAGGATCCTTCATATAAAGGATAAGATTCATTTAACTCCAGCGTCATTAGAAAGCCATGCCAGTGTCTATAAATCTATAAAAGCAATACAACCTGATGAGATATATCATTTAGCAGCCCAAAGTTATGTGAGTTACAGCTTTGAAGACGAATTTTCAACGTTAAATACTAATATTAATGGCACTCATTATATTCTTTCCGCTTTTCGAGATATAGTTCCTAAAGCTCGGCTTTATTTTGCAGGTTCCAGTGAAATGTTTGGAAAGGTAAAAGAAGTGCCTCAAAACGAAGATACACCATTTCATCCAAGATCTGCTTATGGTATCTCAAAGGTTGCAGGTTTTGACTTAATCAGAAATTATCGGGAGGCCTACGGGTTATATACGTGCAGTGGCATCCTCTATAATCACGAATCACCAAGAAGAGGGTTCGAGTTTGTTACAAGAAAAATATCCTCCCATGTAGCTATGATTAAAAAAGGGTTAAAAGATAAATTAGTACTGGGAAACCTTGATGCAAAAAGAGATTGGGGTCATGCCAAGGAGTATGTAAAAGCCATGTGGGCAATGCTCCAGCAGGACAAACCGGATGATTATGTTATTTGTTCCGGGGAAAACCATTCTGTAAAGGAGTTTTGTGAAAAGGCATTTACCGTTGCAGGGTTGGATTATCGGGAGCATGTGAAATTGAGCGAAAAGTTCTTGAGGCCTGCAGAGGTTGATAACCTGCTTGGAGACAGCTCAAAAGCAAAGAAAAAGCTGGGCTGGAAATACAACTTGTCTTTTGATGAGCTTGTTCGTGAAATGGTAGAATCTGATTTAAAAATGATGAAAAAACAGTGTGGTTTGTAAAGACATGTATTTCTACGGGTTAGAAGAAGGAATTTTGAACTTAAATCCTGTCTTGTTTCCCCAATATTTCTTCAAAAAACACTTCATACTTTTTGGCAATAAGTTTAGGGTCATTGCGTTTCCTGAATAATTTATATCCCACTTGACCTATAGACCTTCTTTTATTATCATTTGTTGTCAAATCATCAAGCAGTTCCATCATTTTCTTTATGTTATTGAGAGGCGCTAAAAGACCTCCGTCTCCTATTACCTCGGGAATAGCTGAATCAGCATAACTTATAATAGGTACATATTGAGACATGGCTTCCAAAAAAACCAGCCCATAAGATTCATTAGACGTTGGGTATAAAAAAATATCGAAACATCTTATCAAACTTAGTTTCTCGTTCTCGCTCAAACTTCTATTTATTGTAGTAATTCTTTTTCTTCCAAATAAATACTTATATTTTTTGTTTGTTTTTATTACAAAATGGACGTCATTATTTTTATAAGATCTGACAATTTTCATAAAATGAGAATTTTCACGCCTGTTGTTTCCAAACGAGCCAACAATCAATTTATTTTCAGGCAAACCAAAATACTCTGTTGAATGTTTGGTATCGTAATCGGTGATATCAAAAGGAGGATCAATCTGGAAAACATCTTTTATGTTTTTTTGAAGTGAAAAAGTATATTTTGAAAGCACAATGCTACCTGAAACATCATTTTTGTTTGATACAAGCCTGGGACACATTATCGTCTGCGTAACCGGAACTAATTTCGCTGCTTTAGAAATATATTTTTGAGGGGTACCACCTCCCGGACAGGCATGGAGTATATCTGGCTTAAACCTTCTTATATAATTTTCAACATTAGGATAGCCTATGTCGTCATAATAAACTGAATAATTAGATTCAAACTTATTTGAAAGCCCCCCCTCCTTCATAGCAAGTATAGTAATTTTAAACTTTGAAGGATCTAAATGCTTTGCCCAGTGATGAACACTTATTTGTGAGCCGCCATAATCAAGAACATGTGGGCAAATTAAAAGGTGGATCATTTATAATCTATAAATTGATATGTAGTTTGAGAGAATTAATATATTGCGACAGTTTTTGCTCAGGCAATATTATTGGACTATCTAAATTTAAAAGGTAAAAAATTAGTTTATCTCTTTTATAAATTAATTTTATCATTTCTTCTGTATAAAAATTTTCAGTTTTGTGATTATCAATATAAACCTTAAATTTTTTCTTTAATTCACTGTTGTTCAAAGCATCTCATTGCTTTGCATTTTTTACATTAGATAAATATTAATTGGCTCCAAATTAATAAATGAATCTTTAACAAAGTCCGTTAATTCAGGAATGTATTTAAAACTAAGTGTTCAAAATCCATTTTCAAAGAAGTCAGTCTTACAAAACTATTGCAGGCATTCAAGTGAGGTCTAACTGCCCCAACATAATTTATTTTGTTATCGAGAATAAATTTATCGAAAGTAGAATAATGAGGAACAAGGCCTTTCCTGGAAGAAGATTCTGGATCCGAACCATGCGACCGTATAAAGAAGGAAAGATACCATTCAAAAGGATCTCTGATGGAACAAATCGTAAAACAATTATTTAGATTATGTCTTTTAAAATATTTTTTTATCCCTCCATAGTTAATGCTGCCATTTAGGCCACACTTATAATCGTATGAATAAAAAAAATGTTGCGGCGGAGCTAAGAATATTTTTCTACCCAACTTGTTGTTCCAGTGATCAAATAGGTGCTGAACCCACACGCCAGCAGATTTTGGGATATGAAAAAAAACACATTGTTCATTCTTTGAATTGTGTGGGTTTTTAAACCATTTCCACAATTTTAACTCTTTAAGTTGTACCACTAATTAAATTTTAATAATTCTCTGCATCTTAAAAATAGATTAATGAATATCGCTCAATGATATCTTAATATTTTTAGCATCTGCAGCAGTTTTAATCATTTTCTTTTTCTCAGAAAATATTTTTGCGGATTTTGATTTGTCCTCAGGAATATCATGGCCGAGGTGAAACTGAATAGCTCGGTATCTTACTGACTTCATCTTATACCCGGCAGTCTTTAACCTCAAGGAAATATCGGTATCTTCTCCCCCACCCCTGCTTTCATATTCTTCATCAAATCCTCTCACCAAAAGCAGGTCAGATTTGTGAATGGAGAAATTGCATCCCATTAAATTGAAGAAATTATTTTTTCTTAAATAATATAACGGCCTTAACGCTTCTTCATAGTATTTAATATAACCTGAAAGCATATGATTTATTCCCCATAGATTTATTCCATCAAAGTTACCTTCCAATATTATCTCAGCAGTTACTTTTTCTACAAACTCCTTTGTTATCAATACACGTCTTCCTCCCAAGAAAGTTCCTTTTTCGTGATAACGCCAGTGTTCAGAAAGAAAATTCTTACTCAAAATACAATCTGCGTCTATAAATACTATATAATCTGATTTGGATTCTTGAACAGCCCTATTTAACATCTTGCACTTTCTAAAACCCTTGTCCTCCTGCCATAAGTGTTTTACGAAAAATCGAGTAACATAGGTTTTAAGCCAATCTCCAATTTCGTTTCCAGACCCATCATCCGCAATAATCACTTCAAAATTATTGAAGGTTTGCCTTTCCAAGGATAGCAAGCAAAGCTGCAAATATGATAAATGATTATATGTTCCTATAATAACGCTGATTAATGGTTTCATAAAACTATTAAGCCAAGCCCACTCGGTGTATCAAATATATGTTTCCAGCTACAAACTACTTCTTTAAATAGCAAATGAGTTTCATGGTTTGCTGTATCATTTAAAACATCATGAAGAATTACCGGAGACCCTTTTCCCATAAAACAAGTAATATTATCGAATTCCCACTTTACATTCTTATATCTATGATCTGAATCGTGAAAAAAAAGATCTATTCCTCTTTGAGCAGTTTCAATAAACATATCTCTTGTTTTTTTAATATCTTCAAGGTTTACATCCTTTCGCCACAGCTTTCTTTTGGGTTTATTTAGTACTAGGGCGGATCTCAGGTCTTTAATAATGTCTGCCCCGGCATTACTAACCACGTCAAAGCTATAGACGGTTGCTCTATTTTCCACCGCATACTTTAATAAGTAATTTGTTGAGCAACCACTATGAGTTCCTGTTTCAACAATTGTTTTAGGTTGGAAAATACTGCATATTTTATATAGTGTTTGACCTTCAATTTTCCTGATAGATGATCCCCCGGCATTACCTTCCAGGTAACCACCAAGGTCTGGAGGTACAACATTTAAAAACATTTCCAAAAATCTTTCTTTTTCAATCATAAATTATCTTGCACTAAAAGGTTTTTCTTTGTGCCACCTGGTCGATAACGGTTAAATATTTTTTTATTATCTCACTATGATCATATTTTAAAGACACGCCTATTCTTTTTTCAATTTCCTGATCAATTTTCCCTGCTGACTTTAGGCCATTTTCATTTGTAGCGGTTTCCTCTATTAAGTCAGCAAGTTCAACCGGATCAGCGGGCACATTAAGCACCTTTCCAATTTTTTCCTGTTCGACGATCGATGAAACCCCCGCGCCTCTGCCTATTATAACAGGTAATCCAAAGGATAATGCTTCTATAGTTGCAATGCCAAAAGTTTCAAAAAGAGACGGCATAACAAAGATATCCGCAACAGCGTAAAAACGCTCAATGTCTTTAACTCCTCCCAGAAAGTGAACATTGTTTTCCAACCCCATCTTTTGACAGAGTTTTAAATATTTTTTTACCGCTGATCCATTCTTTCCCGCGATAAGCAATTCTGCTCGCAATCCTTTATTTATTAAAATTGATAACGACGCAATAGTACTGTTAAGCCCCTTTATCTTAAAGCCGGAGCCGACATGCAAAAGCAGCAACGTATTTTTTTCAATACCTAATTTATTTCTCTGCTCTTTCCTGTATACCGGTAATTTGGACTTATCAAAACGTGTTAAATCCACTGCCGGAGGTACAACAATAAAACGGTTTTCTTCTACTGAATAATGCTGGCGAATCTGAAGAGCACTAATTTCGGAAAGAACAATAATTTTTCCGGTAGTTTTTTGTATTTGAGAAAAAATAAATTTTTCTATTGCATTAATAACAATGTGGAGTGGATTTATAGCTATGGAAATTAAACTTAATATACTTTCGTGTTGTTTTCTAAAATTTATCCATTCTTTGTGGCAAGCATTACCGGCACGGTAAATATCCATTACAAGGGTTCTGTCGAAGGCTATAATTATATCAAAATTATTTTCCTCACGATTTAGACAATGTTTGGAAAACAAGGCAAAGGAGAGAACTTTAAGCCAGGACATACCTTTAAACATCGGAACTTTTTGAAACTTAATACCGGCACGCGAGTTCCCCAGCCACTCATTTGCAAATACTGTGACATTATCTCCACGATCAGCAAATGCTTCCGCTAAAAGAGCTGCCTGCCGTTCATACCCGCCAAAAGGGTTATACTTCATTAAAACGATAGCTATCTTCATTGATAATCATTTTACCTTATTACTTTGTTTTAGAGGAATAGTTCCTTTAAGGCAAATTCAGCGCTTTTGAAATCGATACAATCTCTTTAATTATAATATTTTTTAATACCATTTAATGACCAATTCATACCCAAATTGGATGATTTTTTTCAGGCTGTCCGAAAACAAAGGGGCAACGCTTTAATGTCATTCCCAACTTGATTGGGAATCGAAATAAAGAAGGAGAATTAAAAACCGATCTCATTAAATTGGTTTTGGGAATCGCAAGAACTCAGGCTGCTTTAATCATTGCTATACTGAAACTACTGCAGGTTTCCTACCATATTCTTGTATAAGTTTTCTATAGAACTTATCATTCTTTCCATAGAAAATTTTTCTACAACAAATTTTCGTCCATTATTCCCCATTTTTCGCATCAACTCTTTATTTTTAAGAAGCAGTATTATTCTTTTTGCAAGCTTTCCAGAATCCTTCCTGGGCGAAAGGAGCCCTGTTTTGCCATCGGTAACAACTTCGCTTAAAGATTTGATATCTGACGCTATAACCGGAACCCCCATTGCCATGGCTTGAACAATAGACTGAGGGACTCCTTCATTAGCAAAAGAAGGGTGTACAAGTATATTAAAAGAAGCCATGATTTCAGGGATATCTTCCCTGTGTCCTAGCATAAATATAGTTTCCGATAGTCCTTTTTCTTGAATTATTTTAGTTAAATTTTCTTTCTGAGGACCGTCTCCAACAATTAAAAACCTTACATTGGAAAATTTTTTTAAAACAGTGGCAGTCGCGTCAATAAAGAAATTGTGGCCTTTCCAGCTCCTCAGCACGGAAACCATTCCAACAAGAGGTGTATTCTCTGTCAAAGAAAGTTCCCTTCGTATTTTTTTTTTAGATTTTTTTGGATCAAATAATTTAAAATCCACTCCTGTCGGTATAGATACGATTTTTTCAGGAGATACATGGTTTCTTTCGATAAGTTGTTCTCTAATTGTTTCGCCGGTAGTTATGATCTTGTGAGGCAGTAATTTGTATATAACAGAACCAAAAATATTAGTCGCGACAGGGGTAGAAAGATGCCTCGTTCTAATAATAAAGGGTTTGTAGTTAGACAATCTTGCAGCAAAGCTTGCTACCCAGCTATCCTTTGAACTGTGGGTATTGATAAAATCCGGCCTTTTAAGTTGAATCAGCTTTAAAATTTTAAAACATGTCGCAGGATAATCTTTCCTATTAAAAGACGCAGATATTACTTCAAATCTCCGATCAGAGGCCTTCTTCATGAGGGTGCTGTTGGCAGGAGTTATTATTATGATCTCGTGTCCTAGATCTCGCATACCCATTGATTCATTTAGGATTCTTATTTCCTGCCCACCCCAGCCTAAAGAAGCCTCAGTATGAAAAATAGTCCACATATTGAAAGGGTTATAATAATGTGATACATTTTGCATTGCAAGTTATTTCATTTTTTTACTTCATAATACTGTTATTCCATAAAATCTTCTTTATTTGGGAATATTTTTTTACCGCAAAGAAGCAGAGTTCGCAAAAAAAATACTCTTGTTCCCAAACTGGAGCTTTGGAACAAGAACGTTTTTTACTGTTTCCCGAATATAGTTGGTGAAATCGGTATCATCTGCATTTTCTGTCTTTAAAGCATTTTTTTGAAAAAATGAACAAGAAAATTCCAATTTCAGTTACCATTATTACAAAGAACGAAGAAAATAATATTCAGAATGCTCTTGAAAGCGTCAGCGATTTTGAAGATGTAGTTGTGCTTGATTCTTTCAGTCAAGACAAAACAGTGGAGATTTGTAAAAAATATACGGATAGGGTCTTTCAACATGAGTGGCTGGGTTACTCAAAGCAGAAGCAGTTAGCTGTAGATCATGCTAAAAAAGACTGGGTTTTTATTCTTGATGCCGATGAGAGAATTACTCCGGAATTAAAATCTGAGATCATCGAAAAAATAAATAATAATTCCTTTAATGGTTTTTACATACCAAGAAGAAATTTCTTTCTGGGCAAATGGATTAAGTACAGCGGCTGGTGGCCTGATTATACTTTACGGCTTTTTAAAAAAGATGCGTCTTATGTAGAACTGCGGGAAGTCCATGAAAAGGTGATTGTAAATGGATCTGTGGGCTTCATGAAAAAACCTATAGAGCATTTTACATACAAATCAATATCAAGTTATTTGAAAAAGATGGAAAACTACTCATCTCTTTCAGCAAAGGAACTTTCTCATAAAAAAGTTCCTTTTTTAACGTTCTGGATGTGGGTAAATCCTTTCTTAGTTTTTGCAAAGATGTTTTTTTTAAGGCAGGGCTTCAGGGACGGCATACACGGATTTGTACTGTCAGTGCTTTATAGCTTATATACTTTTCTTAAATATACAAAGGTTTGGGAAAACAGGAGCAGTAATAATTTTAATCCAATTACTGAGTTATCGAATAAAATATCTATAATAATAATTTCTCATAATTCAGGAAAAATCTTAGAAAAATGTTTAGAAAAATTAGCAGCAAACGATCAAATCACGCATCCCGACAACTCAGAGTGGATACTTGTGGACAATGCGTCTACTGATAAGGCTATAGAAACGACTGTTAAAATGTATCCAAAGACTAAAATCATTCGAAATTCAGAAAATAAAGGTTTTGCTTTTGCTGCCAACCAGGGTTTTAAAGCAGCAAAAAACAAATATCTGCTATATATAAATACAGATGTAGAAGTTATCAATAGAGCTGTATCGTGTTTAGTGGAGGTGTTAGATAATGAACAAAAAGCAGCGGTTGTGGGTCCGCGACTTTATCAGCAAAGTTTGAGTATACAGAAATCCGTTTGCCCGCAGCCTACTATAGGGCATGAATTATTAAAACCTTTTTTTAAATTAAAAGCCGATATAAGAGAAATGTTTTACAAAGATTCTAAAGCCTACAGTGTTCCATCCATTAGAGGCGCTTGTTTTTTAATTCGGAAGGAAGCTTTGGAATTAGTCGGCGGGTTTGATGATATTTATTTTTTTTATTTAGAGGAAACCGATCTGTTTTATCGACTCCGGAAAAAGGGTTGGAAAGTCCTGTACCTGCCCCGCTCAGGGGTTATTCATTATAGCGGTATGGGATCGGAAACCGTCCCTTTTGACCGAAAGAAAATGTACCGCGAATCATTGATGAAATATTTTAAAAAAAACAGACCGAGATGGGAAACTCTTTTTCTAAAAAAATACTGGGATGTTACGGGAAAAAACGTATAGTTCATCTCAAAAGGAGGTGATTTTATGCCGACATGGGCTTTGGTATGGCTTATCTTGCTAACGGGGTTGCTGCTTTTTCATATTTATATGGATATTAGAGAAATTGGCGTTCTTAAAAAAGAAATTGAAGACATAAAATCGAAATAGTCTTGCAGTTTTTTTATCTTCCTTTACCCGCTAATTTACCCGCTAATTGAAGATTCCCTGCAGCGAGACTGCAGGGAATCTTCAGTACAGGGAATACGCTCGCTAAACACTTTTAAGTCTTTGCAGGTACTCTTCCATGGTCGAATCTGCAAAGCAATATCTGTGTTCTATTTACTTGAATGCAATCGCTTGAGTTATGTTTTAATTCTTATAGCTTTTTAATTTGATTTCATTTACCGGGCCAAATTTATTTAGCGGAGCTTCAAACTTTTCCTTATTTCCAACAACAAGAATAACTGTTTGATTCGGTTTAAGATATTTTTGCGCCACTCGCAAAATATCTTCTTTGGTTACTTTTCTGATATTTTCAAGGTAAGTCTCTAAATAATTTGTTGGCAAATCATAATGCTCAAAGGTAAGAAATCGGTTTACTATCTGGGCAGTAGAGGTAAATTTAAAAACAAAAGAATTTATAAGATATTCTTTCGCGTTTCTTAATTCTTCATCCTTCACAGGGCTTTCACGCATCTCTTTTATAATATCTTCCATTAGCTTAATAACAGTTATAGTTGATTGCAGTTTAGTGCCAGTCCCTGACGCGAAGACTCCTATATCCCGCATGCCTAATTGAAAATAGCTCCATACTGAGTAGGCAAGCCCCCTGTCGTTTCTGATATCCTGCATCATTCTGGATTGAAAACTACCACCACCCAAAATATAATTCATTAGTATTACGGAATAATGATCCGGATTTCTATAATCAAGCCCCATATGCCCCAGACGGATAACCGATTGTTTAACGTCTTTATAGACATAATTGACTGACCTGTTGAGGTCTTTTTTAACCGGCGGTACTTCAGCAAAATCAATTTCCTTCTTTTTCCAATCCTTAAAAACTGATCGAATTTTATCCAGTATTTCGCCTTTATTAAAATCACCGGAAATACCAAACATGATATTGTTGGGATGATAATATTTTTTATGGAACGCTATAATATCTTCTCTTGTTATACTCGAAACTGATTCAATAGTAGATTTGCGTCCATAAGGATGATCTCGATACAATAACCTTCTAAATTCTCTACTAGCCACCCGACCGGGATTGTCATTTTCTCTTCTGATTGCTTCAATTGCCTGATTTTTTGTAATATCTATTTTTTCCTGAGCAAAAACCGGGTGCATCAGAACATCGGCAAAAATCTTCAAGCCCTCGTCAATATCTTTTGTCATCACAGAAAGGATTGCGGAGCCGGAGTCAGAGCCTATGGAAGTTTCTACAGACCCGGCGATAAATTCCAGTTTTTCATCTATTTCTTTCCACGTCATATTTTTAGTCCCGCCTGATCTCATAACTGAGCCAGTTATAGATGATAACCCTGTCTTGTCCTCCGGCACATAAATGGCCCCGGTTTTAATTACAGCGTTAATAGTAAAAATAGGCAACTCATGATCTTCCAGGGCATAAATCACCATGCCGTTTTTTAACACTGTTTTATTCGGAACCGGCGGATTTAGATTGATGGACTTGTAGGTAAAGTCGGACGGGTGAACTCTCTCCGAAGAAAAGGCAGAAGCTTGAAAAAATACTGTTACAGCAATGATGAATATTAATTGTAAATATTTTTTTTTCATAAGATTTAGGTGCTATTTTTTCTCGCCGAGTGGAATGGACAAACTTCTTTGTCTGTGATGAATATTTATCATAAATACATTAATTAATTCAGTATTCAAAACCATAGAATTTGCTTCCTGCCAATTAATCACTGCTTCTTTTTAATGTATGCAATTGTTTTGTTCTGACTCACAAGATATTTCCGGGTAGTTTTCATAATATCTTCTGTCGTTATCTGTTTAATTTTATCAATATGGGTTAGAAAATATTTCCAGTCTCCGGCAATTGCTTCATAATAAATTAGTTTTGACGCCATTCCTGAATTGGATTTAAGTCCCCGGACCAAACCGGCTTCCATCTGGTTGATAACTTTTTGAAGTTCTTTCTTGGTGACCGGTTGCGTCTTCAATTTTTCGATCTCTTCTTCAATGGCCTGTTCCAGTTCCTCAACAGTATGAGGGTACCTTGGAGTTCCTGAAAAAACAAACATATTGGGATAGAGGGAACCAGGGCCTGAGAAAGTGCCTACGTCAGTTGCAATTTGTTTTTCCAAAACAATACTTTTGTATAAACGGGATGTCCTACCGCTACTCAGGATGCTATCCATGACATCAAAAACATAATCTTCATGATCCGGTAAGGTTGGTTTGTGGTATCCCATAAGCAACTCAGGTTCGGAATCGTGAACAACCTCGACCCTTTTTTCACCTATTTGTTCAGGCTCAATAGTTAAAACAGGCGAGGGTTGTGGTTGTGAAGGAATATCGCCAAAATATTTTTCTATCAGTTTAATGACTTCGTCTGGACTAATATCGCCAACAATTCCTATGATAGCATTGTTAGGCGAGTAGTAAGTCTTTAAAAATTTTTTTGTTTCCGCTTTTGAGAGGTTCTTAATATCAGACGACCATCCTATAATTGGCACTCCATAAGGATGAGCCGTAAACGCAGCGGATATGAACTGTTCGTAAAGTTTTCCTCCCGCAGAATTTTCTATACGCATCCTCCTTTCCTCCATAACCACATCACGCTCAGCATAAAACTCTCTTAACACCGGCTCTCTCATCCTGTCCGACTCAATTGCCGCCCAGAGTTCCAGTTTGTTCGCCGGAAGGCGGATCATATACGTTGTCCCGTCGTTACCGGTGCCGGCGTTATGCCCTACTCCTCCGTTTTTAGCGTAAAGTTGAGAAAATTCATCCGGTATCACAAATGGTTTATGTTCGGCTTGGAGTTCCTTTAATCTTTTTTGCAATTGCCTGATTCTGGATTTATCTATTCTTGCTCCTTTTCTTCTCTCAGCATCCAACTCCTCTGCAACTTTATCAATTTCATCCAGGATTGGTTTTTCATTTTCATAATCCATCGTGCCAAGAGTTTTAGTTCCCTTAAAGAGCATGTGTTCCAGCATGTGGGCAATGCCGGTATTACCTGTAGTTTCATCGACAGATCCTACATTCATTCTTATATAGGCGGTTACAGTGGCAGACTGGTGCCTCTCCATCATCAGGACTTTAAGACCGTTTTTTAATGTATGCTCTATGACCCTTTCCTCAAGGTTTAGAGTAATTGCGAAAGAATAAACGGGTATTAAAATAAATACTGCAATCAGGCGACTTATATTTCTGAATTTATTTTGCATAATTAAATTCTATACTAGCAAATCAAAAAATGTCAACGGTATTCGTTATTTGGAGTGTATCGACCATATCGATGTAAGAAACTATGCCACAGTCATTGCACTTCTAAAAAAAACCCTTAACCTTTCTCTTCCTTTCTATTTGAAAAAGTTAAAGTAATAACAAGTAAAAATTCAAACCTTTAGATCAATTCACCTCCTTTTTTTGGTGTAAAATCCACTACCCTGGGGTATAATAGTAACGATGAGGTGATCACTTTTATTCCCAGAAAAATTATTTTTTTTAATAAATTGGAATAAATCAATATTTGTAGCGTTTTAATAGTAGGTACGTCTAAATGAAAATTTCTGGATTGAGCAAACAAAGAGTAGAGAAGGAATTTGAAGAAAGCGCGTTATAATCCTGTTTATCCTGCTTATCTTATCATAAAAGTTACAGATCAGGTTTTTTTGAATGATGATCTGTGTTCTGTTGAAAAGAGAAAGCGGACCGGAAAATAGATTCCTCATCAAAATGTTTAGCCATAATCTGCATTCCAATAGGCAAACCGTTGTTCGTAAAACCACAAGGGATGGAAATAGAAGGAATTCCACCCAAGTTGGCTGAAATAGTAAATATGTCCGACAGGTACATCTGAAGAGGATCTTCTACCTTTTCACCAAGCTTAAAGGCTGGATAAGGAGCAGTAGGTGTAATGATTACATCGCATTTGTTGAAGGCATCATCGAAATCTTTTTTGATTAACGTTCTTACTTTTTGTGCTTTTAAATAATAAGCGTCGTAATACCCGGCGCTTAAAACATAGGTTCCAAGCATGATTCTCCTTTTTACTTCTTCCCCAAAGCCTTTATCCCTGGTATTTCGATACATTTCCATGAGACCTTTTCCTGAATCAGCTCTATACCCGTATTTAACCCCATCGTATCTGGCTAGATTAGAACTCGCTTCTGCCGAGGCTAAAATATAATAAGTTGCAACAGCATATTCAGTATGAGGGAGCGATATATCGATACATTCCGCCCCTAAGTTTTTGTAAACCTTAATTGCTTCTTTAATCTTGTTTTCTACTTCCTGGTTAAGTCCTTCTATAAAGAATTCTTTCGGGATGCCGATCTTCATTCCTTTAACGTTAATGACAAGTGATTTTGTAAAATCCGGGACAGGAGTATCCGCAGAAGTAGAATCAAATTGATCTTTACCGCAAATAATATTCATTAACAACGCAGCATCTTTTACGTCTTTTGTCATCGGGCCAATTTGATCCAGAGATGAGGCAAAGGCCACCAGGCCAAAACGAGAAACACGTCCATATGTTGGTTTCAATCCAACAATCCCACAGAAGCTCGCAGGTTGTCGTATGGAACCCCCTGTATCAGAACCTAAAGAAGCCACGCATAAATCTGCTGCTGTCGCTGCTGCCGGGCCCCCACTTGATCCTCCCGAAACAGTTTCTAAATTCCATGGATTACGAGTAGAACCAAAATAAGAATTTTCATTGGAGGAACCCATGGCAAATTCGTCCATGTTAAGTTTTCCAAGTATTATTGCTCCATTTTTCTGCAACTTTGTAATAACTGTTGCATTATAAGAAGAGACAAAATTCTGAAGCATCTTTGATGCACACGTAGTTTTCAGTCCCTCAATGCAAATCAGATCTTTGATCGCAATTGGAATCCCCAAAAGTGAAGGTAGATCCCCACCCTTTTTAAATTTTTTATCCGCCTTCACTGCCTGTTTCATAGCATAATCTTCTGTAACCGTAATATATGAATTTATATTTTTATCAACATTTTTAATCCTGTTAAGAAAAGATTTTGTCACATCTATGGAAGTAACTTCCCGATTTTTTAATAAGACTTGGAGTTCATGAATTGTAAGTTGGAATAATTTCATATTTTTTAATCCGTGGAGAGCCGTTAGCTTTATAGCAAAAGAAAGTTACTCAATTATTTTTGGAACTTGATAATGGCGTTTGTCAAATCGCGGGGCATTTTGAAAAGAAATCTCTTTATCAAAAATCGTTTTTATCAGGTCATCTTTAAAAACATTCTGTAGAGGAAGCACATGTGAAGTTGGCTGAATATCTGTTGTGTCAAGTTCATTCAACTTTTTAACATAGGCGAGAATTTTTTTTAACTGGGTCGTAATATTTTTTTTTGTTTCATCATTAAATTTTAGGTTGGCTAACGATGAAACATGTTCAACATCTTTTTCAGTTATTTCCATATAAAATCCCTTTTGGTTCAGACTTCAGGGGACAGGGATCAGTTGACGGGTTTTATTGTTAAAAGCTTTATCTATCTCTGAACCCTAATCCCTCTAAACTTCAACTGACTTCATTTTTATTTTTCTTTTTTACTATCCGTAGAAGCTTTTTTTGTGGTTTTCTTCTTGGTAGTTGTTTTAGGCTTTTTTTCTTCTTTTACATTTGCTTCCACTTTCTTATTAGGCGTACCCTTTTTTTCCTCAGTGGGTTTTTTATCTTTACCTTCTTTTCTTTTAACTTCTTTAGATTCTTTTTCTTTTATTTTTTTCTTTGCTATTTCCGCAGCTTTTTTTTCTTTTGCAGCTTTTTTCTTTTCTGCGTCTTCTTTCTTTTTCTCAGCCTTTTTCTTTTCCTCCTCTTTCTTTCTTTTTTCTTCCTCTTCCTGAACCTTTTTTCTTGCTTCCTGAATCTGCTTGAGTTTAGCTATTTCTTCGGCTTTTCTTGCTTTCTCCGCTTTATTTCTTTCTTCCGTTTTTTTTTCTTTTTCCGCTCTTTTTACTTTGTTTGTTTCTTCTTTTCCTTTTCGTTTAGCTTCCTTTTCAGTAATTATGAGACGTAACTTCAATTTCCTTTGAAGCCTTTTCAATCTCTTTCTTTTTACTTTTAGCTCTTTGTCAGCATCAGGTTTTTCTGAACTTTTAATCAATTCTGAAAGTTGACCTTTCAAAGATCCAATCTTTTTCTCTAATTTTTCTGCAACGGGCATATTACCTCCTCTTGAAATATCCATTAAATATCCGCAATTAGATTTCGACATAATATCAAAAGTGTAGAATCAAAACAAGCATAATGTCCTGGCCAAAAATTAACATTGCTGTCCCATTATTAGTTTTGTATAATTAAAATTTACTGCAGAAAAGCTGAGTTAAAAGTCCTGGAACAGGATAAAGCCAAGCTTCGTAGCTCTGCAAGGCAAGGGGTGGACACGCTCGCTAAACAATTTCACTAATTAAACTTTACTTACGGCACCGTAGCCAAGTGGTAAGGCTGAGGTCTGCAAAACCTCTATCCCCGGTTCGAATCCGGGCGGTGCCTCCAACTTCCCATTTATTATCAATAAGTTGACTAAAAAAACCCCAAATACTCGGATTAAACTTGTATTAGGAACAGCTCAAACTTTTTTATTAACTCCCCACATTGATACTTTTCTTTTTTCTTAACTGAATTATTTTTTTAGCTGGTTTGTGAGTGAATGTAATATCCGGTTAGCGTTCCAATTGAAAATTAAAGGGCCGGTGAAGTTGCGCCGTTTAGTGTGGGATGGTCATGATATTAAACTGGCCGGCAAATCATCTCAAACAACAGGCAGGGAAGCCCATCTAGCAGTGTTGTTTAGCAACCTTAGAAACTTTACTGCTTTTTCAGAAAACCAACTGCCATATGATGTCATCCATTACCTGAATCGCTATTTCTACAGTATGGGTAACGCCATTTTGAAACAGAATGGTCATACCGATAAATATATGGAAGATGGCATCATGGCTTTATTTGGCCTGCACGAAAATGACTCATCCGCCATTTGTCTCAACTCGGTTTCGGCTGCTTCAGATATGTTAAAGAGTTTGGATTCTATTGATCATTATGCTAAGAAATATTTTGAGGTTAAATTTGAGATGGGAATAGGCATTCATTTTGGTGAAATGATACTAGGAGATTAGGGCACCCTGACAAAATTCAATTTACTGCCATAGGTGACACTGTAAACCTGGCAAGCCGCATTGAGTCTGCAACCAAGGATGCTCAAGCTTCCATCCTCATATCTGAAAGCGTCTATTGTCACATAAAAGATAAGCTTCAAACAGATCAAGTTGTTGAAACCGAACTTAAAAGAAAAGAAGGTTTGTATGAACTTCATGAGGTCAAAGGGATCCTTTAATTTCTATCGGCACTTTATTACTCAAATTTAGCGGTAAAACCATAACAAAAAACTATTGTTGTTAATTGCTTACTGCTGACTTTTTCTTCGAAACCTTAAGGGTAAAAATAAATGTTGACCCTTTCCCCTCTTCGCTTTCGACTTTAATCCTTCCCCCATGCTGTTCGATAATGTCTTTGGATATGGCCAATCCCAAGCCGGTGCCTCGGATCGATTTAACACTTCTGTTATTTAACTGTACAAATTTTTCAAATATTTTGTCTAATGATTCCTGTGGAATACCTATCCCCGTATCAGCTATTGATACTTTAATATACGGCTCCGCAGTACCATTTTCATTAATTATTGTGATCAGGGAAGCATTAACATTTACAGAACCTTTCGGTGGAGTGAATTTAACAGCGTTATTAAGTAAATTAGAAAAGACCTGCCCCAGCCTTTTTTTATCTCCATATATACACGGCAGTGCTTTTTCTACTTGACTATTTATCGATATTTCATGGGTTTCTCCATCGCCTTGAAACACTTTTATAAAATGATCAATTACTTTTTTGATATGAATTTCTTCCCGGTTATATTCCGTTAATCCGGCTTCAATTTTTGAAATATCAAGAAAACTGTCAATCAAGCTGCTCAGTCTTACACTTTCATCTTTAATAACCTCAGCATATTCACTTTGCCCCCTATTCGATCGATCACCGTATCTCAACAGCAGGTCTGAATAAGAACGAATAGAAGTAAGTGGGGTTCGAAGATCGTGGGCCACCATATTTAAAAAATCAGTTTTCTTTTTATCTATTTCTTCTAAGGAGCGATTCACGCTTTCCAGTTCATTTGATTTGTTTTCTAATTGCTTATTTAACTTTAGCAGATCCTCTGCCATTTTAGCTTTTAATTCCGCTCTTTGCCGGTCCGAATTCAATTTATAGAAATAAATTAAAACACTCACAAACGATATCAGGACAATTACAAACAAAATAATTCTAATTCTATTGCTTTTTGACATGATATTTATGATTTCATCAAAAGGAAGTTCGGAACCGATATACCACTTCTTATCAACAATTTCGATAGGCATAAATCCTACCAATGACCTTTCACCAATTTTATGATAATAATCCAGAGGCAGGTTAAAACTATTTTCTTTTTCTAGCAAAATAGCTTCAATCGCTTTATCATGATATTCCTGCGGCAAACCAAGAGAACAGTTCAGCAATTTACCGGAAATATCAAATAGCCAGGCGTGATCGGAAAGATTACTTATTATCTCATAGATAATATTCATCTTTATATTCATAATAACTATTCCCTTTTTTTGCTTAACGAGCTTTACTGGCATCGCTAATCGGATCACCTCCGAATGCGGAATTTCTATATTTCCAAATTCTCTGTTCAACTCAATAGGAGATAGATAAATTTGGTTAAATTCCATACTCATGGCTCTAGAAAAATAAAACTCTTTTGACTTATCCTGTAGAATTTTAACTGGGTTAATACTGCCGCCTTTTTGTCTTTCCACCCTGACAATTTCCTGCCCATTCAAATCAATAAACCGCAACTGGCTAAGAAATCTATGGCCCTCTAACGTGGCAAGGAATTGACTGGTAAGAGCAGATTTCCAAAGCTCAATTTGTTTATCATCTTTTTTTTCATTTGCAGTAAGCAAGTTTTGCATAGCGAAACCATGTGCAGCGCCAATAAGTTCATCCTTGGCCATTTTAAAAATTTGCTTAATTTGATTCCCCCCTGTTTCCGCAAATGACACCTGGCTATTCACCACCTGATTTGCAATTTGATTTTCCATAATCTGCTGAAGGCGTTGGAAAAAGAAAACAATAGTTCCCACGCTAAGAATCATAAAAACAGTTAATATAGCAATTTTATTTTTCATTTCTGTTTCTATTTAAAGCTTTTAAGCTAGTTTAACGTATAGGAATTTCATTGTCGGGATTCCTCGGTTGCTTCGCTTCCTCGGAATAACAGGTGGGCAAAAGTGTTATTTCGAGTCCTTCACTTGTCATTCTGAGCAAAGCGAAGAATTTTCTCCTTTGGCTCAGGACAGGCTCCGAGAGAAATCTAACTTGAATCGTATAGGAATTTCCATTTTTATTGCTAATAAAGATAGTTACAGCTCACTAATCCCCCTCGTGGGGAACTTAGGGGGGGTATAATTAATCTGTCATTATTTTAACATCTCCTGCTGACGGCTGAATACTTATTTTGACGGAGACGCTTCACTCAAATCTAGGATTGGGTGCTTTGAAGAATACTCAGTCTTAACAGATTTATTAACTTCTTGAAATTTCCTAACCACCTCAGCAATCTTTTGAGAATGTTCAAGAGCAATTTTCATCTCTTTTTTTACTTTTTCTTTATCATCAGGAAAATCATGAAGTAAAAGTTCTAAATTTCCCATAATGCCTGCCAACAAATTGTTAATCTCATGGCTTAATGTGACTGCGGCCTCGGTAATGACACTTAATTTTTGAGATTCATTGGCTTTTTTAGTCAGCCTTATTCTCTCTATCGCCCTGTTGATTACAATGAGTACCAGGTCAAGCTCGTAAGGTTTAATCAGATAATCATAAACACCGAGTCTTAAAGCATCTATGGCTGAGTTTAAAGACACAAAAGCGGTCATGGCAATGACAGGGATATCTAAAGATTTGTTTCTAACGTATTCACTCAGCTCAATACCGCCTATCCCCGGCATTTTAAGGTCAGTTAAAATAAGATCTATATCTTCACTATCTATAATCTCTATTGCCTCTTTGCCGTTGACTGCGGTAAAAATCTCATACTTGGTTTCATTTTTTAAAAAAATTTTCAGACTCCTCAATTGATATTCTTCATCTTCAACTAAAAGAATTTTCTCGTTCTTAGAATTTTCCATTATGATTCTTCTCTAATTGTTTATATTACTAACCCTGTTCGTTCAAGTCCAATCCAGTTGGTTCAAGCCTCAATCTTAAACCAATAACTAAAATTTACTACGATCAATATAATAATACTTTTAAACTTTATACTCAAAAAGCAAGCAATATACGTACCATACAGGAGAAAGAACGTCACATTATTAAGTCATGATAAATCAATAAATTACAAATCTAGTTTTTTTTTAAAAATTATCCATGTGGCGGAATTGTAACAAACTACTGATCTTATAGATTTGCAAGTTTTTTCAATCATGTTGAAAAACATGTATTGCTTGCGCTTTTATGCTTGCAGAAAGTTTTGATCCTTTTTGTATAGAAAGGTCTATAAATGATCGTTTTGTTATTAAAACAACCAGTGGAAAACCACAATCTAAGGTCAATTTTACCGTAACACCCTGTAGAGAGATATCAATAATCCTACCGAAAAATCGATTTCTAGCACTGCTTTCAGGGACATACCCTTTCTCAAGAATAATTTCTTCTGCACGAACACAAACAGCTACTTTCGGTCCCATTACCCCTGTATCCAGCGCAACAAATCTACTTTTACCAATTTTTATATCTATCAATCCTTCTGATCTGTCAACTATATCACCAATCAGGACATTTTCCATTCCAACAATGGCAGCTACTGAAGGATCATCAGGTTTGGTAAATACCTCATTAACCTCCCCCATTTGAACAACCTTGCCATCACTCATTACTGCAATGCGGTCTCCCATGATAATAGCCTCTGTTCTGTCATGAGTGACAAATATTGTAGGAATTTGCAGTTTTTTTAAAATTTTCTTAAGTTCTCTTTGCAGTATCTCTCGTGTCGGCAAATCAAGGGATGATAAAGGTTCATCAAGAAGCAACAATTTAGGCATCCGGATAACTGTCCTCGCAATGGCTACCTTCTGTTTCTCACCTCCCGATAAAGAACAGGGTTTTCTTTTTTCAAGTCCTTGAAGATTAAAAAGACTGACGAGTTCCCGGAATCTTTTTAGTTTTTCCTCTTTAGGTACAGGAAGATTATAGATGATATTATTTTCTACAGTCATGTGAGGAAAGAGAGCAAAGTCTTGAAAGAGCAAACCAACCGGTCTTTCCTGAGGAGGAATAAAAATTTCATTTTCCGTATCTTCCCATGTTTCCCCTCCAAATTTTATTAACCCTTTATCTGATCTATCAAGTCCTGCCAAAGTTCTGAGGATTGTGCTTTTGCCTGCTCCAGATGAACCAAAGATGACAGTCCATGACGAATCGGCAGGTATAATTAACATTGTACTTATTTTTTTGTCTCCACTGAGCCGCTTTTTTATGTTTATTAGTATTTCTGGTGCCATAAGGTCAAATCCTTCCTATTGATCAAATAAACCACTGAAAGAACTGTAAAAGAAACAATAAGAAGAAATAAAGAAGTCTGTCCCGCTTCCTGATAATTTAACGCTTGAACTTTATCATAAATATCTATAGACACTGTCCGCGTAACACCGGGAATATTCCCGCCTACCATTAATACAACACCAAACTCTCCCAGTGTATGCGCAAAAGAGAGTACCAATCCGGTAACAACTCCCGGTACAGAAAGGGGTAAAATAATTGTCAAAAAAGTTTTTAATTTAGACGCCCCAAGAGTCCAGGATGCTTCAATAAACCTCTTATCAACTGAATCGAATGAGGTAATAAACGGCTGTACAGCAAATGGAAAGCTATATAATACAGAGGCAATGACAAGACCCTGAAAAGAAAAAGGAAGAGTGGTCCCAAACAGCCCCGTATATACCCGGCCGAGAAAACTATTTGGACTGATTGCGACAAGGACATAGTAACCCAATACCGTAGGAGGGAGAACAAGGGGTAGTGCGACAACCGCTTCAACCAGAAACCTGAATCTCAACTTTGAAAAACTTATCCAGTAAGCCAAAGGTATGCCAATTAAAAAGAGAATAGCAGAGACAATTGAGGCAAGATTTGCCGTAAGTATTATTGCTTCCCAGTTCATTATTTTTCTCCTTCCTTAGATGCTTTGAATTTACCGCTGAGATAGCAGAGCGGCATGGCCGAAACCAAAACTACAATCCCCTGTATCTCCATTTTTTAGCGGAGAATTTTGGGAGAGAATTCCCCCCTAACATGTCCTTCCGGGAGAGGTTGTAAAAATATTATGCAGAGCTAAACTCAGCTTTGCTATGAAAAACACACTTTTACAAGTTTACAGTGTAGCGGTTAATAATAAAATATTTTTGCCATGCAAACTTCGCGGTCTCTACGGTTAATTATCCTTCCGGTACATTAAAACCGTAGCGCATTAAAATACCTCTTCCTTCCTTGCTTTGCATAAAATAAGAAAATTCGTTGACCAATGAATATTTTTTAGTTCTTGTCAATATAGTAAATCCCTGTTCTAAGGTAGGATAAGTTTCGGCAGGAATTTCCATGAATAAAACGCGTCCGTATTCTTTTGCTTTTATAGCAAGAGAAAGAGCAATAATTCCTGCCTCTGCTGCTCCGGATTCTACAAACTGTGCGGCCTGAGATATATTTTCTCCCAATACGAGTTTTTCTTTGAGCGTTTCATAAATATTTTGACTTTTCAAAAAGGCCACTGCCGCCTTGCCATAAGGCGCATGGGCAGGGTTGGCAATAGCAATTTTTTTTACGGCTGTATGAAGCAGTGATTTTATGGTTAATTTTTTTTTTTCTATTACGGAATCAACCGGCGCCATCACAACCATTCGTCCAAAAGCATAAACTGTAACCTCTTCGCTAAGACCTCTTTTTTCCAATTCCTCAGGATATTTTATATCAGCAGAAAAATAGAGGTCAAAAGGGGCTCCATTAATTATCTGATTAAAAAAATTACCAGAGGATCCATAAACTATTTCAACCTTAATGTCAGGTTTCTTTTTTTCAAAAATCCGGATGATATCATCCATAGCAAATTTAAGGTTTGAAGCTGCTGCAACAAGAATTACGTCCTTTTCTTTGGATGTTGCAACATTAATAGACAAAAAGGTTACACAGGCGAACAAAATAATGCTAAGGAAATGAATTATTCTAAAATTTATAATTGTTTGCCTCTTTCTCTGTCTTTTTTAGAAAAGCTATTAAATTAGAGCGAAGTTTCCAGAATAAAACTATTGCTTTTTCACCATGTTTGGTGAGAACGGTACCACCGCCGCCTTTTCCTCCGGTAAAACGATCCACCAGTGGCTTTTCTGATAATTTATTCATAGAAGCCACCAGTTCCCACGCATTCCGGTATGACATCCCCATTGATTTTGCTGCTTTAGTTATCGAACCGTAATCCTTTATTCTTTCTAAAAGAACAACCCTTCCATACCCAAGAAACGTCTCCTCTTTTTTGGATATCCATATCCTGCCATTTATCGAGCATTTATTTTCATACCTGCTACAGATGCCGGTTCTTTTTCTCTTTTTTGTTTTATGTTTTGGTTGAGATGTTTTCATTATCAGCGTAATATACAAAAAGGAATAACCCTTGTCAACGAATTTTTATTTGCCTCAGCGAAATTTTAATGATTGATTTAATAAGAGAAAATATTTAGGACTTATTTGAAAGGAAGAACAGAAATTGTTTGTCAATTTAATTGCTGTGATAGTCAAAGATCTTTTGAATGATCTTTGACTAAAAAAAAATCATCAGGCGTGTTCATGTTAAAAAATGGAGATAAATGATCGTCTTCAAATTTGAATCCCTCTATAATATTGCAGTTTAACTCTTCTACAACATCTTTCAGCCCAAGGAAACCTCCAGCCAGTTTTTTTTTATAGATATCAAAACACTTTAAGGAATAAGCTGCGTGCAGAAAGTGTAATTTTCCTCTGTGTTTAGGTATCACGGCATCATAACCTTCGAGATTGTCAATTATTTTTCTAATTACGCTTGTACTCGCAAACGGCATATCACACGCCGTAACAAAAATATCCTTGGAAGAATAGTGGAGCGCAGTATATACCCCCATTAAAGGCCCTTTTCCTGCGAGTATATCGGGATATGTTTTTAAATTGAACTCTTTGTACAAATCTTCGTTATTGGTAATAATAATATTTTCTTCAAAGACCTCGCTCATCGCAGCTATAATTCTATCGATTAGTCTCTTGCCATTAATCTTAGCCAAGGCTTTTTCGGAACCAAACCTTCTGTTTTTCCCTCCAGCCAGAATCACGCCTGTTATTTTATTTTTCTGGAATTTCAAAGTGTCCTCAAACTTTAATTTTATAACTTTAAATACTTTAGTTTACTTTACACTTTAGGCACTTTAATGATAAGATACCAAATTTCCAAGAAAAATACCAAATTATAAGGAGCTAAAAACCATGAAAGATGTAACATTTAAAAACGAAACATTACGGACAGCAACTGCCGGTTCAACCGTCAAATGCTCCCATCAATCTATTCAGGCCATTCAAAACGGAACCGTTCCAAAAGGAGACCCTCTGCCTTACGCAAAGGCTGCCTGTTTTTTAGCGGTAAAAAAAACTCCTTTCCTTATCCCCCACTGCCATCCTCTCCTTATCGAAAGTGTGGATGTTGATTTTAAAATAAAAGGGAATGAAATTAAAATAGAAGTTATAGTAACAGCGTCTGCAAAAACCGGAATGGAAATGGAAGCCTTAACCGGTGCAAGTGTAGCCGCTCTTACCATTTACGACATTTTAAAGCCCATAGATGATGAAATTGAAATTACATCTGTCAAACTTTTAGAAAAAAGGGGCGGCAAGAGCGACTTTAAGGTGGCTTTACCCGATGGATTTAAAGCTGTTGTTATCGTCACATCAGACAGTGCCTCCCAGGGAACAAGGGAAGATAAGTCAGGAAAAACTATTGTAGAGACTCTTAAAAAATTTAGCGTTAAAAACATCGATTATGAAGTACTACCGGATGAAAAAGAATTAATTAAACAAAAAATTGAAAGTTACTGTGCTAATGGAATACATATGGTTATTACTACCGGAGGCACAGGTCCTGGCCCGAGGGATGTTACTGTTGAAGCAACAAACGAAGTTATTAAAAGAGAACTAGCCGGTATAGCAGGGGCGATCAAGGCTTACGGACAAAAAAGGACGCCATACGCCATGTTTTCCAGGGGCTTAGTAGGATTAAATGGAAAAACAGTGATTATCAATTTCCCCGGTTCTGCTACAGGGGTAAAAGAATGCATGGACGCAATATTCCCCGCTATATTTCATATTTACCCAATGATGGAGGGGAAAGGGCATTAATTAGTAATTTTCTATTAACAATTGTCGTTAGCAACTGACAGATGGGTAATAATCTACTTTTATCCTCCGCCAAGAACAATCTTTTTGTTTTCAGTCTGGCTGTCTTTCTTTTTCCCGACCGAAGTACCACATAAAGAACAATAATAATTAAAGAGGTCTCCGTCCGGAAGAACCAACAGCAGCCTCTCCCGAACCTCTGTTGCTTGTTTGCACTTTGGACAATACAACGAAGAAGCCTGAAATTTTTTAAATTCTCTGCCTTGCATGAAAAAATAATAGCAAATATTCTAAAACAAAACAATTGTTAAAAAGTTTTTAGATAGATATTTATACAATATCAGGGTTGACATTATTTTCTCGATGCATCATATTAACATTTTATTAATAAATTTTTTAAAAGGAGATATAAATGTCCGGTGGAACTTATAAGTTAATTGAACTTGTAGGAACTTCTAAAGAAAGTTTTGAGGATGCGGTTAACAATGCTGTTAAAGAGGCCGCAAATACAATAAAATACCTGTCGTGGCTGGAAGTAGTTGAACAACGGGGGCACATTACTGATGGGAAAGTTTCCGAATACCAGGTAAAAGTTAAATTATCTTTCAAGATTCAAAGATAATTTCTTAAAGCGGAGAGGCTCCGCAACTGAATGGAGCCTTCGCTCTGATTAGCAAACAAAATAATGCTCAAAAAAAACAAGCTTTTACATAGCAATAGTATAATGCATGTTAAAAAAGAACACGAAACAAAATGTAAACTTTTTAGAGAAGCTTTGCTAAAAGATTTCAAATCCAATAATAGCAAACCTGACCCTTTTACTTTTACGGTTCATTTTCTAACCTTTAAAAGAAGAGCTCTCAATACAGGATTAACTGCTGTAGATGCAAAAAGAAGTTCTTCTTCAATAATTGATGTCCAATCTTTATGAATAGAAACTTGTTGTGAATAGTTCAACATCTTTTCCCTCAACGTATTGGCATACGAGCCCGTGCTGGAAAATAAATGTTTTAGCTTCTCCTCAGTGAAAAGGGGTCAGGTTCATTCTTGGCGTCATTTAATTCAACATGCAGTAAAGAATGGACTTAACCGCTTTTTCTTCTTTAATTTTGCCACAGCAAATAATTTTAGATTACCTTTACCTTGTCACTTTTTTTGCTCTGAAGATCCAAATAAGCTTGTAGGAGGTTTTGAAAATTAGGATAGATAGTGGTAAATCAAAGAGTTATTTTTATATATTTGTCATTCTTTTTTTCTTCATCATTTTCCACACGAACAACCTTAGCCATTAAAAAGATTTCAGTTAATTTCTCGCCTGACCTTACAACCATTTCAAAAATCGAAAAACACTTGCCTTTTTAACTTCTTTATTGTACTTTTTCCTTTTTTTTTAATACACTTCTCAAATGGGCAATTTAAGAATCGCACTGGCACAGGTCAACATGACCCTGGGTGACTTTGAGGAAAATTCCAAAAAAATAATTTATTTTATTAATCGTGGAATTTCTGATCAGGTGGATATCATTACATTTCCTGAACTGGCTATTTCTGGATATCCGCCGGAAGATTTGCTTTTTAATAATGATTTTTTAAAAGCCAATAAAAAGTTTCTAAGCAAAATTGTTTCTCATGTGAACAATATAACAGCCGTAATCGGATTTGTGGATCATAAAAAGTTTACATATAACGCAGCGGCTATTATATCAAACCGAAAACTTGTTGATGTCTACCATAAGGCACTTCTTCCAAACTACGGAGTATTTGACGAAAAGAGATATTTCATGCCAGGGGCAAGATATCCTGTTTATAAGTATGGTGATATTACTTTTGGCGTGAACATTTGTGAGGACATCTGGGTTGATGAAGGACCTGTTTCAAAACAATGCAAAGATGGCAGAGCAGTATTGATTTTTAATATTTCCGCTTCACCATATCACGCGGATAAAGGGAGAGAGAGAACTAAAATGTTTTCGGAAAGAGCCCTGAAAAACAATGCTTTTATGGCTTATAACAACCTGGTGGGCGGCCAGGATGAATTGGTATTTGACGGTCATAGCCTGTTGATGGATAAAAAAGGCAAGTTATTGGCTGCGGGGAAACAGTTTGAAGAAGATTATATCCTTTATGATTTAAATATTAATCCCAAAACCAAGTCAAAAAATACAGGTAAAAAGCCTTACTCAAATGTTGTTTTTATCAGAAATGTGATAAAAAATAAAAAGTATACGAGCATTCAAAAAAGAAAAAATATTGCGCTCAAACCTCTTGAAGAAATTTTTAAAGCCCTGGTTTTGGGAACGCGGGATTACGTAAAAAAAAGTGAGTTTGAAAAAGTTGCCGTAGGGTTAAGCGGCGGCATCGATTCTTCTTTGACAGCGGCAATAGCAGTAGAAGCTTTAGGAACTCAAAAAGTAATAGGTGTAACCATGCCGTCACCTTATACATCTAAAGAAAGCTTAAATGATGCTAATATCCTATCACTCAATTTAGGTATTGAGATTTTAACTCTGCCTATTAAAAAGGCAATGAAAGCCTATACAGAGATCCTATCTGAAACTTTTAAAGGAAAAAAAGAAGATATTACTGAAGAAAATATCCAGGCCAGAATCAGGGGTAATTTGCTAATGGCGCTCTCCAACAAATTCGGATGGCTGGTTCTGACAACAGGAAATAAAAGTGAAATTAGTGTGGGATACTGCACTCTCTACGGAGATACGGCAGGGGGTTTTTCAGTACTAAAAGACGTCCCTAAAACTATGGTTTACCGCTTATCATGTTATATCAACCGGACAAAGGGTATAAAAATCATTCCGGATGATGTAATAAAAAGACCTCCGTCCGCAGAACTGCGTCTAAATCAGAAAGATCAGGATTCTCTGCCTCCATATGATATTCTCGATGCTATTCTGCATGCCTATGTAGAGGAGGATAAAACTCTCAATCAGATCATTTCCAAAAAGTTTGAAAAAGGTTTAACACTGAAAGTTCTTGATTTAGTAGATAAAAGTGAATATAAAAGACGGCAGGGTCCACCGGGAATAAAAATTACACCAAAAGCTTTTGGAAAAGATAGAAGAAGACCAATTGTAAATAAATTCATGAAAAAATGCTTTTAAAGAGGTAAAATGAAGTTCGTTCCAAAAAAAATGTTTTTTACAAAGGGGCATGGTACTCACCGTGATGAGCTACGTTCGTTCGAGCTTGCCTTAAGGAGCGCAGGGATTGAAAAATGTAACCTTGTACATATTTCCAGCATTTTACCTTCTGGCTGCAAAATCATTAGTAAAAAAGAGGGTCTTAAACAGTTGGTGCCGGGTATGATAACTTTTTGCGTGATGGCTCGCGGCAGCAGCGATGAGAAGAACAGGTTATTAGCCGCTTCTATCGGGTGTGCCATACCAACCGACAAAGGGACATACGGTTACCTGAGCGAGCATAAAGCTTACGGAGAATCGGAAAAAATCGCCGGTGATTATGCCGAAGACCTAGCGGCGGGTATGCTTGCCTCTACCTTGGGTATTGAGTTCGATGAAGATAAAAACTGGGACGAAAAAAAAGAAGTTTTCAAAATCAGTGACAAAATTGTTCGTACAACCAATATCACCCAGTCTACTGTTATCAAAAAAAAGGGATTTACAACTGTTGTTGCTGCTGCAATTTTTTTGTTTTAAAGTACTTGACATAGAAAGGATTGTTGTGATAATTTTTACCCACTGCAGATTGACGTCATAAGGTGAAAGCAGGGAAATATGACAAAAGCTGATCTTGTTGAAAAAATTTCTGACAAAATCGGTCTGACAAAAAAACAGACCGAATTGGTTGTGAATACCATTCTGGACTGTATTACAAACGCTTTAGCTATCGGGAATAAAGTCGAGTTGAGAGGTTTTGGCAGTTTTCGTGTTAGACGCAGGAATCCCAGGTTAGGAAGAAATCCTAAGTCAGGAGCTAAAGTCGAGGTCCCAGCCAAACAAGTCCCTTTCTTTAAGACCGGAAAAGAATTAAGAGAAATGGTTGACGGCAAAAAAAGCAGTTAGCATTTCATTTTCTATCTTTTCTAATTCCTTAAAAAAAATTCCGCCCTTTCCCGTTTCCATGTTATAACCATTAATCATGAAATATAATTTTGACTGCCGCTATTTCACCGGTGAAAAGCCTTGCGAATTTAAACAACTATGTGAAGGCTGCGATAAGTACAATCCCATGGGATTCAATATCTTAATTATCAAACTTGGAGCTATGGGAGATGTTCTACGCACGACACCATTGATTGAAGGACTGAAAAAAAAACATCCTAAAAGTTATATTACATGGTTAGTCGATCCGGCCTCAAATGACTTGTTAAAAAACAACAAACAAATTGACCGTATTTTGCATTTTTCATTAAACTCAACCCTTACATTAATGGTTCAAGAATTTAACCTGTTGATTTGTCTGGAAAAAGAGGTTAGAGCGGTTGCTTTAGCCGAAAAAATAACCGCAAAAAGAAAAGTAGGCTTTGGTTTGACCAAATACGGCAATCTCCGTCCTTTTACCAAAGAAGCTGAATACGCCTTTCAATTGGGTATTTTCGATCAGCTTAAATTTTTTGAAAATAAGAAGACGTATCAAAAAATTATCTTTGAAGCAGTCGGTTTAAGTTACAAAGGAGAAAAATATCAATTGACCTGTTCCACGGAAAATGATGAATTTGCAAATAAGCTATTTAAAAAACTTAATTTTAACTCCAAAGATTTCATTATAGGAATCAATGCTGGAGCAGGATCGGTATTTGCCAACAAAGCATGGACACTTGAGGGATATGTTGAGGTTATTAAACGGTTGAACAAACAGACTGGACTAAAAATATTGCTCATGGGTGGAAAATCTGAAACCGAAATTAATAAGGAAATCAAAAATAAGATGAGTGGACCGTTATATGAAGCTGGGAATCATAACTTTCTCCTGCAATTTTCATCATTAATAAAGAAATGTGATTTGGTGATTTGTGGTGATACACTTCCCATGCATTTGGCCATTGCTCATGAAAAACATGTTCTGGCTCTGTTTGGACCCACATGCCCACAGGAAATCGATCTTTACGGAAAAGGTGAAATCATTTTCTCACCAATAGAATGCGCACCATGTTATAAAGGGACTTGTAATATTAAGAACCATTGCATGAAAATGATCTCTGTAGATACTGTTTATGATAAAACAATGCAATTGGTAGAAAAAATTGGAAATGCCAAATTAGATTCTTCGCGGAGTTTATCCTGAACCAATTCTGGAAATTCTTCTCTTCGCTCAGAATGACACTTCTGTGCTGTCATTCTGAGGGAGCGACGCGACCGAAGAATCTCTACATTAAAATTCCTGTACGTTTAATTAGCGAAATTAGTGGTTAAACTTTAAAATGAAAACAATGGTAATGATCCCAACCTATAATGAAAGAGAAAATATAAATAATTTAATTAATGATATTCTTTCTCTCAATAACGATATTTCAGTTGTAGTGGTGGACGATAATTCACCGGATGGAACGAGCCAACTGGTAGAGTCCTCTTTCAGCAACAACTTGAGGGTAGACCTGATATGTCGAAAAAATGACAAAGGGAGGGGAACTGCAGGTATTGTTGGCTTTGAACATGCATTAAAAAAAGGGGCGGATTATATAATTGAGATGGATAGCGACTATTCTCATCATCCAAAATATATACCTACATTTTTAAAGGAAATTCAAAATTCTGATGTTGTTATCGGGTCAAGGAATGTTGAAGGCGGAAAAGAGCTCGGTCGAAGCGGTTTCAGGGAATTTATTACATGGTTCGCCAATTTATATATTAGGATAATTATGCGCATCAATGTCAAAGACTGTACTTCAGGTTACAGATGCTTCAGACGACGGGCATTAGAATCCATTAGACTTGAAAAAATGGTATCCAAAGGACCTTCTATTGTTGAAGAGATTTTGTATGCCTGCCATCTAAAAAAATTTAGAATAAAGGAAATACCCATAGTTTTTGAAGATCGTACCAGGGGAGATTCTACAAAAAATTTATGCCAATACATAGATACAGCATGGAAAACCCTTCAATTTAGATTTAAGATGTAAGAAGCGTTTTGACAGAACATACAGGATAAAGAGGGCGGGTTCAGCATGACAATTACTCTCATATATCATAAGTCATTGGTTATTTGTTATTGAGAATTGAAAATATTTAAGAGTCAATTGTTGATTCTTCTATTGCTGACCGTTGAAAGCTGACTGCTAACAGCCGTATTCCTGTTAGTATATTTAACATTTTTTAAAGTTTAGAGATATTATGGCTGGAAATAGTTTTGGAGATGCCTTTCGAATAACCACTTGGGGCGAATCACATGGACCAGCAATAGGAGTAGTCATCGACGGATGCCCTGCAGGTATTCCATTAAAAAAAGAGGGTATTCAAAATGAATTAAACAGGAGAAGCCCGGGTCAGAGCTCTATTACTACATCCAGAAAAGAACCGGATAAAGTAGAAATTTTAGCTGGCTTATTTGATGGTATTACAACAGGCCAACCTATTTCCCTCCTGATAAAAAATCAGGATGTAGACTCGTCTAAATATGAAAAGATAAAGAATCTTTTCAGGCCGGGTCATGCGGATTTTACCTATCTGGCCAAGTACGGCATCAGGGATTATCGCGGTGGTGGGAGATCCAGTGCTCGTGAAACTACAGCCAGAGTAGCCTGCGGAGCTGTTGCAAAAAAAATACTTCAAAAAAATAAAATTGCTATTACCGGCCATACAGTTCAAATAGGGTTCATTAAGGCAGAAAAATTCTCCCAAAAAGAAATAGAAAAAAATCCTGTGAGGTGTGCCGATAAAAAAGCAGCACAAAAAATGGTTAATGAAATTCGTCGGGCAAAAAAAGCCGGTGATTCTTTAGGCGGAATTGTTGAAGTAATCGCGAAAAGAGTACCGCCTGGTTTAGGGGAACCGGTATTTGACAAATTAGACGCGGATATAGCAAAAGCAATGATGAGCTTGGGGAGTGTAAAAGGCATTGAGATCGGAAACGGCTTTGCCGTTTCTTCTATGAAAGGCTCGGAAGCTAATGATGAGCTGATTGTAAAATCCAAAAGAATTTCAACAAAAACCAATCATGCCGGTGGTATAGTTGGTGGTATTTCTAATGGAAACGATATTATTGTGCGATTAGCCGTCAAACCCACCGCCTCTATTGCACAAGAACAGCGCACAGTGAACCGGAAAGGCAGGCCTAAAAAGATAAATGTTGAAGGCCGCCATGATCCCTGCATTTGTCCCCGCATTGTCCCAATAGCAGAATCCATGCTTGCCCTTGTCCTCGCGGATCATCTGCTCAAACAAAAAATCGCTTCCATAAAATAATTCCTTATTGCCAATAATCGGCAAAAATTCCTTTCAAGCCCTGTAAGAGTGACACAAAAATTCCTCTTTAGAAAAGGGGAAATTTAAAAAATTTTTCATCCGTGCAATTCTGTGAAATCCGTGAGCTAACACACATTATTTATTTTACCTGAGCTAACCATATAGCTCTTTGACTTTGATGGCGGTAATTGGTATTTTTTATAGAACTAAAATAAAACACCTTCTCACACTGAGCCTGCCGAAGTGCAACATGCGGAAAATTGCTTTATACTTCGACAAGCTCCGCATGACAATTTTTTCACGACGACATTTTTTTTAGCTATCAAAGGTTTTCTTATGAAACTTTCTGAGTTTAATTATCACTTACCAAAAGATTTAATTGCCCAACATCCCTTGTCCTCCCGGGACAATTCTCGACTGATGATACTGGACAGGAAAAACAGTTCTATTAACCACAACACTTTTTCTAACTTCCCGGATTATTTCTATAAAGGGGATCTGCTTGTGCTTAATAATACGAAGGTTTTTCCCGCAAAATTGATCGGCAAAAAAAATACCGGCGGGAAGGTGGAGATTTTGCTAACGCAAGAGATTGAACCGGGAATCTGGAAAGCTATGATTAAAAGTTCCGGCAAGCTAAAAGAAAATACAGAAATCACTTTCAGTCTCAGTGGCGTTTCCGCTGTGATTGTCGGGAAAGATAAAAGCAATCTGAGTGATGAAGAATACAGAGCGCAACGGCTCATTCAATTTGACAGCAAAGAAAGTGCTAAAAAAATTTTAGATAAGGTCGGGCTAATTCCCCTGCCTCCCTATATCAAACGAAATCAAGGCAAGCCTTCATCCATACTGGATAAAGAGCGTTATCAAACCGTATATGCGTCTAAGGTCGGGGCTATTGCCGCTCCTACAGCAGGACTTCATTTTACTGAGGATATCCTCAGTAGGTTAAAGAAAAAGGGAGTGGAAATAGCAGAAGTAACTCTTCATGTGGGCGCCGGAACATTCAAACCTGTAAAAACCGAATTCATTGAACAACACTCCATGGATCCTGAATATTTTGAAATTGATCCCCCTTCCGCAAAAAAAATAAAAAAAGCAGTATTAGAAAAAAGGAGGATTATTGGCGCAGGTACCACATCATCAAGAACCATTGAAAGTATCAATATTGAAGGGAACACTGTAAACCCGTTGAGAGGCAGGACAGACCTGTTCATATACCCCGGGTTTAACTTTCGGTTTGTAAACGCGCTTTTAACTAATTTTCATTTACCCGGATCAACTCTACTGATGCTGGTTTATGCCTTTGCAGGAAAAAACTTAACGCAAAAAGCATACCGGGAAGCCATTGAAAAAAAATACAGATTTTACAGTTATGGAGACGCAATGCTTATTTTATAGTAGCGGAATTCTTATGAAGATTAAGAAACGCCGGAATTCACAATCTGTTTGAAGTATTTGCCTGACTTGAATCTCACCACACGACGGGCTGAAATAGTCGCCTCTTCTCCTGTTTTGGGATTCCTCCCAACCCTTTCTCTTTTTTCTTTTACATGGAAAGAACCGAACTTTCTTAAAATAACCGGTTCTCCTTTTGCTAAGGTCTCTTTAATAAGAGCAATAATAGATTCAATCGCTTTCTCAGATATATTTCTCGGTAATCCAACCCTCTCCGATACTTCATTAATAATGTCTAGCTTAGTCATGGGACCTTCCTTTCTTATTAGTGAGAAATAACATATCCAAATTTTAAAATCAACTAAAATATTGGTTCATTTGATTATTTTTTTAAAATACTATTTGCAAATTTATTTTTGTTTTGTTACTATGCAAAATTCTTCTTTGGTATAATATTCTTTGTCAGGATAAATTTAATGCAATTAACAGGCTTAAAGTTTGGAAAAAAATTATTAGATTTGGTCGAGTTCCCTGTGACTGCTGTATTGGATGAAGAGGCGTCAGTTGAAGAAATTAAGAACCTGATCGCAAAAAGAGGGAAAATTGTCATAAAACCCTGTTTTATGGGCGGCATCGGAAAAAAAGGGAAAGCCGGCCTGGTAAGGATAGTGGATCACGTTTCTGATGCCCTCGATGCCAAAAGAGAACTTTTTTTTGCCAGGCACCGAAATAACAACCAGATTGTTCATGCAAATGGTGTAACTTTTGAAGAATTTATTCCATCTGATGTGGAAGTTTATTTCAATATAACGGCTTCCACTATCCATAGAAGACCTACCTTTACAATAACACCCTTCGGTGGCGTGGATATAGAGGAATTACCGGAAGATAAGAAAAAAACGGTTGATTTCGACCCGATTACCGGAATAAAGGCATTTCATATTAATGACACTTTAGTTGAGTTGGGATGTCCAAAAAATTGTATTAGCCCCCTGGTTCAGCAACTTCCGAAATTGTGGGAACTTTATAATAATTATGGACTTACAACTTTAGAGTTAAATCCAATTAGAATGAGTAAGTTGGGTAAGAGGCCTATACCTGTAGCCTGTGATATTAAAGCTTCATTTGATCAAGACAATCCCGCATTTAAACGACTTGGCTTTCCGCAGGAAATATTTGACACCGAAGTTACTGATTTCGAGGCAGAGATTAATACATTGAGAACTTACCAGGGACAAAGTGATGTAGTAGAAATTAATCCTAAAGGAACCATCACACCATTTATGTTCGGTGGCGGCGCAAACAGCGCTGCAACTGAAATTCTTGCCGAACGCACCTCTATTTCTAGTGATTTCGGCGGAAATCCCCCTTACGAAAAAATGTACAGTATTGCAAGAATAGTATACAAGTACTGGCTAAAACAAACCAGTGTGCTTTTAGTAATAGGCGGAAAAGCGAACAATACTGACATTTTTGTAACATTTAAAGCGATTTTTGACGCATTAAAAGATCACTCGGCTGAGCATGGGGTTCATCCCTGTTATGTTGTAATTGGCCGTGGTGGACCCAATCTAATTAAAGGAATGGCTTATGCCCATGATACCTTAAACTCGATGGGACTACCCTATCGCATTTTTGCTCATAACAGCAGCATGATGCAAACTCTTTACTATGCCCTTGAAATAGACAAGTGGTGGGCAAAGGAAGGGAAAAAACAATTTTTAAAGCTAAAGAGATAGGAGAGATAATACTTCAATGAGCGGAAATAACAATAAAAACCCCTTTGACTATTACGTTGGCATTGATTCTTTGAAACAGCTTGTCAATAAGAATACCCGTGTATGCGTAATGAATATTTTAGGTGGAGAAAGCTCTAAAGTATCTCCTATTTCGCACGAATATAGCGGTGGCAATATTGTTGCCGGAGTGCAATACGGTCGGCCGGGACAACTCGAAACTAAATTAGGTACTATTCCTGTCTTTGGAGGTGTCAAGGAAGTTTGTAAGAACTATAATTTTGATACCGGGGTTATATACCTGCCTCCTACTGCCGTTTATTTCGCAGTGGCGGAGCTGCTGGATAATAATAAAAGTTTAAAAACTATAGTAATCATTACTGAAAAAATATCTGTCAAAGACTCTAGAATGGTCAGGGCGCTTTGCCAACATGAAAAAGTCGATGTTGTAGGAGCTAACTCTCTCGGAATAGCTAATGCCTGGGACAGGGTGCGTGTTGGAGGCGCTTTAGGAGGGAGCCATCCCGCGGAAAGCTTGAAAAAAGGTTCTATCGCAATCCACAGTAATTCTGGAAATTTCTGTACAACTATATCCGAATATTTGAAAACTGCCGGATTCGGGCTCACTACTGTTGTTAGCTCAGGTAAAGATATTTATGTCCATTTCGCATTGCCCGAATTTTTATATTGTGCTGAGAATGATCCGCGTACCAAGGCTGTTGTGCTTTATATAGAACCAGGCGGCTATTATGAAAAACAGGCATTGGACTGGATTCGAGAAAAAAAATTCAAATTCACAAAACCGATTGTTGCCTGTATTACCGGCAGGTGGAAGAAAGACATCACACGAGCCTGCGGTCACGCTGGGGCAATAGGAGGTTCCGGCGATGATGCTATCGTGAAAGAAGAATGGTTTGATAGTTACTTTGGCATGGAGGCATACAATCCAGATAAAGCAAAGGTCTCGAAAAAAGGAATAAGGGTTACCAGCATTCAATATATTCCTGAAGCATTGAAACTGGTTATGCGTAAACATGGGATTTCTCCAGATTTTCAACCGATTGGCGATCTTTCTCTAAAACCCTGGTTTGCAAATGATGTAGGCTTAAAACTTCCTAAAAAGCTTTCAATTCCTGTTGTAAAAGCTATAAAGCCTTATTGTGATGAAATAGAAGTTGTTAATAGACAAATCGGTGCCAACTATCTCAGGGATTCAATGAGAAACAAAAGCGGTGCCAGTAAAATGGACAGGAAGACACAAATTACTGAGCTGCATGGGCGTTCTATACTTGATTTGACCAGGTATTCTTTTGAAGCAAATATCTTTTTTGCCCTGACAAAAACCACATTAAAGAAAGAACAGCAAAAATTGCTTAATATTATTTTAAATTATTTCATAGCTTTAAACTCAAACTTACTGCCTGTAGTTACTCTAGGAAAAGATAATAACTGTACACCAAATGCCTACCTCGCTTCCGTGATCGCTCTTTTAGGAAATAACGCAAAGTTCAAGACCTTTAAGGACATAACCAGTAAGCTCATTTCATCATTTGCTGAAAATGTGGAATCCGATGTCAATGCCACAAATTATGATGCAAATGGAGCGGCAAAAAAACTTATTAGCATTTTAGGAACAAAAAAGCAGAATAAGGAAAATGAAGTTGTATCTTTACTATTCAAAGAATTAAATGGCCTTAAAAACAAGAACGGCATTGACAAAACAACTATAAAAATATTGGGGAATTTAAAATCAAAGAAAAAATCTATAAAGTGCGAGCTGGAGTTTTTGATTTGCTCCATATTGCTGAGTTTTGGATGGGACGCATTATCCGGTAAACGAATTTCAAGAGAAACAGCGGAAAACCTGCCTGTTCACTTCTCTATTCAGGCTTCTATGGTAGGCTTGAGTGTGATTAAACCGGAGAATAACATTTACTGGAAACGTATCACTACTATAAGCGACGTTAACCTGCTAAAAAAATCCTTTACTGAAACGTGCTTTCAAATCCTGTTCAACCGTAAACCATCAATCTCTGAATTAGCAGAGTTCAACTCCCTGCTGGCTCTAACCATCACAAACGGACCGGGAACTATCAGTTCCAAAGGTGCAAAAGAGAGCGTAAGCGCGAGGAATGATATTTCATTAGCTTATGTCGGTTTTATGACAAATGCAGGGCTTGCTCATGGTGGAAACGGGTTTGAAGCTGTACAGTTTCTATTGGAAAAGCTTGAAGGAGTAAAAATAGATACACCGGGGAATAAAAAACATAAAGTGAACTTAAAAAAAATGGCTGATAAAGTAGCCGCAGCTTATAAGGAATATAAAACACAGGCAAAAGCAAGAGGGATATTGAACTATGATAAAATACCCTGCACAAACCACCCTGTCTTTAAAGATAAAAAAGTAAACCTGGACCCACGGGAAGATTATATTTCCAAGCAGTTTGAAAGCAAAGGAATTTATAATATTTTTTTAGATTTTTATCATAAACTTGTCTGGTCCCTTTATGAAGTTGGCGCATCTCCAAAGGTTTTCTGTGTAAATATCGACGCGGTAATTGCAGTCATCGCATTAAAACTTATGTGGAAACAGTATTCCTCCAAGGAAATTACTCAAAAAGAAATGAGTGAAATAGTTTTCCTGATTTTTCTGTTTGCCCGTATGGTGGGTATCTCTGCTGAAATAGCTGATCATCTCGATCGTGGAACAGACATGGACTGTCGAACCCCCGCCAGCCAATGTTTCTTTGTTAGCTAAAGGAACATATTACAAAATATCCTGGATATCCTGTTTTCCTGTACGAAGTTTGACACATCGATAAAGCTCGGGAACCTAATTCCTCCGTCCCATGCTTTTTAAAAGCATAAAAATCCAACAGACTCATCTGTAATTTTTTTTAATGTCTTCTATTAAGTGTATAACGATAATAAATAATAGGCCTTCCATTAACTTTCTTTTCTTAGCAATCGTTCTGTTATTTTTAATGACCCGCATGGCTGATTTAACTACTCTTCCAATTTTTAATGACGAGGCCATTTTTATCGGCTGGGCAAAAATGATTAAGTCAGATATACACAATATTTATGACCTAGCCCAAGATGAGGAATCTGCTTGTTAAACACTTTCAAGTGAATTAAAAAATAACGGTAGAGGCACCCCAGAATCTTTTTGATAATTTCTAAAGGCAATGTATTTTTATAAGATCCTGATTGGATGACCTGAAATTTATTTGTTATTGTGTTTTTTTATATTTAAACATGAAAATTTTTGGCTTTAGTGAGAATAAAAAAACTAACCTATTTTTAATTTTTTTCATTTCGATTTCTATAAAGATACTATATTTTTACCATTTCAATGAGAATCCTTTTTTTCACTTCATCCATGAGACTTCTGACGCAATAAACTTTGATATCGGTGCTCAAAACTTTGCTTCCGGCGATCTTTTAGCTACCTCAGCCAATAATAGTTATTCACCCCTTTATAAATATTTTCTTGGTTTTATTTATATTTTAGCAGGCAGGAATCTTCCTGTGGTATGGGGAATTCAATTTGTTTTAGGAACAATCACTATTTTGCTGGTGTTTTTAATAACGTCGAAACTGTTTAATGAACGTGCTGCGCTTATAAGCTCCACTTTATATGCTTTATACGGTCCGGAATTAATGTACGAGGGAATTCTTTTAAGAGCCTCCTTTGTAACATTCCTTGGTGTTTTATCTCTTTATCTTTTAATTCAACTGGAGGAAAAAAGTAATTTATTAAGAATTGTGATAACGGCTTTAGTTATCTCACTCTTTATTCAAAGCCGCCCAAATGTCATATTAGTTTTTGCTTTATTATTTTTCGTTTCTTTTTATTGCACCGATAAAAAAAATCTAAAAATAAATCTATTCTTAAGCTTTGTTGTTTTACTGTTCTTTATTCCTTTACTAATACAGGCTTATATCGTGCATGGAAAATTTGTTTTTTTTGACTCAAGCGGAATATTAACGATTTTAATGGGGAATAACCCCGGTTATACCGGGGCTGAGTATCTGCCTGAATTTCGACATCCTGAAGATACTTCATTAAATTATAAGAAAGTCGTTTTTATACTTTTTCAAAACTTTATTTCCAACCCTGTAGAAATGATTACACTTTATCTCAGAAAGTTTTATTATTTCTTCAATTCATATGAGTATACTTCAAACTACAACTTTTATATTTTCCAGGAGTTTTCATTCTTGTTAAAAACTCCTTTTTCTAATTTTGCGTTTTTTTCTTCTCTCGGCTTGATGGGGTTTTTATTAAATGTTAATAATTTCAAACGATTTCGACTTTTATATACCTATATAATAGGAATAACAATGTCAGTCGTTTTATTTTATGTTGTTAGCAGGTTCAGAATCCCAGTTGTTCCATACTTTGCGATTTTTGCCGGAGTTTTTTTAGATAGGGTATGCACCTGGTGCGTATTTAGAAAATATAAAATAATAATTCTTTCTGTAACCACTTTTATAATTTTATTTTTTTTGTTTAATACCATTCCGGATATGTCCAAAAAAAATGAGGCAAATGAATACGGAAATTTAGGCAATGCCTATCTCAACATAGGAAATATAGAAAAAGCGGTGGCTGCTTATAACAAAAGCCTGAAAATTGATCCAAACAATTTTTATTCACATAACAATCTTGGGAAAGTTTACACAAAGCAGGGCCGGCTTTCTAAAGCACTCAGCGAATTTACAACGGCAATAAATCTCAATCCGGGTGAATGGGAAACATTTCATAACTTAGGTCTTGTTTATATGAGATCCGGTCAATTCAGCGAAGGGGAAAAAGCATTATCTTATGCGCGAAACCTTGCTCCTCAGGTATCTCAAATTTATTTTAGCCTGGGAAATCTTTATCAAAGTATGGAATTGTTTGATAAGTCTATAGAATCATACAAAAACTATTTATCGCTTGCAGGAGAAGACTGGAAAGGTTTTTTTCAAATTGGAAATGTTTTTAGTAAATTAGGACGTTTTGAAAAGGCTATTAAAGAATATAAAAAATCAAAGAAGCTTAACTCGAAGCACACACAAACTTTAATTAATCTTGGCAATGCTTATTCGTATATAAACAAACCTAGTTTGGCATTAAAGGAATATCTATTAGCTCTATCATTTAATCTTAAGGATCCTATATTTCATAATAATATTGGTATGTTATACGCAAGAAAGGATTTTTATTATCCTGTGAAAGCAGTTTATCATCTACAAAAATCTTTAGAATTAGATCCTGACCAAAATTCCGCTGAATCAATTAGAAAGTTAATTAATAAGTTGAAAGAATCTTAAAATATCTCAATACTTTATTAGTTTTTATCTTTGTGTTAATCTTAATTTGCTAATTATTAAAAATTTTAACAAGCGCTAACAGCATTTGGGTTTTCTTGTTTCTAATATTTATGATGATAAATGGTGTGTGAACCTTTTTTATTATCGTGCGTTTTCACCTTTACTTTAGTATTATTTGTAATAGGCAGGAAAGACTGTGCTGTATCGAAATAATACAGAAGCGGACTTGAAATATCAATTATGCGGTTACTCTGCAAAATCTTCTTTTTTGAGGAAGTTTTTTCAATCTATTTAATTGAATGAAATAACAAATCAATCTCAATGACCATAATTAAATTACAATGACTGAAACGAAGGCAAAGTGAAAATGTTTGGGTCATCGAGTTGGATTCTTCGTTTCGCTCAGAATGATACTTCTACCTAAGATATCATTCTGAGGGAGCACTATCTTCGTTCAGCACAGTTTTCGTGACTGAAGAATCTCAATATTAAAATTCCTAAACATTTAATTATTGGAACTTGAAAATTATTTATTATTTGGTGCTTGTGATTTGTAATTTTGCATTTCCTTTTGGTTACGGCTCCACCGCGTTATGCATATATGTTTGAAGATTTAATAAAAGTAATAAAAGAAAAACAAAAGTTTGTTATAACCACTCATATAAACCCAGATGGCGATGGGTTAGGGTCTGAGATTGCTTTCTTTCATTTATTAAAGAACCTTGGGAAAGAAGTCTCTCTGATCAATCAGGATCCTCCCCTGGTTACTTATTCTTTCCTCGATAAAAAAGGTAATTTTTGTGTTTATAACAGGGAGTTACACCATCAAATTTTTAAGTCTGCTGACGTCCTTCTTGCTATCGATTTAAGCAGCCCTGACAGGCTTGGAGCGGTAGAAGAAGAACTTAAAAACAAACATATTTATTCTGTTTGCTTTGACCATCATCCGCCGGATAAAAAATTTGCGGATATCCATGTAGTTAATGAAAACGCGTCTTCCATAGGCGAGATGATATATGATCTGGCAAAAGAAATGGGATTAAATGTAACTAAGGATATAGCTTTAGGTATTTATGTATCCATCCTCACTGACACCGGCTCATTTAAATACACAAATACTAACAGTAAAACACACGTGATTGCGGCAGAATTGCTAAAATTTGGGATCGAACCTTACAGTATTTATAAAAATATTTACGAAAATAATTCATACCAGAAAATTCTCCTTATGGGGAAAATGCTGAATACCTTACAATTGGATGAATCTAACAAATTAGCATGGGCTGTTGTGACTCAAAAAGCGCTTCAGGAAACAGAATTTGATTATAACTCGGAAGATAAAGAGGGTTTTATTGATATATTACGATCGCTAAATGGCATAGAGGTTGTTCTCTTGTTTTCTGAAAAAGAGAAAGATTTTATTAAAGTCAGCCTACGTTCTAAGGGTAATATAGATGTCAATCAAATTGCCATGAAATTCGGAGGCGGAGGACATCCCTTTGCTGCAGGAGTCACTTTAAATAACACAAAACTTGAACCAACAGTTCAAAAAATATTATTGGAAACCTCCAATTCCATTAAAGCATTTACTGATTCCCGGAAAGAATAAGTGCAAGCTCACGATAACTCGGCCTAGGGCCTCAGCTAAAAAACTGAACGCAGATGATACAGATTTGAACAGATATACGCAGATTTCAAAAAATCAAAATTTTTTAATCTGTGCTATTTCGTTTTATCTGTTTAATCCGTGCTCTATTTCCCACATACTATATATATGGAATCTATAATTCTTGTCCTTTTCATTTTCTTCTTCTCTCTTGAACGGATCGTCTCCTGTGGACTCAATGAACTCAATCTACGTCATCTTCTATCTCATAAAACCCGGACGCCAGAGTTTTTTCGTGATTCCATCGATGACGATACCTACCGCAAATCTGTCAGCTATACTCTAGACAAAGTCAAAATGACTCGTTGGAGTCTTGTTTATGACACTTTCATTACTTTATGGATTCTTTTTGGCGGGGTTCTTCCATGGCTGGAACAATGGTCGGAGTCTTATAATTTTAATTCCATTATCACCGGCATTTTGTTTATTTTTGGACTTAGTGTTATCTCGTTTCTCCTGGGATTGCCTCTGGAATGGATATCAATTTTTGGCATAGAACAAAAGCATGGTTTTAACAAAATGACTCTTCGCCTCTACATCAAAGACAAAATTAAAGGAATATTCTTGACTGTTCTGATTGGTGTTCCATGTCTTTATGCTATTTTGTGGTTCATGGAAGCTTCAGGAATGTTATGGTGGGTTTGGGTATTTGGTTTCATCATGGCTTTCCAGGTTGTTATGCTCATTATTTATCCTCTATTTATTGCTCCGCTGTTCAATAAATTTGAACCGCTGGAAGATGGAGAATTCAAACATGCTATACAGGCATTAAGCGAAAAGATTAAATTTTCTCTAAGCGGTATATTTCGTATGGATGGCTCCAAACGGTCGAGTCATTCCAATGCCTACTTTACCGGTTTCGGCAAAAGCCGTCGGATTGTATTGTTCGATACCTTAATGAAAGAAATGACCATTCCTCAAAGCATGGCTGTTCTGGCGCATGAAATGGGACACTATAAATTGCATCATATAAAAAAGATGATTGGAATTAGCGCAATCAGCCTCTTCGCTGGTTTGTTCTTCCTTAGTTTAATATATGATTTTGCTCCGCTGTTTAAGGTGTTCGGCTTGAACATGCCAAATAATCATGGTGCTTTAGTTCTATTTTCTCTTTTATCCGGAACCTTTACTTTTTATTTAAAACCATTATATTCAGCATTATCGCGTAAACATGAATATGAGGCGGATCGATTTTCAGTTAAAAATATTGGAGAAAAAAAATCTATGGAAGATGCATTATTACGGCTCACAAAACAAAATTTATCCAACCTTACACCTCACCCCTGGTACAGCACGTTTTACTACTCTCACCCCACCATAATGGAACGCATTCAGGCTATCAGAGCGCTTTGAAAAGCAGGAGGGTCAGAGGTGCCAAGGTTAAGGGTTTAGTGAAAGAAGCCGACTGCTTACTGGAACTACACATTCAGATCTGTTAACCGTTATCAGTTATCTATTTTTTATGCGGCTCAATAATTACTTTAATAGACTCTTGGGCGTTTGCTACTAATTGAAAACCTTTCGCAGCTTTTTTCAACTCTAAGCGGTGTGTAATCATATCTATCAGATTTATTCTCTTATGCCGAATAAATTCAATGGCGGCTTCAATATCTTCAGGCGCAGCTCCATAGGTTGGCATCAGTGTAATTCCGTTTCTCCAGAATTCATTTATTGGTAAAGGCACATCGATACCTGGTTCCGGAGCGGCAAAAAATAATACAACCCCTCCCCTGTCAACAGACTTTAATGCCTGAGAAATTGCAGGCATTGCGGCAGTACAGAGAATAACATGATCAGCGAAGCTACCATTATTTTCTTCTTTTATACGTAATGGAATATCTTCTCTTGCATGTAGAATAACATCCGCCCCAAATTGCTTAGCCGCTTTTAAACGAAAACTATTAATATCAGTAGCAATTATTTTGCTTGCTCCAGCAGCTTTAGCCATTTGTATGTGAAGCAAACCTGAAATGCCGCTTCCGATAACTAAAACAGACTGGCTTTGTTTAATACCTATTAATCTTTGCCCACGAACTACACAGGCCAGTGGCTCTATAAAAGAGCCTTCTTCATAAGATACATTATCTGGAAGAACAAAAACCCCTCGATCCACATTTATTTCTGGCACACGGAGAAATTCTGAAAATCCTCCGGGATCAAAATTTGTGGTGTGCAAGGTATGACAGGCTGTATGCTGTCCTTTAAGGCAATATTTACAAGTATTGCATGGAACATGGTGAGACACAAAAACCCTATCCCCTATCTTATAATTCTTCACACCCTCCCCTGCTTTCACAATGTCTCCGGCAATTTCGTGCCCTAACACACGTGGCGAGGTTTTAACCCGGTACCATTCCAACACATCACTGCCACATATACCGCTTGCAATAACTTTAACAAGCAGCTCCCTTTGTCCGATTTTTGGAACAGGTATTTCCTCCAACCGCACATCATCATTCTTATAATACATTGCAACGAGCATACTTTCTCCTGAGTAAACCCTGACCTACCCTAAATCTTAGTACCACTCTTAGAGTGATGATTTTATGCCGTCAGTTGAAGCGTAGCGGAAACTGAGGGCATAGGTTCAAACGTTTCTGGTGCTGGAGGCCTATCCCAGTGAACTGTGAGGCCTGATTGTATCATATTCTATCCGCCATTGCTCTATCAACACCTTGGCCTCAAAAAGAGTATTTTATAAAAGGTTATTTTGTTTTAAATCAGAGTGCAATAGGATATACTGAACGTTATTTTTATCACTAAATAAACTAAGATGAGAAGAAGGACTTTCTTAAAAAAGATCACCGGTTGCTCACTGGCTGTAATGGCAGGTGGTTTGGCTTTGCCGAATAGGGCTAAGTGTGAAGTTGTTAAACCTTTCGCTGAAATTATCTGCAATAATTATCTGGATGAGATAATCCGAAAAAGAATTATTGAGATAAAAAAGCAGAATCCCTTCCTTAGCCTCGGAGATTTGCACTGCCATTCATATTTTTCCGACGGGAGCTATTCGGTAAATAGCCTAATGCGCCGTGCTGCCTCTCTCGGGCTTGATTTTCTGGTCATCACCGAACATCTCACCCCTCAAAGGTATAATTATGAATGTTGCGTTGAATCAATTATAGCGCAAAGAAACACTTATGCTAACTGGAACTATAAAGATTTAAATCCTCCGGCCATATACCCGGCACTCGAAATAAGTACCCGGGATGGACATCTTATTGCTGTTTTCCCTGAAGAATATTTTGAGCCTAAACATCTTCGGGAAATAAAACAGTATTTCAAACATTTTTATTATTATGAAGCGCCCGTGGAGACAGTGGCAAAATTAATACGTAAAATGAACGGTGTTTCTATTATTGCCCATCCAAACATTGTTCGTTCACATCCTTTTGGAATCTCTTTGGATTATGCAAAAAAAAACCTTACAGAACTTGTAGACGCAATAGAAGACATGAGCACCGGCCATGGCTATCAAAGAGATTATTCAAAAGAAACAGGTCTTGCCTCTATCGGTTCCAGTGACGACCATTTAAATATTCTAATGGGCACCTCAGTTACTCAATTTGACCGGTCAGAAGAAAAAAATCTTATTCAGGCAATTCGCAGCAAAACAACCAAAGCAGTTCAGATTACTGACCTCTTAAGTTCCTTATTTACCCCCACCAATTTGTTTTTTAGTGTCTAAAAATATATCCCACTGATTTAGAAATAATTTACTTAATTCGCAGAGTATTTTTGCATTATAATCTTAATGCTATGAATAAATCATCCATTAGAGAAAGAATCAATGCACTCCGGGAGCAGATCAATTATCACAATCGCAAGTACTACGTTGAGGATGCTCCTCTCATCTCTGATTATGAATATGATCAGCTTACTGCCAAGTTAAAAAAGCTGGAGAAAGAATATCCTGAACTAATTGTACCGGAGTCACCTACTCAGCGAGTAGGCGGAGAGCCAGCGAAAGAATTTAAAACAGTCGAACATGCCGTGCCAATGCTTAGTCTTGACAATACATATTCAAAAGAAGAAATAATTGATTTTGATAAAAGAACAAGAAAAGGGCTTGATGAAGATAATATTGAATATGTGGTTGAATTGAAAGTAGACGGCTTAGGAGTTTCCTTGATTTATAAAAATGGACTATTGATAAGGGGAACAACCCGGGGAGACGGGGTTCGCGGGGAGGATGTGACCGGCAATTTAAAAACTATACGTTCTGTCCCATTAAAGATAAACATTAATGATGTTAAGTTAAACCTGTTTGAAGTGAGGGGGGAAGTGTATTTCAATCATTTGGATTTTAAAAAAATTAATCTTCAAAGGGAAGCTGTCGGCGAACCCCTTTTTGCCAACCCCCGTAATGCTGCCGCCGGTTCCATAAGATTGTTAAATCCCCGTATCACCGTTTTACGGCCACTAAAAATTTTTCTCTATAATTTGAGATCAGAAAATAACGGATTATTCAACACTCATTTCGAAGCATTAAAGATGTTAAAAACCCTTGGTTTTAGGGTTAATCCTAATATAGCGCTTTGCAAAAACCTCAATGAAGTTTTCCACCAAATTGATAAATGGCAGGAAAAAAGGCGCTCATTGAATTATGACGTGGACGGACTGGTCGTCAAAGTAAATGCCTTTTCTCAACAATATGTTTTAGGCGCTACATCAAAGCATCCTCGATGGGCAATCGCATACAAATATCCGGCGGAACAGACAACAACTCAGGTGGAAGATATCATGGTGCAAGTTGGAAGAACCGGTTCTTTAACCCCTGTCGCAAAACTTAAACCAGTTACCCTTTCAGGTTCCACTGTAGCAAGAGCAACCCTTCATAATGAGGATGAAATAAAGCGCAAAGATATCAGGATTGGCGACATGATAGCAATAGAAAAGGGGGGAGAAATTATCCCTAAAGTGCTACGGGTCTTATTTGAAAAAAGATCCGGTAACGAAAAGATTTTTTCTATGCCTAAAAAATGCCCTGTTTGCAGTGCTGGAGTTTACCGTCCGGGAGGTGAGGCAGTGTTAAGGTGTACCGGTACCGCTTGTCCAGCCCAATTGAAAGAGCGGCTTCAGCATTTTGCCTCCCGCAAGGCAATGGATATAAACCACCTTGGTTCTCAACTCATAGGTCAATTAGTGAAAAAAGGGATGATAAAAAATTTCTCTGATTTATATTTATTAAAGCAAAATGATGTTGCCGGCCTTGAGAGAATGGGGGGGAAGTCGGCTAAGAACCTAATAGAAGCAATCAATAAAAGCAAAAAGGCAGGCTTTAACAGGCTGCTGTTTGCCTTTGGAATTAGGCACGTTGGTGAAAGGGCTGCCTATTTGTTATCTAACAATTTCTCTTCAATAAAAGAGTTAAAATCAGCTTCAAAAGAAAAAATTGCAAGTATTCATGAGATAGGCCCAAAAGTATGTGAGAGCATTTTTTATTTTTTCGCTGAAAAGAAAAACGTTCAGGTTATAAATAAGTTAGAAAAGCTTGGCGTCAATATGGAATCGATACTAAACAAGAAGCAAAAAAATTTACTGCAGGGGAAACAATTTGTTTTGACCGGTACTTTAACAAAATATTCACGCGACGAGGTAAAAGAGTTGATTATAAACGCTGGAGGGCGGGTAACCTCATCAGTCACAAAAAATACCGATTATGTTTTAGTGGGGGAAAAGCCCGGCTCAAAATATGAAAAGGCCAAAACTTTAAACATTAATATAATTAATGAGGAAGCTTTTGAAAAAATATCAGGTCTCTTCTAACCGTCTATTTCCCTTATTTTTGTTTTGATTTTCCTTCGTAAATCAGCAGAAGGTCCGTTTTTTAAAGCCTGCTCCAGATAGTCCAGCGCGTTGTTTTTTTCACCCAAGGCATTATAGGCCACCCCTGTTAAATACATGGAATCAATGACCTTATTCCCGCTTCCATAGTCATCTATTACTACATTAAATTTTTCTATGGCTTTCTCATAATCCTCCATCCTTAAGTAGCACACTCCTATCCAAAAAACTACATTGTCTCGATAGTTTGTAGGGGTTCTCCGATTATCTAAGCTTTTAAACAAACGGAGAGATTCTTTATATTGTTTAATATTGAATAACCGAAGAGCCTTGTCATAACCCCTTTTGGCACCGCCCCTTGATACTCCTTTTGCTACTCTCTGTGGCGGTGGTGAGCTCGTTCTTAATTCTGCTTCAAATTCTATCTCATTGATGTTATCTTTTAAATCTTCTATTTGGGATTGCAGTTTATGGATGGTATCTTTTAATTCCTCAATTTCTGCCGAGTTTGCCGCTCCTTCTCCACTTCCTTCTCCGCTTCCTTCTCCTTGCATCTCTTCAATTTCACTTACGCGAGGGAAAAGAGAGCTAACTGTATCTTCGAGTTCTTCTAATTTTACTTGAGATTCCTCCTGGTGAGACTGTAACGTTTGGAGATTTGCTTTCAGTTCTTCCATTTCTTCCGGTTTAGCCTCTTCGAATTCTTCAAATTCGCTTTCTAGTTCCACTTCTTCCTCCTCATCACCCCAAAAGGGTATCCAGGCACATCCAGAAAATGAAATCGATATAATAAAAATAAATGTAATGAAATACACTATTCTAAAATTTTTGAAAGTTTTTCCCATGATTTCCTCCATCCAAAAAGATTCAAAGTTCAAATAACTAATTAGATAACCAGAACATATTAATACTTATTTTACGGTAATATCAAGAAAAACATTAGGTTTTTTAGATTTCAGTATTGATTGAAGTTCCAATAGCGAGTTTCAGTGTAGAGCATAGTTTTATTTTAAGTTTGCTCGCAAACCACGCTGTAAGCCCTATAGCAGTACGGCTCTTGGCTTGCTGTGAGAAATGCGCTCTAAACACTATTTAAAATGTACTTCAATATTTACTGAGTTGTCAAGGCTATAAAACAGCTACTTTGGAACCTTTTCCCAATCCTTTAAAAACTTATCAATTCCTATATCAGTTAAAGGGTGTTTAGAAAGTTGTTGGATTACTTTAAAAGGAATTGTAGCCACATGAGCGCCCATAAGCGCCGCATCATTAACATGAATAGGACTTCGGATACTGGCAACAATAACCTCTGTCTCAAAACCATAATTTCCATAAATTTCTAATGTCTGGTTTACAACATCCATTCCTACATGTCCTATATCATCCAACCTCCCGACGAAAGGACTAACATAACTTGCACCAGCTTTTGCTGCCAGCAGCGCTTGGAGGGGTGAAAATACGAGGGTAACGTTGGTTTTAATATTTTCTTTAGAGAGTATTTTTACAGCTTTCAGTCCTTCCGAGATCATCGGAATCTTAACGACTACATTTTTAGAGATTTTTGATAATTTTTTTGCCTCTGCCACTAGTCCTTCTGAGTCCAGAGAAATTGCTTCAAGACTAACCGGTCCGGAAACTTCCCTGCATATTCCCTTTACAACTTCATCAAAAGATCTCCCTGTTTTAGAAATTAATGTAGGGTTGGTAGTAACACCATCGACGACTCCTAACTTCTGTGCTTCACGAATTTCATTAATATCTGCAGTATCAACAAAAATTTTCATAAACACCTATCCTCTAAATTTTGTATTATTATTTGTAGTGCGCCCGGCAGGATTCGAACCTGCGGCCTACGGAACCGGAATCCGCCACTCTATCCAGCTGAGCTACGGGCGCATTGGCTTGAAAAAATTATAACAAAAAACTCTTCATTTAAAAAGCACTAGCGCAACAAAGCCTTGCTAAGCCACAGGTAAAAATGCAACTTGTTAAATATTAAATCACAAAAGACACGATATTGTTATGAGTCAGGTGGCGTGGGTCAAAAAAAGCAACATTTAATCCAAGGTACTTGTCCTTTGACTCAAATCCATAATTTTCTTCGTGGCTTTCGTGATCTTCGTAGTTATAAAATCTTATTTTGGTTGAGGCTTCGCGGAATCAGGCATATTATGCTCAGAAGTAATGACCGTATGAATTCCACCTCGAACGTAAAAGTCGCCAGTAATTTTCATATATCTAGGTTTGCATGCACTGACCAAATCGTCGAGTATTTTGTTTATGACTGCTTCATGGTACGTCCCCTCATTCCTGTATGACCAAATATATAATTTTAATGACTTAAGCTCTATACACAGTTTCTCCGGAATGTAAAAGATATCGATAGTAGCAAAGTCAGGCTGCCCTGTTTTTGGACACAAGCAGGTAAATTCAGGACATTCCATATGAATTTCATAATCCCGCTTTGGTTGAGGATTTGGAAATACCTTCAAAATTTCAGATGATTTTTTTGACACCGAACATCTCCTGATTTATGATTTTAATTTAAAATTAAGCAAAAAAAAAGCCCCCTTTTGGGGGGCTAAAAAAAAATACAAAACAATTGAGCTTAATACATTCCGCCCATTCCGCCCATTCCGCCCATTCCACCTCCTCCACCAGCGGGAGGCATCGGCATACTCTCTTTCTTTTCCGGAATTTCAGTAACCATTGCCTCTGTTGTAAGGATCAAAGCTGCAATGCTTGCTGAATTTTGAAGCGCAGACCTTGTAACTTTTGTCGGATCAATGATTCCTGCTTTTACCATGTCAACGTATTTATTTTTATTAGCATCATAGCCCATATCACCTTTTTCTGATTTCACCTTTTGAACCACAATAGAACCTTCAGCGCCGGAGTTCAATGCAATTTGCCGGATAGGTTCCTCTAAAGCTCTTGTTACGATATTTGCGCCGATTTTCTGGTCACCTTCTAAATTTACTTTATTTACTGTTGGGATTGCTCTTAACAAAGCCACTCCACCACCTGGGACGATCCCTTCTTCTACAGCAGCCCGGGTTGCATTTAAAGCGTCTTCAACTCGCGCCTTTTTTTCTTTCATTTCCGTTTCAGTTGCAGCGCCAACATTGATTACCGCCACGCCTCCTACCAATTTAGCCAGTCTTTCTTGAAGCTTTTCCTTATCGTAATCAGAAGTTGTTTCTTCAATTTGCCTCCTTATTTGTTTCACCCTACCGCTAATATCGGATTGCTTTCCTTTTCCTTCAACAATGGTAGTATTTTCTTTATCGATGGTTATCCGTTTGGCCCTTCCTAAATCATCAACAGAAATATTTTCCAACTTGACCCCAATATCCTCTGAGATTACTTGTCCGCCGGTAAGAATTGCAATATCATTTAACATTTCTTTGCGTCGATCACCAAAACCCGGCGCCTTCACAGCACAACAATTAAGTGTTCCACGCAGTTTATTAACAACGAGAGTCGCTAAAGCTTCTCCTTCAACCTCTTCAGCAATAATTAAAAAAGGTTTTCCCATTTTTGCAATTTTTTCAAGAATAGGAAGCAAATCTTTCATATTAGATATTTTTTTCTCGTGCAGCAGCAGATAACAATCACTCAAGACTGCCTCCATCCTCTCAGAATCAGTGGCAAAATAAGGGGATAAATATCCTCGATCAAATTGCATCCCCTCTACTATATCCAGATTGGTATCCATACTTTTAGCTTCTTCAACGGTGATAACACCATCCTTACCCACCTTATCCATAGCTTCAGCAATCAGATCCCCTATAGTAGAGTCATTGTTGGCTGAAATAGTCCCAATTTGAGCAATTTCTTTTTTATCTTTAGTCACCTTACTAATTCTCTTCAAGTATCCGGTAGCTGCTTCAACAGCTTGTTCTATACCTCTTTTAATTTCCATCGGGTTGGCACCTGCTGTAACGTTTTTAAGCCCTTCTCTGTAAATTGCCTGGGCCAGAACTGTGGCTGTGGTTGTTCCATCACCGGCTACATCGCTGGTTTTACTTGCTACCTCGTTTACCATCTGGGCGCCCATGTTTTCAAACGGATCTTCCAGCTCAATTTCTTTGGCTACTGTTACGCCATCTTTTGTAATGGTTGGAGATCCAAACTTTTTATCAAGAACAACATTTCTTCCTTTTGGGCCCAAAGTGGCTTTTACGGCTTCGGCAAGTTTATCCACACCATTCTGCACTTTTTTTCGTGCATCTTCACTATATAATATTTGTTTCGCTCCCATATTTCCTCCTTATATATAAAAAAATTAATCAATAATTCCCTGGATATCATCTTCTCTCATGAGAAGTAATTCTTCTCCATCTACTTTAATTTCAGTACCAGCATATTTCCCAAAAATAACTTTATTGCCTTTTTTAACCTCTAAAGGCAGCCTTTTACCATTTTCTGACAATTTCCCATTTCCTACAGCGATAATTTTTCCTTCCATTGGTTTTTCTTTAGCTGTATCAGGGATTATGATCCCACCTTTTTCGGTCTCCTTTTGCTCCAGGGCTTTGACCAGAACCCTGTCTTGCAATGGACGAACATTCATTTATATACTCCTTTCTACATTTTAATGATTGAAAAAATAGAACTACTTATGAAAAGCAAGAATAATTTGCCTCGTTGAGGCCCCGTTCATAAGCACATTAATGGAATTAAAAAATAATATCTTCCGCTTTTTTGTGCGGGGTTTAATGCCCCTTTCAAAATTCTAAAGGGGTTTACTTAATGTCATCCCCAGAAATTTGTTATTCACCTCCTTATTTATATATTTCATATCTGGTTGCGACTTTGCCACATTTTATCTTTTTGCTAAAAGCATTCACTATAAAACACTTAAACAATTAGCACTCTTTACTAAAGAGTGCTAATTATATTTATAATATGCTTACTCCAAAAAATCAAGGTATTATTAAAAAAAATTTATCTTTTTTAGGATTGCAGAACAGAATTTATGGAGTGATGAAGTATTTGGAGAATCTAATCGGGCTATTTTTTATATCGAGAATAGTGCTAAGGAGTTCATCCTGGCTTTAATTGTTTTTATGTTTGCCTTGTAACCAGCGCTGGAAGTAATGAGATTTACACATTCTTCTACTATATCAACATTTGAAGATTCAATACTACTCTGGACAATGGTTCCTAGATCACCGGTTCAGGGGCTTCCGTTTACTGCAGGGCCGAAGGCGTTTGACGCGATGAATAAATTATTTCCAAGTGAACCCTGTCCGCCTGGATTTCGGAAAGAAGACAGTTCTATTTGCCCTATTACCTGGCTTAGCCCATTAGTGATAGCCGAGTCTTGCCCGGAGCCTGACGCATTCACCCCAATTGCATTTCCGGAAATACTAATTTCCTGTTGAATTGGATTTCCGTTTAAGGTGACGAGTCTGCCAGCAGAATCTTTCTTCAAATTACCGTCGCGTAAATAGCCGGTTCCACCATTGGGTAAGCTAACTCGTAAAAAGCCCTGATGATTCACGGCTATATTTAGAGGATTATTTGCAAGCATGCGTGGCCCTTGTGTATGTACCGGTTGATTTGAAGTGATCTGAACGCCTTTTAAATTCCAGCCTTCTTGAAATGAAGTGACTCTTTTATTAAAACCAGCGGAGTGTATATTTGCAACGTTATTAGCAGTGTTGCTGACTTTTTTTAAAAATGCTCTTAATGCCGACAAAACTGAATTTATTCCACCGAGCATCATTTTTTTACCTTCTATCCCATTGTATCGGACAGAAAAATTGAACCTTTATTTTATATAAGGAATGTCTAAAAATAAAAGCAACATTACTGTAAATACAAAAAAGCTTGACTTAACCTTCCATCCATCGTATATTTGAAAAATTTATTTTTCAATGAAACAAACAAGAATTCAAATAGATATAGAATAAATTTAAAAGCATACTAAAGTTTATTAGTTATGGTAAGTTTTTTAACATCTATCACGTCATTTTTGGGCCGCGGAATAAGTTACGATAAAAATCCTGTGGACCATTTCAATTATAAAAACCAGCAAACTATTGATGATGAGAAATCATTTCATGACGGTTACACCAGTATTTATTCTCACCAAATTTCCTTAGAAAAAAAAATAGAATTGGCCATTTCCAAATCCCAAGCGTATTTACTAAGCCAGCAGAATGAGGAAGGGTACTGGGTATCGGAGCTTGAAGCCAACACAACAATAACATCAGAATATATTTTGTTCTATCGATTTTTAGGTAAAGTAGATATTGCGAAGGAAAAAAAAGCGGTAGAACTTTTAATGAGAACCATTCAGTCGGATGGGGGGTGGAATCTATACTATGGTGGACCAAGCGAATTAAGCACCTCAGTCGAAGCATATTTTGCTTTAAAAATGGCTGGAGTTTCAATTGACGACCCTGCCATGAAAAAAGCAAAGGTTTTTATTATTGATAATGGCGGTATAGAAAAATGCCGAGTTTTCACTAAAAAGTTTTTGGCTTTATTTGGATTATATGAGTGGGAAAAACTACCGTCAATGCCTGTGGAGATGATGCTTCTTCCCAATTGGTTTTATTTTAACATTTACGAGTTTTCGAGCTGGTCGAGAAGCGTAATCGTGCCTTTATTAATTATCCTTGCGAAAAGACCGGTCTGTTATTTACCTGATTCCTTTTCAATTGACGAATTATATGCTTCGAATGGGCATTCAAATTTTAAAAATAGCACTACTGCTGCCGATTATTGGAAGCTCTTTTTCAATTATTTTGATAAATATTTTTTAAAGGTTTTGGATAGCCATCCATTTCACTTTATGCGTAAAAAAGCAATTAAAAAGGCTGAAAAGTGGGTTATAGAGCACCAGGACAAATCGGGAAACTGGGGAGGTATAATACCCGCAATGATGAATTCTATTATCGCTTTGAGATCTTTAGGGTATGGTGTCGATGATATACGCATTAAAAAAGGGTTGGAGGTAATCGAAAGTTTTAGAATTGAAAACTCTGAAACTCTTTGCCTGCAATCTTGCATCTCTCCGGTTTGGGACACTGCTATTACATGCAATGCTTTAAGGAAATCGGGCATCCAGGACGATCATCCCGCTCTAATCAAAGCAGTCAACTGGTTAATTGACAGGCAAATTTTAAAAGAAGGAGATTGGAAAGTTAAGAATAAGGAAGGTGAACCAGGTGGGTGGGCATTTGAATTTGAAAATGATTTTTATCCTGACAATGATGACACCACTGAAGTATTAGTGGCTCTGAGAAATATTGCTGTTACACCTGAGAATAGAGGCTTAGAAGCTTTTAATAAAGGCCTGAGATGGCTCTTGAGCATGCAGAGTTCAAATGGGGGCTGGGCCGCTTTTGATGTTGATAATAACAAACGATTACTTAACAAAATACCGTTTGCAGATCTGGAATCGCTATTAGACCCGCCGTCTAACGACGTTACCGGCAGGGTGCTATGGCTTTTAGGAATCCTGGGCTATAGAACAGATTATTCTCCTGTAAGAGACGCTCTCAATTTTCTAAAAAAGAACCAGGAACCGGACGGAATCTGGTATGGCCGGTGGGGCGTCAATTACATTTACGGAACCTTCCTTGTTTTAATTGGCCTTAAAGCAATTGGTGAAGATATGAATCAGGGTTACATTCAAAGAGCGGTAAACTGGTTAAAAATTCATCAAAACAAGGACGGGGGTTGGGGAGAGTCTTGTAAATCTTATGAAGATAAAAATTTTATAGGGGTGGGAGCCAGTACGGCCTCACAAACAGCGTGGGCTTTGTTGGGTCTTTTAGCTGCAGATGAATCTACAAGTTCTTTTGTCCAAAAGGGAACTCGGTATTTGTTAGACCGTCAAAATAATGATGGAACCTGGGATGAAAACGAATACACTGGAACGGGTTTCCCAAAACATTTTTATATAAAATACCATATGTATAGAAACTATTTTCCTCTTTTAGCTTTGGCTGAATATTATTATCAAATAAAAAGTGATAACTGAGAATAATAGCTCAGCAAACAACATCTACCCCCTAACAGCCTGTCTCCTATTTTCTTATAGCATGAATTGAAGCTTCCCGTAACAAGGTGCGGGGAATCTTCAGTGTAGAGTATTATTCTATTTTAATTTCGCTCGCTAAACACTTTCGCAAACACAGATTCCAGGTTTCACGGGAATCTAATGACCATGTAAAACTATTTCAATTTCCTATAAAGTTAAGCAATATGAAATGTTTAGTTACAGGCTCTACCGGCTTTATTGGTTCAAATCTCGTTAAAGCATTAATCACAAAAGGTTTTCAGGTACGGGTTCTGATAAGACACAGCAGCGATAGTTTGAATTTAAAAAATCTAAACATTGAAGTGCATTACGGGGATTTATTAGATTACAAACTGCTTGAAAAAGCATTAAAAGGTTGCGCATTTCTCTTTCATGCAGCGGCACATTATAGTTTATGGGATGCTTCAAAAGACTTAATTTACAAAATTAACGTCGATGGAACAAGAAATATTCTGAAAGCCGCTGCAAAAACCGGAATTAAAAAAGTCGTTTATACCAGCACAGTTGGTTGCATCGGCATTCCAAAAAACAAAACCCTTGGAGATGAAAATACGCCTATTGACCTGTCAACTTTATCTAATAGCTATAAGCATTCAAAATATTTGGCTGAAAAAGAAGCTTTAAATTTCTTTGAGAATGGTTTACCGGTAGTTATTGTTAATCCAAGCACTCCAATTGGTCCCGGGGACATAAAGCCAACCCCCTCGGGAAAAATTATAGTCGATTTTCTAAACAGAAAAATCCCTGCATACATAGATACCGGTCTCAATCTGATTGATGTCAGAGACTGCGCCTTAGGACATATCCTTGCCTTGGAAAAAGGGAAACCAGGGGAACGTTATATTTTGGGAAACCAAAATCTTTCCTTTCACAAAATTCTATTGCTATTAGAAGAAATAACCGGACTAAAAGCACCTAAATTTAAATTGCCTTATTCTTTTGCTTTCATTGCAGCCTTTGTTAATGAAGTAATATCGGATTATATAACCAAAACACCACCAAAAATTCCATTAGGCGGGGTAAAGATGGCAAAGCATTTTATGTATTTTGATTCTACCAAGGCGGTTAAAGAATTGGGGCTACCTCAAACTCCTATAAAAGAAGCTTTTGAAGCCGCTGTAGCCTGGTATAGAGAAAACGGTTACGTGAAATGTTAGACTTTTTTTACTTATTTTTTTCTACTATTCTTTTTCGGCCTTATGTTTTTATTTTTCTTGCATTATATCTGGTTACCGCGATCCTGCAAATAGGTCCAGCAAGAACACTCGTTTTTACACTCCTTGCTTATTCCATAGCCTTTCTTTCAGAATACTCATCTACCAGAACCGGGTTCCCCTATGGTTTTTACAGTTATATCCAAACTACAATAGACAAAGAACTCTGGATTTCTAATGTCCCTTTCATGGATTCCCTATCATATACCTTTTTATCTTATTGCAGCTTTTCTCTCGCCATTTTTCTGAATCAGGAGATTATCCAAAAAAAAAATGATATTTCGATCATTAATTTTAAAAAAGGAATGCAACAAAAAACCGTCCTCTATTCCTCCGTAATTCTTTTTGTATTATTGGATGTAATTATTGATCCTGTTGCTTTAAGAGGCTCAGAGTGGTTTCTTGGACAGATATATCATTACCACAAACACGGGTTCTATTTTGGAGTGCCTTTATCTAACTTTGCCGGTTGGATGATTGTAGGATTTTGTATTGTTTATTTGTTTCAGAGCATCAATAGACGCTTCTTTTTAAATAGTCTGCCTGATAAAGCAAACGTCGAAAAAAATATCCCTTGCAAAGATATTTTTGGTCCAGTTTTATATTTTTGTGTAATGTTATTTAACATTTCAGTAACTTTTTATATTAAAGAATATTTGCTTGGAATTTGCGGGTTGATAATAACGGGATTTATTATGACAATATTTCTTAAGAAAATTCTGGAAGCAAAAAAAGTATAGGAAAATGAGTACAAATGAAAAAATATTGACCTACCCTAAATCTTAGTACCACCCTTAGAGCGATGATTTTATGCCATCAGTTGAAGCGTAGCGGAAACTAAGGGCATAGGTTCAAACCTTTCTGGGTAATGTTTTATCACAATACCAACTTTAAGGGTGGTCAGTTTTTTAGGGTAAAACCACAACGATTTCCATACAACGGGAAATCGCGGCATAGCCTTTCCACTTTTTTGCGGACATCAGCCGCTCTCGTCTCATTATCAGGATCACCCAGCACTTCTGCAATCCATCCCGCGATTAATTGCATTTGATCTTCTTTCATCCCACGGCTCGTAAGAGCAGGCGTACCTATTCTAATACCGCTTGTAATCATAGGTTTCTGTGGATCAAAAGGAATAGTATTTTTATTTACCGTTATTCCGGCTCTTTCCAGAGCAATCTCTGCTGTTTTCCCGGTCAGTTTCTTCGGCGTGAGGTCAACCAGCACAAGGTGTACGTCCGTACCACCAGTGACCAGCCTGAATCCGGCTTCCATAAGTCCTTCAGCAAGTTTTTTTGCGTTTCTCAAGATTTGATCCTGACATTCCTTAAATTCACCTCTCATTGCAAGTTTAAGCGCCACTGCTTTTGCGGCTATTATGTGCATAAGCGGCCCACCCTGAATTCCAGGAAAAAGAGCGGAATTCAAAGGCTTCGCGTAATCCTTGCGGCAAAGGATCATTCCTCCACGCGGTCCCCTTAGAGTTTTGTGAGTGGTAGTAGTCACAAATTCAGAATGAGGTACAGGACTGGGGTGAAATCCTGCAGCTACTAAGCCAGCAAAATGTGCCATATCAGTCATAAGAACCGCGCCTACCTCATCTGCTACTTTGCGAAATTCGGCAAAATCTAAAATTCGAGGGTATGCAGACCAGCCGGCAATAATTAGTTTTGGCCTCGACTCTTTGGCTATTTTCATCAAATCACCGAAATCCACTCTTTCTGTTTCCCGGTTCACACCATAAGCCGCTACATTGTATAATTTTCCGGAAATATTTAGTGGATGGCCATGAGTGAGGTGCCCCCCGTGGCTCAAATTCATGCCAAGTATCGTGTCACCCGGTTTGAGCGTAGCTACAAATACAGCTGTGTTGGCCTGTGTTCCCGAATGCGGCTGAACATTGGCATGTTCTGCTTCAAACAGCTTCATAGCCCGTTCTATGGCAAGGGATTCCGCAATATCCACAAATTCGCATCCACCATAATAACGTCTACCCGGGTACCCTTCTGCATATTTGTTAGTGAGCACAGAACCTTGAGCTTCCAGCACTGCCTCTTCAATAAAGTTTTCCGACGCTATCATTTCTAAAGTAAAAACCTGACGTCTCGTTTCATTCAAAATCGCTTCGTGAATCTCTGGGTCGGTTTCTAAAAGTTTAGACATCATTTATCCTTCTTGTTTTTCGTTTGCTTTTTCAGGATCATTTCAAAAGCTTCCTCAATCAAGTGCTCTACTTTAGTAAGATCCACATCATTCATTTTATCGAAATATTTGGAAACTACTTTGTAAACAACTGTTTCTAAACGATCATAATCGATTTTTTCTATACGCAGGTTATGGCGCCCACCCTCAAACTCCGTATCCAACCATGTGGAAACTATTTCTGTTGCCAGTTCCGATCCCACAATTCTCCCACCTAATACAAGAACATTAGAGTCATTATGCAGCCTGCTCATACGTGCAGAAAAAATATCATTTCCCAGAGCGGCGCGCACTCCAGGATAACGGTTTGCGGTAATGCTCATCCCGATTCCGGTGCCGCAGATAAGTATTGCCCGCTTGTCTACGCCATTCGCTATCCTCTCCGCTATTGTATGGGCAAAATCAGGGTAATCCACGGAATCAGAAGAATAAGTACCAAGGTCATCTATTTTATGTCCCTTTTTGACCAGGTATTCTGCTAATATATTCTTGATATTGAAACCACCATGATCGCTGGCTATTGCAATTCTACCCTCGCTGTTATTCATAATTAATCATAAAAAGAATTATTACAGAACAACCTTAAACCTAAATTTTATTATAAAGACAAATTTTCTGTTAGCAAGATTAAATTAAAGCTTCATACTGCAAATCTGAATCTTCAGAAGTTTTTCTATACTTGCCTAATTTTATTTTTTTGTGCATAATTTTCACTCCCATTAGAATCTCTATAATCAAATCTACATGTTAAAAAAAACTCCTTTAAATGAAGTTCATAAAGAACTAAAGGCCCGGATGATAGATTTCGGCGGGTGGGAAATGCCGGTTCAATATAGCAACGTTATTGAAGAACACCAGGCCGTACGAAACGCCGCGGGACTGTTTGATGTGAGCCACATGGGAGAAATAAATATTTCAGGCCCGAAAGCAGAAGATTTTTTACAGTATATTATTACAAACGACATCAAAAAACTCGCGGTTGGCAGGATACTTTATACTGTGATGTGCTATGAAAACGGAGGAATAGTGGATGATTTCCTAGTGCATAAAGTTGCAGATGACCATTATATGCTTTGTGTGAATGCTTCCAATACATACAAAGATTTTCAATGGCTTTTAGAAAACCAAATCTATGGTACACAGGTTATAAACGTAAGTAGCGATACCGCGCAGTTAGCTCTGCAAGGGCCGGCTGCGGAAAAAATTTTGCAGCAGGTTGTGGCTATGGACCTAAGTGATCTGCAACATTACCACTTTAGAACTGAAAAGGCAAAACGCGTAGAAGTCCTTATAGCCCGGACAGGATATACGGGCGAAGATGGTTTTGAAATCTATTTTAAAGAGGATTACGCTGAATATCTTTTTAGAAATATTTTGGAAGCAGGAAAAAAAAATGGGATAATGCCGATTGGTTTGGCCGCACGAGATATCCTGCGATTAGAAATGGGTTATGCTCTTTACGGGCAGGAAATTGACCGAAATCACAACCCGCTTGAAGCAAATTTAGGATGGATAGTAAAATTTGATAAAGGAAATTTTATAGGAAAAGAAGCTTTAATAAAGATAAAAAAAAAAGGTCTAAAAAGAAAACTAGTAGGATTTGAATTGGTAGACAGGGGAATCCCGAGAGCCGGGTATAAAATTTTTAAAAACAGCAAAGAAATAGGAGAAGTAGTTTCAGGAACCTTCTCTCCCTCATTAAAAGAAGCTATTGGCACAGGATATATCGCAATTGAGCATTCCAATGTCAACGAGGAAGTTGAGATTAGTATTCATGGGAAAAATAGAAAAGGAAAAGTTGTAAAAACCCCTTTTTACAGGAGCCAGAAGTCAGCGGGCAGGAGTCAGGAAAAAAATTCTTAAGAACTTTTTTCTCTTTCTACAAACCCTGATAACTGAACTCTGATCCTTGTCAACCGATTTTTTTTGGAGGAAAAGTATGGAATTTCCGGAAAGTCTTTTATACACAAAAGAGCATGAATGGATCAAAGTGGAAGCTAATGAAGCAACAGTAGGAATAACAGACTACGCTCAAAAAGAATTGGGTGATATTGTCTTTGTAGAGCTTCCAGATGTTAATGAAGAACTGGAGCAATCAAAAAGGTTTGGCGTAGTGGAATCGGTTAAAACTGTATCAGACTTGTTTTCTCCTTTAAACGGAAAGGTTATAGAAGTTAACACTTCACTTGAAGCGGAACCCGAGTTGGTTAACGCATCCCCCTTTGAAAACGGCTGGATGCTTAAATTGGAGATAAAAAACAAAGAGGAAATAAAGACCCTATTGTCCGCAGCGGACTATAAAAAGTTCGTAGAAGAAGAAAGCGGTTAATTATTTTAGATTTTAGATTACACATTGCATGTTGCAGATTCTATAAAAAAATCTAAAATCAAAATAAATGGAGGTGTTTTTAGATGCAAATCAAAATAGATTCATCACTGCTTGAACTGGTAGAAGGGGATATTACGAGGCAAGATACGGAAGCTATCGCAAACGCGGCCAATCAAAGTTTGGCAGGTGGCGGAGGTGTGGATGGAGCTATACACAGGGCTGGCGGTCCCACTATTATGGATGAATGCAGGAAAATAGGAGGTTGTCCTCCAGGAGAAGCAAGACTAACTACCGGGGGAAATCTTATGGCAAAGTATGTGTTTCACGCAGTAGGACCAATATTTAGAGGCGGTGCTCATGGAGAACCTGAACTATTAAAAAATGCTTATTTGTCCTGCTTAAAGCTTGCTTCAGAAAATGCAATTAAGAGTATTGCCTTTCCTTCTATAAGTACTGGTGTTTATGGATATCCCATTGAAGATGCAGCAAAAATAGCTCTGGCTACAGTAATTGATTATTTGAAAACTCATCAGAAAATTAGTCTCGTACGATTTGTTTTATTCGGATCAGATGCTTACGGTAAATACGAAAAAGTGTTGAAAGGACTTGGAAGTTAACAAAAGCAGCAATTTGAAAGAAGGAAGAAAGCCGAAGTGGCGGAATTGGTAGACGCGCTAGGTTCAGGACCTAGTGTCCGCAAGGATGTCGGGGTTCGAATCCCCGCTTCGGCATTTTAATCGTCCTTTAATATCAATTAGTCACAATGATAAAGTTAACATTAAGCACATCTGTTCACATCCATTTTTAAATCCCGGAATTTTAGAGAATGAAAATCATAAAATTACATAAAGAAAAACTGTTCCGCCTGGAGAACAACCCGCGCCAAATCATCGACAAAAAAGCGGTAGACAAACTCCGAGCGTTAATTAAAGGACATGGATTTCGTGGGGTCCTGGATGTATTCAAGCATAAAAGCGGGAAGTATGAAATCCTTTGCGGCAACCACAGATTCGACGCCGGGGTCGAAGAGGGAATGGAAGAGTTTGATTGTCAGATATATGAAGGATCGCGAAAAAAGGCGCTTGCCAGGGCCATAAGCGATAATAAGTCGAGTGAATGGACCGATTGGTATATCCCTGGGTTAAAAGATTTCATTACAGAGATTGACGACGGATCGGTTGATATGTATTTGACAGGCTTCGAGACCAAAGAAATTGAGGACCTTTTTGACAATGATCCGGCGGCCAACGATACCCCGGAAGAAAAACCAAAAGCCGAAACTTGTCCGAGGTGCGGCCAAAAAATAAAGGATGAATATGACATTATTTAACATTAAGCAGATTGCAGTTGAAACGAAGCGCCAAGCGGACCAGACAAAAAGCAAGGCCGCCAAGACAAGAGAGAGATCGACGGCAAAGTTAGGCAAAGCCAGGATGCGATTGGAGAAAGTAATTGGCGCAGTCAAAATGGGTCAAACTATCCACTACGCGTCGGTTGGTGAATGGTCAACACATGATCTGATTTTTTACTTAATAAAACAGACCGGTCCGGTCAATTTGTACTTATCAACCTGGTCAGTTTCAGAGGAT
>Ga0208638_1000017_pt1 | contig 154104 bp, 133 predicted proteins | sample ETNtaG_34_FD_185753 | JGI IMG/M metagenome (GOLD analysis project Ga0208638, IMG submission 185753) | Marine microbial and viral communities from oxygen minimum zone, Eastern Pacific Ocean - ETNP201306SV51 (SPAdes) (version 2) | ecosystem: Environmental > Aquatic > Marine > Oceanic ...
TGGCTTTCTTTAATCCAAAGAATCTTCCTTACATAAAAATCCAGCAAAAGGGGAAAGTTTTTCAAAGAGGGGTCTATTTGAGTTTTGGTGAGAAAAAACTCAACAGCTTCAGCTCCTTTTTCTGCTATCATGGTCTCTAATGAATAGGCGGTCATTAAAATTATTCTTTCATCGTTATTAATCTTTTTTATCTCCCCGCTCAACTCCATGCCGTTCATCTTCGGCATTATCATATCCAGGATGATGATGTCGATATCACGATAATTGTCCCTGTAGAAATTAAGCGCATCACCGGGATCCCCGAATAATAGTGTTTCTGAAGAAGGGTAAAGTTTTTTTATATTATGCGACAATAGCTTCAAAAAATACTGGTCGTCATCTACCACCATTATCTTTATTTTTTCAGGGTGTTTGTGTTCCACAATCTTCTCAGGATTTTCCATAAACTTTCTCTATGGTTGAGTGTTTACGATTGTCGATTTCGTTCAGTTCATCAATCGTGAATCATAAACCGAGATTTCTCATTTAAAGCTTAATACTAACAATAAGGTAGATTTTCCACAAGCCTATTGAAGGCATAAGACTCATACTATTCAAAACTATATAAAGAAATTATGGAAAGTGGTCAAATCTTTGCTTAACTGCATTGAGATACTGCTATCAGCAGTCAGCGGTCAGCAACATAATAATCCCAACAACCCCCGTACAGCAGTTGTCAGTTGACTATCAGCTCATGAGTTTCAGAAAGCTTCAATTCCCCCGGCGGTGCAGGTTAATCTGATTGTACATCCCCTCTATGTTGAGCGGTAGGAATTTTTCGTAGAGATGCCAGTTCTTGTACTTATCCAGCCGGAGACTCTTCTTCATCTCCTGCAACGATTTTCCGGCACGTGCCGCTTGAAGAACTTCTTCATACAACGTTTCCATATATCCACGAAATGCAGAGGCATCCGCTTTAGTTCCAATAGAGCCATGTCCGGGCACCAGAATGTCGAAATCCATAGTTTCGACTTTTTTGATCGCGTCCATCCAATCAGGAATGTAGGCATCGGTCATGTTCTTCCAGGCCACGGCTTTAACCGGGATAAAGTCGACGGCGAACAGGACTCGTTCGGATGGAAAACGGATAACAATCATGTTATCTGAATGGCCACGGCCAACGTAGGTGAGTTCAACGGTCTTACCACCCAGTTCGATTGACATCTTGTCAGAGAAAGTGATGTCCGGAATAGCGGTCGGCCGCTTTTCGTCAATAATGTCCACCCTTGCATTCTCGTGCGCTATAACGACTGCTGAATCGGAAAAAACCTCACCGCCGGCGATGTGGTCCACATGGTCATGACTGTAAATCAGGTATTTTACTGGCTTATTGAAACGTTTGGCTAACTCGGCCTTGAGCCATCGTGCCGCATCGGAATTGATAGGGTCCGTGACAATAATTCCCTCCGGAGTGACCAGAAACACGGAATAGTGAAATTTATTTTGGAATCTATAGAGATCGCCCGCTATCCTGGTAATTTTTCTTTTTACACCCTCTTCCGCGTTTGTTACGCCCGGGAGGAGAAGAGAAGCCAGCACCAGGCATCCGGTCAGAATCCATTTTACATGGTAAAAATTTGCTTTTAAAAAGTCACCTTTTGTCATAATATTCCCCCTCTTCCGTTAGACTGCATGTCGTTAATTCTTCACAAAAAGCGCAACCATAGTATAAACATTATTAATAGTTAACCACATGCTCATTAAATAAACTGCATATCATCGTTCTTTTGAAATGGTAGTTCTTTTCTTCTTTTGTCTAAATTTTTATCTTTCAATGCTTTTGTTTTTTCTTTAACCGCATCTTTTTGGATAAGAACCTTATGAATAAATTTGTTTCCTAATCTGAGATCAATCTGAGTTATGCTGTCTTCCCAAACATTATGCCAGATACTGGCTCCATGCTTTTTTTCTTCAAAGCTTGCTTTTGGTTTGCCCAGAAAGTCAATATTTTTGTTTAAAATATCTTCGAAAAATTCCTGCTCGCTGGAAAATTTTGAATGGGAATAGGTAAAAACAATAAATATCTTGTATAACTTCTTTTTGTAGAAATAGTATTCAACATCGGTATTATCCGCAAGCTTTGAAAGATAGACATTCGGCTTCGATTCCATCCTTTCGGCATAAGGTTTTCCAGCTTCTATCGCGTTGGTTAAATGAACAATCCTGCCAAGCTCTTTTACTGTCATTCCCCACTTTGCTTTGCCATATCCCTGCTCAAGTTCTGCGTTCCAGGCAATAGATGGTTTTAGTATGTATAAGATGAATAAGGTAGTAGAAATTATGTTTCTTATCTTCATAAAGCGTAGAGGCTGTGCAATTAAATTTTATTATGGCGCCCTTACAGGACTTATCTTTTAGCTTCGCATAGAGGACTTTTAATAGCAATTTTTATTAACAAAAGAAATGACTATCCCTTTGCATGACAGTTTCTCAAACAAAAAATTGGGTCCCCGGACTTTTGCCCGGGAACCCATATTTCTACCGTACGTTAATCCATGTTAAAGAAATCTATTTTGTAAGCTTTGCGGCAACGATACGGCCATTACTCCTTTTCAGCAGTAGAGTAATAGAGTTTCCATCGTCGGTTTTACTAACTTTTTCCTCATACTCTCTCACGGATTCAACAGGGACTCGATTTATTTCAACCAGAAGGTCACCCTGCTGAATGCCCGCAAAGTAGCCCTTGCTTTCCGGCTTAACTGAAACTACCAACAACCCTCTTTCATTTTCCTTATAACCGTACTGCTTCGCTAATTCCCATGTTAATTCAACAAGATGAAATCCAAATTCTTCCAGACTTCTTTTTTGTCGAGGATTATGTCTCGCTAAATTCTTCCTTTCCCCTAATTCAACAGAAACGGTTTTTTCTTTATTATCTCTAACGATGGTAATGTTTATTTCTTTTTCCACCCGGGAGTTTGCAATCGTTCGAGAAAGGTCCCGAGTAGATTTTATTTTTTTTCCATCCACTGCTGTGATTACATCATTGATTTTAATTCCTCCTTTATCTGCCGGGTCCGCTTTATAAACATCTGTGACAAGCACTCCTTTTTTTTCTTTAATTCCGTAATACTCAGCTAATTCCGGGGTAAGATTCTGAATACCAACCCCAAGCCAACCGCGGGTCACTTTTCCATCTTTTTTTAATTGAGAAATAACTTCTTCAGCAAGATTTACCGGGATGGCAAAACCAACACCCTGACCATTTCTTAAAATTGCGGTGTTAATACCTACAACTTTTCCATTCATATCAAGAAGAGGTCCACCACTATTTCCGGGATTTATGGAAGCATCTGTCTGAATATAGTCATCGTAAGGCCCGGAACCAAGAACACGCCCTTTTGCGCTAACTATTCCCGCTGTTACAGTCTGTTCCAGTCCGAATGGACTTCCTATTGCCACAACCCACTTTCCCACTTCGAGTTTATCGGAATTTCCCATAGCCAGCGGAACCAGGTCTTCACCGGCCGAAATTTTTATTAAGGCCAGGTCCGTATTGGCGTCCCTTCCTACCAGTTCGGCGTCGTATTCTTTTTCGTTTGCCAGTTTAACTTTTATTTGAACTGCATTATCAATGACATGATTGTTAGTAACAATATATCCTTTAGTATCTATTAAAAAACCGGACCCCATCCCCCCCGGTTTGTAGTTGTATGGAGGCATACCGTTTGAGAAAGGTCCTGAGAAACCTCTGCCGCCAAAAGGGTTACCGGGAAAATTACGAAACTGATGTCTGGCACTCTTCATCTTTTTTACTGTACTAATGTTTACCACTCCGGGACGAGCGTTTAAGGCAATGTCGCTAAAATTAGCAGGAACCATGATGGAATCAGGATTTACCGATGCAGTGGTCATTCGGTTTCCCACCGTTATGGCCAATACTGTTATTAAAAATAGAAAGCTTATTTTTTTTAATTTCTTTAATTGTTTCATTTTTGATACCTCCTGTTATTATTAAAGTAAAAGTTGTGGATTCAGGGTTCAGAGTTCAGGGTGATCTTTGATTCTTGGAAATACTTTCAGTCATGGTCGTCCACCTCCTTTTTTTTATTTAATAAAATAACAAGCCAAAGCTTCGCTATTATGAGTTAAGGTTTTATTTCAAAAAACGAAATAAAGAATTTATATGTAAGTGAGCTTCGCGAGTTAATTTATTATCTATGTATATTATAAGACGAGGCAGTTAACGGGAGGATGGCCTGAAAATGACCAAAATGTTATTTTCAATCGCTCTATTTGTCATTCCCGAAAGCATTCATCGGGAATCCAGAAGTAATCTTTAAAAAATCGTGATGCAAAAAATAATTTAGCCTCACGATTCCTTCAAGAGGACCTCAAGATTATTAATAATACTTTTCTAGAAGAGACACAAAGGCACAGAGAAGAAAGAAATATGAATATCGAAATTTTTATAGTTTATTGATACTTGGTATTTGAATGAAGGAGAGACTGTGACTGCGCTCGCTAAATACTTTCATTTGAAGAGCCTTCAACAGGAATGGTAACAGTAAAAGTACTACCTGTATTTTTAGCGCTTTTAACGGTGATTTTTCCACCGTGGGCCTCTGCGATGGCTTTTGCAAGGCTTAATCCCAGGCCCGCGCCACCCAGGGGTCTGCTGGGATCACATCTATAAAACCGATCAAAAATATGCGGTATATCCTTGTCCGCAATTCCAATCCCCTCATCTTTAACAGAAATAGCAACTGATTTTTCATTATCCAAAAAAGCTGATAACCAAATATTTCCTTTTGAAGTAGAATATTTTATAGCATTATCCAAAAGATTGGCGATCATCCGCTGTATCTTTCGAGTATCTCCGTTTAGCATAATATTATCAGAGTTATTACATATCAACTTCACGCCCTTATTTTCCGCCATTGGCTGAAAGAGGTCGCAGGCGCTCTTTAAAGTTTGTACTATATCGATACTCGACTTATTTATTTCCTGCACCCCGCTCTCAGTTTTTGAAATAATGAGCATAGTATTGATCATATCGAGAAGACGGTCACATTCTTCAACCGTTCCGGACGCCATATTTTGATATTCGTCAATTGTTCTGCTTGTAGTTAACGCGATTTCAGCCTCTCCTCTTATTCTTGTAACAGGACTCCGCAAATCATGAGCAATGTTGTCACTCATTTCTTTTGTTGCGATTAACAGCTTTTGAATACGATCCAGCATTTGATTAAAAGTTGTCGCAAGTTGATCAAGCTCATCTCCTCTTTCGGTTACCGGGACCCGTTCATCAAGAGAGCCCTCTGAAATATGTTGTGCCGTCCGATTAACTTTCCAAACACCGGCAAGCGCTCTTTTGGCTAAAAAACTTCCAATAAGGGCGGCAAAAATAATAATAGCAGACATGGTCGCGACAAATGTCTTTCTGAATAGTTCAAATATCCTTCTAGAGTTCTCCATAGAATGCCCCAGTTGAATAACTATTCCCGAATCAATATAGCTGTAGAGAACGCGGACTTTATGCTTGCGGTTAGTCGCGGATATTGTTTGAAAGATATAATCGGAACCTCTGAGAAGGTTATATATGACATTTTCGTCAACTTTTATGTCTTCCCAATAAGAGATATTGGAAGAGGAAAACACCTGCCCCGACAGATCAATAAGCCTGAAAAATATTTTTTCCTCTCCGGCAGCCTGGGTTTCAATCATTGCGTTTCGAATTACCGTCTTGACTCCCTGACTGGAGAAAACCCTGGTAAATCTATTTACCTTTCCCTGAAGGTCCTGATCTATTTTGTCTTGAATAATGGAGGTTAGAAGAAAATAGAAAAATATAAATGCCACGGAGGTGGAAAGCGCGAAGATAGCTGTGTACCACACGGTTAAACGGAAAACCAGGGTATGTCGAAATTCAATCAGATTTTTTAATAACATACCCCACTCCCCGTATAGTATGGATTAGTTTTTCAGGAAAATCTTTGTCGATTTTTTCCCTTAATTTGTAGATTCTCGACTCAACCACATTGGTCTGGGGATCGAAATGGTAATCCCATACATGTTCCATTATCATAGTTTTTGAGACAACCCTTCCGGTGTTGCGCATGAGATACTCCAGAAGAGAGAATTCCAGAGGCTGCAGCTCTATTTTCCTGTTGCCCCTGGTAATTTCACGAGTAATAAGGTTGAGCACAATGTCCTCTACTTTAAGAGTTGTCGGTTCCTTAGCACCGCTTGCTCTTCTAATCAATGCCTGAACCCTGGCAAGTAGCTCGGAAAAAGAAAAAGGTTTGGTCAAATAATCATCACTACCGGTATTCAGACCCTTTATTCGATCATCAACTGATCCTTTAGCGCTCAGGATTATAACCGGTGTATTGATATTGTCTTTGCGCAATAACTTAATAAGAGTAAGTCCATCCAGTTTTGGAAGCATGATATCAACAATTGCGGCGTCATAAGGTTCAGTGGACGCCAGGTCGAGCCCTTCCTCTCCATCTTTAACATGATCAACAGCAAAACCGGCTGCCTTAAATCCTTTAGAAACAAAAGAAGCAATTTTTTTATCGTCTTCTACTAATAATATTCGCATAGAGAGAACCCGCTTTCTGCCGCAACTATTATACGTTTCGAAATTTCCACCATGCTCCAAGATAAAGCAAATGATAAGCAACCGTCAAGAGTAACTTATGGACACGCCCAATAACTCACTTCATCTATTTTCTTTCTATCACAAATCATTTATCATAGCAGTCAGGATATGGAAAAAAATTTATAAGAAAAGAAAATTAAATGCCAGTATTTGAAAAACCAAACTCAGCAGGGGGAAGGAACTCTATCCAATATGCCTTCCGAACGGCTAAAAATTCCGGTGGATTTATAAAGTTCTTTTCCGCATTGAATAGTCCTAATACCTGCAAAACATGCGGTCTTGGAAAAGGCGGCATAAAAGGCGGACTAAGAAATGAAATGGGCCAGGGCTTTCAGGTCTGCAAAAAGTCTATGCAGGCTCAGGCCCAGGACATGCTACCTGGTATACCTGAAGAGTTTTTTAAAAAAACTTCTCTCCGTGAACTGGCTCAAATGAGCGGGCAAAAACTAGAGGCTTTAGGACGGTTGATTAATCCGCTGTATCTGCCCGAAGGAGCTGATTATTTCCAACCTGTAGAATGGTCTCAAGCCTATGAAATTTTATTAAAAAACTGGCAATCCGCTAACCCGGACAGGAGTTTTTTTTATTCTTCAGGACGCTCTTCCAATGAAGCTGTTTTTCTTATACAGCTTTTAGCGAGACAGTGGGGCACAAATAATATTAATAACTGCGCTTATTATTGTCACCAGGCTTCCGGTGTAGGGTTAACTCAAAGTTTGGGCGTCGGCGTCAGCACTATTCAGTTAGATGATCTTCAGAAATCCGATGTAATTATCTTAATAGGAGCAAATCCCGCAAGCAATCATCCAAGATTGATGAAATATTTTGTTCATCATAAACGACGAGGTGGCAAGGTTTTAGTTATAAATCCATTTAAAGAGTTAGGGCTGCAGCGTTTTAATGTTCCAAGTGATATTCGATCTCTTCTTTTTGGCTCTAATATCGCGGATTATTATATTCAACCTCATTGTGGAGGCGATCTTGCCTTTATTAAAGCCGCTATAGCTTTATTATTTAAGGAAAAAAAAGTTGATACCGATTTCCTTGATAAGCACTGTAATAATTTAGATGAATTTCAAAAAGATATAGAATCGCAGGATATAGAGAAACTTCTTAAGATGTCCGGTGTTTCTCTTAAAGATTTGCAAATTTTTTGCGATTATCTGAATAAATCTAAAAATACTATATTTGCCTGGGGCATGGGCATAACACAACAACTACATGGAGTTGAATCAGTCAGGATGATTGCTAACTTAGCCCTTACCCTTGGAATGGTAGGAAAAGAAGGCGCGGGTCTTCTTCCGCTTCGAGGACATAGCAATGTGCAGGGCGTTGCCACAGTCGGCGCAGTACCACAATTAAAAAAGAAAATCGCAGAATCTTTAATGAAACATTTAAATATTAAACTTCCTCCTTCTCCGGGAAAAGATACATTTAGCTGTATTGAAGCGGCTTCAAAGGGAGAAATAGACTTTGCCCTGCTTTTGGGTGGAAATCTTTATGGCGCCAGTCCTCATCTTAAATGGACTAGAGAAGCGCTAAATAAAATAAATTTTATTGCTTTCCTTAGCCCGACTTTAAATTCCGGTCATGTCCAGGGGGGTGGAAAAAACAGTCTGATTCTCCCTGTTCGAGCGCGGGATGAAGAAAAATTATCCACTTCCCAGGAAAGCATGTTTAGCTATGTAAGGCTTTCTTTGGGTGGCTCAAAGGCACCTTCAGATGATCTGCCCTCTGAAACCGATATATTCGCGATCGCGGGCAAAACTTTACTTGGGGAAACTCCTGTGCCCTGGTCAAAATTAGCGGACCATAAGGAAATTAGAAAACTCATTTCCATAACTCTGCCTAAGATGCACTTGATGACTGAGCTTGATTCAGGAAAAGAATTTACAATTCCCGGAAGAGTAAAGCACACTCCTAATTTTTCCACTGAAAATGAAAAGGCAAACCTGGCTGCTATTGATTCTGTCGACTCTCGCCCTGAAGAAGGCTTTTTAAATCTTATGACGTTCAGGTCTGAAGGACAGTTTAATACTATTGTATATGAAGAGGAGGACCTATACAGGGGGGCGGAACATCGAATGGTTGTTTTTATGAATAAAAATGATATTTCTAACAATGGCTTTTCAACAGGAAAAGAGGTTTGGGTAGAAAGCGAAGCCGGGAAAATTAAATTGGAGTTATTAGAGGGTTCAATTCGAGCTGGAAACGCTGCTGTTTACTTTCCTGAAGCAAATATTATTGTGCCCGGCAAAGTCGACCCGCAATCAAGAACACCTGCTTTTAAACGTGTATCTGTAAGAATATATAAAGCAGATTGAATACAGCCATCAGCTGTCAGGAGAAAAAATTAAAAGATTCAAGCGATAGAATCTTCATAATCTTGAACCCTAGGCTCCTCGTATCCTATTCATCTCTTTGCGGTCTTGCGCACGAAGGAAGTGCCCTTGGGGTACGGTAAAATGATATTACACATCCTCGTTGTGCCCTGCCCTTCCAGAGCTTTGTTTGTATTGACGCTTGCTTTCAAAAGGTATAAACTCTCCCAATGGAGCATGGAGCGGGTCATGTTGCAGAACTGGTTGGGACAATAATAGGTCTTTTACTGATTGCCGCCGCAACTCTTGCTTTTACAAAACGCATCAATCTGCCGTTTTCAGTTGCGTTGGTGTTGGTGGGAATCGGTCTTTCCTATATTGCGGAATCAGGACCACTTTTTTTAAGACCGATTGCTGAATATCATATCTCGCCGGAAGTTATCCTTTATGTCTTTCTGCCCACACTGATTTTTGAGTCGGCATTCAACCTGGACGCCCGACAGCTCCGGCAAAACCTGCTACCAATACTGACCCTGGCTGTCCCCGGTCTGCTACTTTCCACTGCCATCATAGGAACATTTGTCTGGACTGTAACATCTGCAATATTATCCTCACCTATCCCTTTACCCGCCGCATTATTATTGGGCGCTATTCTGAGCGCTACCGACCCAGTGGCAGTTATTGCGCTTTTTAAACAGCTTGGCGCGCCAAAACGTCTGACTATCCTTGTAGAGGGAGAAAGTCTTTTCAACGATGCCACTTCCATCGTTCTTTCAAAAATACTTTTGGGTGTAGCATTAGCAGGATATTTTACCGCAGAGACCGTGTTTGGAGGTGTTCTTGAATTTTTAGGCGTTTTCTTAGGCGGTATCTTTATCGGGTGGCTTGCAGCGATAGCTGTAGGTTTGATCCTCGGGCGTGTTGAAAGCGACCCGTTCATTGAAACATCTCTTACTACTGTCCTGGCCTATTTCTCTTTTCTTATTTCTGAAGAAGTGTTCCATGTCAGCGGCGTAATGGCGACTGTTGCGGCAGGCGTAACCATGGGCGGGTGGGGACGCGCTAAAATTTCTCCTTCTGTTGCAGGATATCTTGAGCATTTTTGGGAATACCTTGCTTATGTATGCAATGCGTTAATTTTTTTAATGGTGGGATTGCGTGTAGAACTCACTTCGCTTCTTCATTCCATAGTACCACTGGTAATCGTTGTGATTGCTATGCTCATTTCCCGTGCCGTAGTTGTGTTTGGACTTGTCCCTATCACGGGAAAGTTGCCAAATTCACATCCAATTAACAGAGGCTACCAGGCCGTCATGTTCTGGGGTGGACTGCGCGGTGCTATTGCTCTTGCTATAGTGCTTCATCTTCCTGAGAGTTTTGCTTATGCTGAAACTTTTATCGCCCTGGTAATGGGGGTTGTTCTTTTCACCCTTTTGGTTCAGGGACTCTCCATAGGAAAACTTGTGCACCTTTTTGGCCTTGACCAACCGCCTCTCTCTGATCGTCTGGCAAAAGCAGACGGCGTTCTCTCTGCAAAACGGCGGGCACAGCAGCGTACTCTTGAGCTGCAGGCAGGCGGATTCTTTTCAGCGCGCATTGCTGATATGATACAGGATCGTTACAAAAATAGTATCAAAAAAATTCTGATTTATATCGAAACTTTGCGTGATACGGAGCTGAATAACGAAGAAGAATATCGTTTACTGTTTCTTCGCAGCATGGCTCTGGAAAAATCACTTTATTATGAAATGTTTTCCAAAGGACATTTATCGGAAAAAGTTTATCGAGAACTTGACCATTCCGTCAATGTTCAGATCGACTCTATCAGGGATGCTGGAAAGATTCCGGATTATACTCTTTATCCGCCTCAGGAAAAACAGCTTATAAGAACCTTCATGCGTTCTCTCAGCAAGACTCCGAAACTTTCTTCTTTTGTGGAGCAAATCCGCTCAACACATATTTCCAGGGATTATGAGAAAGCCTGGGGGCGGCACCAGGGATGCAACAGGGTGTTAAATGAACTCGATGAGATCGTAAAAATAGAATCGGTCCGCCCTGACGTGGTGGAAAAAGTACAGGGCCATTACAAGGGTTGGAATGAAGCCGCAGGTATCAGAATTAATGTTACTACAGAACAGTTCCCTGAATTTGTTTCTGCGATGCAGGAGCGGCTTGCAGCGCGTTTGGCATTGCACGCGGAACGTGAGGCTATCAATGAAAAGTCTCATTCCGGCTCCATTCCTCATGGAGTAGCAGAAACCATGCTGGATGAACTTGCTGAAGAGCTCCACGATTTGCGTGGACGTGAAGTGGAAAAACTCCGCGTCGAACCTACTGAGTTATTACGTATGGTACCTTTTTTCCAGGAATTGCCTGTCGAAGAATTTTCAAGTGTTGCTGAACAACTTTGCCAGCGCTCTTATCCTTCAGGCGAGGCCATCCTTAAACAAGGAGAGAGAGGCAGATCGTTGTTTTTGATTACTCGAGGAGTGGTGCGTGTTTCCCATAAAAAAGATGGCATGGAACGTGACCTGGCCACATTAATGGCTGGTGATTTCTTTGGTGAAATGGCTCTCTTGCATTGTGAACCCAGAATTGCAACCTGCAAAGCTGTTACACCATGTGCCCTCTATGAATTAAAACAAGATGACTTTGAAGAACTCTGTAAAAAACACCCCTCTATTCAAAAGGCGCTGGAAACAGCAGCCAGTGAACGCGCAGCCAGCATAAGTTAAGACAACTAAATAAGGATAGTTAACAATAACGGTAGTGGCTCAATTTGAAGGAAGATCGTCTTAACTTAAAATCATTGTGAGAATAATATTATAGACACCCCTGTGCTTCGCACTTTCCCCCATTGACAAGCGGGGGATTAGGATGAGGTCATTTTTTTTGCCAACAACATGTTTTAAATCAGCAAAATTGAAACTGAGCCACTACCAAAAAAACATTTGATATATTCTTAAAATGATTTAAAATTATACAGCTAAAAAAGAGCTTTTAGCTTAAAGGGAATATTACCCATGGAAAAAGAAATCCGCTTTGGTGATTTCGTTCGTGAAGCAAGCATCAAGCAGCAATCCATTAGTTACAACAACCTGACGCCGAAACCTCAGTTTGATGCAGATGGAAAAGAAATTCCATACAAGCCACAGAAACTTCATCTGCGAGGAATAGACATCCACCGTTTACTCGCCCCATACGTCAGCGTAAGGCTATACAGCCAGATTAAAGCTGTAACTCCCCTTGCAATATACCTTGTCTTGTTTCAAATGCTGATCCTGAAGCAAACGGTATTGGACCACTGGATAATTACAGGAGGCTTGATAGCGGTTATCATCGGCCTCATGATTTTCATGGAAGGACTGAAACTCGGCCTTATGCCGTTTGGTGAAGTAATAGGACACAACCTTCCTAAAAAATCCGCGCTGCCTATTGTGCTGCTTATAGCGTTTCTTTTGGGAATCGGAGTAACATTCGCGGAACCCGCAATCGGAGCTCTCCAGGCAGTGGGATCAATAGTAGATGTTACAAAAGCTCCTTACCTCTATACATTATTGAACGACTGGACAGGCACGCTTGTTCTTGTTGTCGGTATAGGCGTCGGCATTGCTGCTGTACTTGGCACCATGCGTTTCCTGAACGGCTGGAGCCTCAAACCAATGGTTTACTCCGCCCTTGTTCCAGCCATTGGTCTGACCCTGTACTGCGCGTTTAATCCGGAATTGAGTAAAATTCTTGGCCTTGCCTGGGATTGCGGAGCTGTAACAACAGGCCCGATCACCGTTCCATTAGTGCTCTCTCTTGGGATAGGTATTGCCGCAGCAGCGGGCAAAGGGAACTCATCACTTTCCGGTTTTGGAATTGTTACTTTAGCCTCGGTCTTTCCGATCATTGCCGTAATGATTTTAGGAATTTACGTATCATTTATTATTTCTCCCGATGCCATTATCCATGCGGTCCAATCAGCGTCACTTCTCAAAAGCGAACCGGCCTGGTTTGAAAAAACGCCAATGGCAGAAACTATTGGCGGTGTGCGGGCCATTGTACCATTAGTGATTTTCCTATTTATAGTGTTAAAGCTTATTCTGCGCGAGAATATTCCAGAAACCGGGATTGTCACATATGGCCTGGCGCTTTCTGTGGTTGGGATGATCATATTTAACGTGGGACTGAGTTACGGCCTGGCAAAGTTAGGTGGTCAGTCCGGAAGCCTCGTTCCCGCTGCTTTCGCAAAACTTGATAATATTGAAGCATCACCATTATATGATTTCGCGGTTGGAGTTTCCGTTGCCCTGCTCTTTGCGTGGATTCTTGGATTCGGGGCCACCCTGGCAGAGCCGGCGCTGAACGCGCTAGGTCAGACTGTTGAAAACCTGACAAACGGTACTTTTAAAAAAAGCATGTTGATGTACGCTGTATCTATCGGAGTCGGTTTTGGTATAGCCTCAGGCGTCTTTAAAATCATATATGAAATTCCGATATCTTATTTACTTATACCAGGCTACCTTCTTGCAGTTGTTTTGACAGCAATGTCAACCGAGGAATTTGTTAACGTAGCCTGGGACAGCGCTGGAGTGACTACCGGACCGGTAACTGTCCCACTTGTACTTGCCATGGGGTTGGGATTTGGAAACGCGGTTAGCGCTATTGATGGCTTTGGAATCCTTTCCATGGCATCTATTTGTCCGATCCTATCGGTACTCTGTACCGGACTATGGGTCCAAATGAAGATTAAGCATCTAGAAAAAGCTGAAAAATAGGAGGTTCAACAATATGATAAAAAGGGAAATTACAGTATTGAAAGATGTTGCATTGATTACATGCATAGTTCAGCGAGACGTCGCGAATACGATTATTAAAGCTGCCCGGGAAGCCGGGGTGCAGGGCGCCACAGTCCATTTCGCAAGAGGTACGGGAATCAGGGAAAGACTTGGGCTCCTCGGTGTTGCCGTTGAAGTGGAAAAGGAAGTAATCAATATCGTGGTATCAAGTGAACAGGTAGAGAGAGTATTTGAAAAAATGTATTTGGCTGGAAATCTCGACACACCTGGCATGGGCATTATGTATATCACGCCTTTAGAAAAAGCGGCAACTTACATTCCACCTGAAGTTCTCCAAAAACTGTCAGCGTCAGAGGTTTCCGAAGAATAGAATATGAAAACCATAGCAAACAAAAAACTAATTACATGCATTATTCCTAAAGGCAAGGCTATAGGGGTCGCCAAATTGCTTCATGAAGAAAAAGGCATCGACACGGCAAACGTCAGCAATGGTCGAGGCAGAGGATTAGTAGATCCGATCGGATTCAGTGGATGGTATGAAGTAGAAATTCTTACTGTAGTTATAAGCGAGGCGGAGGCGGACGAAATTTTCAATTTTATTTATGAGAAGGCCGATGTCGGTCATGCACATGGCGGTATAATGTATCAAGGCGGTTTGACCACATCTACACACTTTGAATTACCAAAAATTCCTGAGGAAGGTCAGGAAGCCACGAAATAAAAAGCTTGTCCCTTTAAGCACCCCCATCATATTCTACCAAAATGCGTTCAGTCAAGGTAAAGTGCAAGACATTTACTGCTGCCACCGGCTTTTATAAATTCACTGAAGTCCAGGCAAAAGACTTTGAATCCGAGATCCTCTAACCGACCTTTCAATTTAGCAGTGCAGTTGTTCATTATTATTTTTTTTCCGCTGACTAACGCGTTACAGCAAAAATTCATCGCGTCTTTATTATTGATTCTTATCAGATTTGGAATAAGGTGCTTTAAAACCTTTTTTCCGTATTTATCAAATGCGGCAGGGTAATAGAGTGCTGTTTCGTTGTCCAACGGACAGAAACAGGTATCAAGGTAGTAAAAATTCGACTTAACAAGTTCTACAGATATCACCCGTTTTCCTATGACATCGCCAATATACCTGTGAGAGTGGATATCAGATCTGAACCTGAAACCGGCAACAAGAGTATCCCCTATAACTAAGGCGTCTCCTTCACCTTCAAATAAATAGTTCTGAGGAAGAGTGATGACTTCATATCCTCTTCTTTGAAACCATTTAGAAAAATATTTTGCTTCTCCCTGTCTCTGAGGATATCGAAAATTACTGGCAATGAATTTCTTTTTAAATAAAAGTCCGGCATTGGCAGTAAATACCATATCAGGAAGACCGGACCTCGGTTTGATTTTGTGAACTTTAATTTTTAATTTGGAAAGAAGATTATAATAATTTTTCCATTGTACAGGCGCCTTCTCTTTATCCGGCTTGACCCTGACGTTCATCCATGGATTGATTTCATAGTTGACCGTATAGTACGTGGGAGGACACATTAAAAGTTTGCTCATGGTAAATTATCACAGAGTTCCCTTAAAAAAGTTTCTACATCAATGATTATTCCTGTTGCCTGGTGAGTTCCTCTATCGGTTAGCTTTGTTATCACTGCAGGATCAATATCCACACATATAGTTCTTACATTTGCTGACAGCAAGTTACCGGCAGCAATGGAATGGAGCATAGTAGATATCATAACGGCCAATTTCACACCTTTTAGTTTTCTTTTCATCTCTTTTTGTGCAGAAATTACGTTTGTTATAACCTCTGGAAGCGGGCCGTCATCGCGAATAGAACCGGCAAGCAGGAAATCGCATTTATTTTTCACACAGGAATACATTATTCCGTTTTTCAAAATACCTTTTTTAATAGAGTTTTTTATTCCCCCAGCGTCTCTGATAGTATTTATTGCCCTCAGGTGATGCCTGTGTCCACCTGGCGTGACAACCCCTTTTTCAAGAGAAACCCCAAGGGAGGTTCCGTAAAGTGACGCCTCTATATCGTGAGCCGCTAACGCGTTTCCCGCGAAGAGAATATCTAGGTATCCCTTGTTTATCAAATTGGTTAAGTATTTTCTGGAACCAGTGTGGACAATGGCCGGGCCGCAGACAAAAAGGACTTTAGCGCCTTTATCTTTTTTGAGTTCCACTATTTCTTCGGCAATGCGTTTTATAATGACTCCTTTCGGCTTCTCAGAGGAAATCCCGCTACTCATAAACTCAAACACGCCCTTTTTTTTGGGCTGCTCCGGTAAATTAATTCGCACTCCTTTTATACCGACAACAAATTTATCCCCTTTCTTTACATCTATCATTTTTAACGATTCAGCTTTCATATGTTTGTTATCAACTCGAATTCCACAATCCATCGATATTTCTTTAACCTTAATCCACTTATTTCTATAATTTATATAAGTATCCAGATTGGTAGTTGAGTAAAAACCTTCGGGAAACACACCGTCTTTTTTTGCAGCTCTTAAAACAACAACTTCTTCTTCCTTAATGATTGCTCCCAATTCATGAAGTCTATCTAAAATATTATTAAGCAGCTTCTCATTCGGAGCGGTGACCTTTAACCTTGCTAAACTGATATTTTTTTTTGTTTTTCCTATTCTGATTTCATCTGAGGAGTAGTTGCCTCCCCGGTCTAATATTTCGTCATAGACTTTGGGCAGGATGAGGGAATCGATAATGTGCCCTCTAAGTTCAATGGTCTTAGAGAATTCTTTCATGTCTCCACTCGCAACAAATAGAATGCTTAAATAAAACCATGAATTCGATTCGTTCTTACTAATCATTCATAATAACTATGATATCAAGCAATCCAAATGATATCAAAACATAAAATCTATGTATACTTAAGCATACACAAAGAGTCGCATACAATTCTAATCTATTGTAATTAAATAACTTATAATCTTTGGCATAAGTCATGCTCTATTCTAAAATAAACAAGAATTTCTAAGTGGGGTGATGACGATTATGTATCGATTTAAATCAGAAAAGAGTTTACCATTATTCTGTACCGACTGCATTTACATGCAACGCCGATTTTTTAGCGGTGTGCGGTTTTGCAAGGAACTTTGCAGTTACAACCCGGCTGCTTCATTCCGCGCCTTTACAGTATGTTTCAAGCCGGTCCGGGGTATTAATAATTCTCGAAAAAACGTGAAGGTTAAGAAAATATATAACTGGTGACGATATCACCTCTGTAAGAATTTCAAGAGATTCTCTTCCAATTTTTCCTCCTTTAATTTATAAAATGGTGATAATATTAAATAGAACACAGTGCGGTATAGCTAAAAGCAAAGAATATACATAGATTAGATAGTCCAACTTTGCTACAACCACAATTCATCAGGAAAGCCGAATTGGACGGATTTTAAAAGAAGGAGGTCCGAAGACCACAAAGGTATTAATTTTATTCCTTTTTTTCGTGCACTGCATACTCTTCATTGTCTCGTAAATACAATAGGTTGCAAAAACTTTGCTGGAAAAACTTAAGCCATTTATGATAGGCATAGCCGGTCCTTCCTGTTCCGGCAAGACAGCTCTTGCTAAGTGCCTGATTAAAAAGTTTGGTGAGGAAAGATGTTCATTTATCCAGCTTGATTTTTATTATCGTGACCTGTCCCATCTAACCCCGGAGAAAATCGAAGCGCATAACTATGACCTTCCTGATGCTCTTGAAAAGGAGATGTTAATAGAACATATAAGGAGCATTGCAGACGGAAAGGAGATATACATTCCCAAATACGATTATGTAACTCACACCCGTACCCAAGAAAATGTACTCGTAAGACCTGCAAATTTTGTTTTGGTAGAAGGTCTATTTACCTTCTACTGGGAGAGATTGAGAGGTATTTTTAACACCAAAGTTTTTATTAGTGCTAAGGACAGTGTATGTTTTAGCAGGCGGGTTTCGCGAGACACAAAAGAACGCGGGGTTACACGGGAATACGTATTAAAACAATACGAAACAACAGTGCGCCCCATGTTCAATAAATTCATCAAACCAACAAGGGCATACGCTGATCTGATTATCAATGGCGAAGACCCGGCGGGGAAATCCGCAGATTCCATAATGAACCACGTAAACAAGCTGCAGTCATAATCTAATTAGTGACGCCCATGACCTTTTTTACGGCCAGCTGTTTCAAGCAGTTTCATGTCGAAGGACACCTGTTGCTCAGCAGTTAGCATGCCTCGCATTTCCACTTTGTGGTCATATTTATTACGCATGATTTCACGTTTCAATTCCAAAATCTCATCGATCTTCTGATAGATGGTTTTTTTGTCTGGGTTGTCTTTTACAACCAGATTGTTCAACTCTGCCTTCTTCACCTTCAACTTGGCCACCGGAACGTTTAACGACTTTTTCAGAGCTAAGTGCATCTTGTCCGCTTGCGACTTTTGCTCATCTGTCAGGGTATCTTTCCAACGGGAACCAAAAAAGTGCCCCTTCCCATGTCCGCCACGGTGTCCTTTTTTATGACTTTTACTTTGATCCATCTTATGGCCCATTTTCCCATGCAGTTTCATCCCTGACTTCTCATGCTTTTTCTTTTCATCTGTATGGGCCGAAACAGGCACAGCAACTATCAACAGAAATAATACCGTAATAAAAATATTTAGCAATTTATTCATAGTGCATCCCCCTTCCTTGTAATTAAAGAGATAGTAAATTAAAGCCTAATCAAGCTACTACTATTAAGAGATTTAGCAAAGAAAGCTTTTTTATTATCATATAAGATTAGAGCCTCACGTATGTAAAATTATCTATTAATAATCCTAAACCAGGCTTGGACAGGAATCAAGATGAAATTTTCTGCCATTAAAAAAGACGAAAACAACTCTTTTAAAGGTAAATTAAAATAATAAAGCTGAGGGACTTTTTGAGACAATTATACGTGGTAGGAAAAGAACGCTTCAGGAAGAATACCTGTAATCAACTAAATGATGTAGATATTCTAACTTGCTAATCGAGTAGCCTGGTGTCTGCCGAATTGTTTATAAAATAGTAACTGCATTTCTTTGCTGGCCTTTTCAAAAATGCCAAGATTAATTGCAAAAATTTTACTTCCTTTTTCTGCAATTAAATCTGCTTTTTCCTTATTGGCTTTATATAATTTGGCAGCCTGTGTAAAACAATCGCCCTGGCTTAATGTAGAGACGGTTTCACCTTGCTTTACGACTTTAACCGATCCTTTTAGCAAAATATAGAAGACATGATATTTTTCGATAGATTTTTTATTACTTTCAATCCTTTGATTGTCCTTTGCAAAGATAAATGTGTGAGGCAGAGTCAGCATTTCTGCTATTTGGTTTGATGAAAATGGAGCGAAAAACGGGATGGCTTTCAACAATCTTGTCCGGGATAAAAATTGAAATAAATTTAAATCCCCTTTTTTAGCATCATTTAGTGAATCTTCCTGTATATCATTCGCAGAATCCAATTCTATGGCAATGAGCTGGCTTGCATTAGTAAGTTTCTTAGCCAATGTAACAGCTATTCTTCGGATCAATTTGTTTCTCATATCAGATGTTTTAATAGTATCTATTTTCTTTCCATTAATCTCCATGACAAGCGTTTCATCGGAAACAGCGATTACATCTGCAGTCCTTTTTTCATTTGTGAGGTAGGCGACTTCTCCAAAACAATCACCTTTTTTCAGGGTTGCCAACATTTTATTTTGTTTTATAATATTGACAGACCCTCTCAAAATAACAAAATAAAAACCCGCATTAATTTCGTCATCTTCGTCCTCTTTTATAATGAGTTCACCTTCATTATATCTATCTATTCGATTTAATTCTAAAAGTAGTTCCAATTCCGCCTTAGAAAACCCTTCAAAGAAACTGAGATTTTTTAAATAATCTATCTCTGATTGCATTACATCTCCCAATCAATAAGTTATGAAATTTATTTATCTAGTATTTTTTTAAAAACATTAAATAATAAATATTAGATCCCTGCAATTGTTAACATGTTTTTCTTAAAAAAGGATTTTTTGCTTTTTATTTCATAAGTTATATTTTTATCCTTCAATTTATAGTACGTAATAGTGCTCAACCTGTTTTTTTTCGATGAACAACTGAAGTAGAACTTTTTCAAACTTTTCAATTCTTTTTCTATAAAATCAGAGACCTCTTGATAAGTTCCGAACTTTAAAAATTCAATATTCTTATCATTTTCAAATTTTTTAAGCGTAACACCTCCCATATTTTATTTTTCCTCCATTTAAAGTTAGTCGACAGTTCGTAGAGTTCAGTTTTAAGAAGAGTTTTGCGTAGTGAACTCTACTTCTTTTCTATTAACTAATAAGAGTTATCGTCTAATTTTTTCTTAGTCAGCAGCTCTTCTTAAAAATGTCGGTGTATCTATTTCCTCATCCATAAATATAAAATCATTTTTAACCGGCTTAGCTTCCGGTTTATTATTTTTTTTCCATCTCAGATGAGTGGGAATATCAAAGACACGCGTATTTGAACCAGTTTCGATTTTTCCTATTTCTTTCTTGTTTTCAGCTTCCATTTTTCCGAATCCTGTCGCTATTACCGTTACACGAAGCTCTTTTTTCATTTTTTCATCTACCACCGCTCCAAAAATAATGTGAGCGTCTTGATGCGCTTTTTCCTGAATTAATGTCGCTGCCTCGTCTATTTCAAATAGCGCCATATCCTGGCCACCGGTAATATTAATTAAGACCCCTTTTGCACCTTCGATGCTGGTATCTTCTAGTAAAGGACTAGAGATAGCATTTTGTGCAGCTTCTATCGCGCGATCTTCACCTTCCGCGGAGCCGCTTCCCATGATGGCAATTCCACCTACGCTCATAATTGTTTTTACATCCGCGAAGTCTAGATTAATCAAGCCAGGTGTCAGTATTAAATCCGAGATACCTTTTACTGCCTCCTTCAGCACGTTATCCGCCGTTTTAAAAGCATCTCCTATCCCAGCATGCCTGCCAACCACACCCAGTAATCTTTGGTTAGGAATAGTAATTAAAGTATCCACAGAATTTTTTAACTCCATTAACCCAACTTCTGCCTGTGCCATTCTTTGTTTTCCTTCAAAAAGAAAAGGTTTGGTAACAACTCCTACAGTTAACGCGCCTTTTTCTTTCGCCATCCGCGCGATGACAGGAGCTGCTCCCGTACCTGTACCTCCTCCCATGCCAGCCGTTACAAATACCATATCGGTATCTTCAAACATCCCCCCGATTTCTTCACTATTCTCTAATGCGGCCTGCCTGCCTACTTCAGGATCCGAACCTGCGCCCAGACCTTTGGTGAGATTTATCCCTAATTGCAGTTTTTTTGGAGTCGAAACAGCTTTTAATGCTTGTATATCTGTATTTGCAACGATAAAATCAACGCCTTTCATCCTGGACGCGATCATTGTTCCAACGGCGTTGCTACCACCACCTCCAACACCAATTACCTTAATAGTCGCTCCACTCGTATTTTCTTTTGCTAACTCGATCATAAATTCTTCCTCCTTAAAAAAAGTTAATAATTTTTTTTACACCCTCCTTAATCCCCAATCAATAGGGGACTGAGGAGGGTGTTCTCGTTACCAAACCGAAGCCTGGGAACAAGAAATTATTATTTTCTCAAAGCTGGCAACCGAAGACGCCTAAAAATACTCATCCATCCACTCTTTCATACGGGTAAGAACCTTATTAAAAACTTTCGTACCAGCCAGGTTCCTGCTTTCTCCCGTTTTGATTTTTTCCATACCGTAAAAGAGTAATCCAACGGCTGTCGCATACATTGGGCTATTGACTACATCTATTAATCCACCGATAGATTTGGGAATTCCTCTTCGAACTGGCAATTCAAAAATCTTTTCTGCTACTTCTACCATTCCAGCCATAATTGCTGATCCACCTGTTAGAACAATTCCAGAAGTTATTAACTCATTATGTCCGCTTTTAGCTATTTCCATTTTTATAAGCGTAAACAACTCATCCAATCTTGGTTCTATAATTTCACTCAAGAGATGGCGAGACAAAATTCTGTTTTCTCTATCTCCAACTGATGGGACCTCTATGGTTTCTTTTTCGTCTATAAGGGACATAAGCGCGCAACCATATTCCTTTTTGATTCTTTCAGCTTCAGATGTCGGGGTTCTAAGTCCAATGGCAATATCATTTGTTACATGATTTCCTCCAATTGCCAGAACAGAAGTATGTTTGATAGCCTCCTGGAAGAAAATGGCAAGATCGGAAGTTCCTCCGCCAATATCAATCATAGCCACACCCAGTTCTTTTTCGTCACTGCTCAGGACCGCTTTGCTTGAAGCAAATTGTTCCAGAACAATGTCATTGACCCGAAGTCCAGCTCTGGTCACGCTTTTTACTATATTTTGAGCGGAAGTAACTGCCCCTGTTACTATATGGACCTTAGCTTCAAGCCGTACTCCAGACATTCCAAGGGGGGTTTTTATGCCGTCCTGATCATCAACAATATACTCCTGTGGAATAACATGAATTACCTCCCTGTCCATGGGTATAGCAACCGCTTTAGCGGCATCTATAACGCGGTTTACATCTGCCTCGCTTATTTCTTTATTTTTTACGGCTATAACACCGTGGCTATTAAAACCCTTTATATGCCCGCCGGCAATTCCAACATAGACTGATTCAATTTCAAAACCGGACATTAACTCAGCTTCTTCAGTTGCGTTTTTGATGGACTCTACAGTACTTTCAATATTTACGACCACGCCTTTCCGCAATCCTTTGGAAGGGTGAGTCCCGATACCGATAACATCAAGACCCCCTTGATCATTTATTTCACCAATGATGCAGCATATTTTGGTAGTACCAATATCAAGACCGACAATAACGTTACTCGGCTTTGCCATACTTAAACCTCCTTACAAAGATATTGAGCAAGCGTTCAGCCATTCGCCGTCAGCTTTCGGATAAAATATGTAAAAAATTAAAAACTTTAAAAAATACAAAATGTTATAACACTGATTTTTTTTCTGCTTGCATTCACTATCTTTGATAGTTCACCGCTACATGCTTATAGAAGTTTTAATACAACTTGATCATCAAACGTCAGATCGATGGATTTTACTTTCAACTCTTCTTGATTAATTATTTTTGATGCCATTCTCAGCTTTTCCAGATTTTCCTTCAAACTTTGTTCGGATATCAGGACAGAAGCGTAAGGTGTTTTTAAGATATATCTGTCTCCTTCTTTGACGCTCACTGAAGTAAAATTAAATACTTGATCCAAGTTTTTCACACTGAATATTTTTTCAATAAACTTAATGCTTTTTTTTATTTCTTCAGATTGCAAAGATCTCCCAATCTCGTAATAAATATCATCATTTAACAGAATCGTATGAAGGACCTGGTATTCGTAACTTTCAATTTCTTTAAGAAGGAAGGCTTTCCTGTCTATCAAAAAAATTTTCCCATTAATCATTTCAATTTTTGCAAAGGGGATTCTTTCTTTAATTTTTACTTGTAGGCTGTCAGGCATTTTTCTACTGACTTCAGCCATTTCAATCCAGGGATTGTCCCTCAACATATCTGATACATGCTGAATATTTGCTTGAAAGATATTCTGTCCAAAAACACCCTGTCTGGCCAGTTGAACTACCTGGCTCTTTTCTAAAAAAGAGTTGCCTTTTATTCTAAAATTTGATATTTGAAAATTAGCCGATGTCATAGTTTCATAGTAAAGATAATATCCAGCTAAAATTAGTATAAGTGCAAAAAACGATATTAAAGCGGTTTTTAAAACCTGCTTTACGCCATTTATAAACAGTTTTCTATTTTTTGACGGCACACTTATCGTGCTTTGAGAAAGCTTTAATTGTAGTTGTCCATTTATGATTTTAGTGTTCTCCTGTAATTTCGATTTCTGGTTTCAAAAATATGCCTGCTTTAACCATAACTTTTTCCTGTATTACCTTTATCAGTTCCTCAATATCTTTCGATTTTGCTTTACCTCTATTTATTATAAAATTAGCGTGTTTAGGGGATACTTCGGCGTCTCCAATAGACAAGCTTTTTAGTCCGGCTTCTTCAATTAATTGTCCCGCGTAATGACCTTTAGGATTTTTAAAGATTGAACCGGCCCCTTTTTGCGAAATCGGTTGACTGGCACTTCTCTTTTCCAGCAGTCTCTTTACCTTTTGTGAAAGAACGTCTTTATTACCTTTTTTTAATTCTAATGTTGCTTCAAGGAAAATTCCTTTTATCGGAAATTCTGTTTCCCTGTAATTAAAGCGTATTTCATTTTTCATAAACTCCTTCACCTCACCTTTCATATTGAGCATCCTTAAAGAGTGAAAGATACCTCCAATCTCTTTTCCTTCAGCCCCAGCATTTATTTTTAAGGCGCCACCCAATGTTCCCGGTACGCCTATCAGAGTTTCTATGCCTTCCAGACCTTTATCAACGGTATGACGGACAAGCCTCGGCATTGAGGTTCCAGCAGGAGACACAACCAAAACTGTTTCGCGTGTGCCTGAATTAATCTCAATAGCTCCTTCCATCTTTTTTAAAGAAATTACTATCCCTTTAATCCCACCATCACGGACAAGAAGGTTAGAGCCGTTTCCAAGAATAAAAATCGGAATACCGTTTTCACACGCAATCCTCACCGCCAAAACTAACGAACCTTGATCTTTCGGGAAGAAGAGAACATCTGCATTTCCTCCTACCCTGAATGAAGTATGCAGGGAAAGAGGTTCTTTATATCTCTTTTCCCCATCAACATCTTTCAATAAGTCTCTTATTGAAGTCATAAGTTTCACAGATAAGATTTCAGTTTCTTTACAATTTGTCGATAAACTCATTTCCTACTTTCCAAATATCACCCGCCCCAAGTGTTAAAACCACATCATTGGCTTTTGTGTTATGTAAAAGATAATCGACTATCTCGTGTTTATCTTTCAAAAGCAGAACATTTTTTTGCCCGTGATCCTTGACTCCTTCTAAAATGAGACTTGACCCAATACCTTCTATAGGTTTTTCGCCCGCCGGATAAATAGGCGCTATAATCAGAAGATTCGCGTCATAAAAGGAAGTAAAGAAATCATTCAAAAGTAGCTGGGTCCGCGAATAGCGATGTGGCTGAAAAACAACGATTATCCTTTTTTCTTTGTAGATTTCCCGCAGAGTCTTCAAAGTTGTTTTTATTTCCGTGGGATGATGACCGTAATCATCTACTACTAAAACGTCTTTTTTAGTGTTTTTTATCTGAAACCGTCTTTCAATCCCACTAAACTCACCTTGAGATTGCACGATAGATTCAAATGGGATATCCAGTTCAAGACCCACAGCCACTGCTGCTAAGGAATTCAGTACATTATGAATTCCCGGCATTTTAATATTAATTTTTCCCAAATTTTTCCCATGGTAATCTACGAAATAACTTGTTATCTCCTCTGACATCTGGATATTTTTTGCCGTGTAATCAGCCTGTCCTTTAAGACCATAAGTAATAAATCGTTTTTCTATCTCTGGAATCAACGCTTGAATATTTTCATCATCCAGGCAGATTATTGATACGCCGTAAAACGGTATATGGTTTATAAATTGCAAGAATGCTGATTTTGTTTCATCTATGTTTTTATAAAATTCGAGGTGATCGTTATCTAACGAAGTTACAACTGCGATAGTAGGAGATAATCTCAAAAAAGAGCCGTCACTTTCATCAGCCTCAGCAACCAGAAAATCTCCTTTCCCGAGTTTTGCTCCGGTATCCATACTTTTCAGTTTTCCGCCGATTACGGATGTCGGATCCAGATTTCCTCCGGCAAGAACTGCAGAAACCATTGAAGTAGTGGTTGTCTTTCCATGGGTTCCTCCTATTGCTATTCCATATTTCAAACGCATCAATTCCGCCAGCATTTCCGCTCTCGGAATTACTGGGATTTTTTCCGACCTGGCTTTAATTACTTCAACATTATTCTGATCAATTGCTGATGAAATCACTAACACCTCGGCGTCATTTAAATTCTTTGCATCATGACCGATGGAAATTTTAGCTCCAAGTCTGGAAAGACGCTCAGTTGCTTCAGAAACGGCAACATCAGAACCACTTACGTTATAACCAAAGTTGATTAAAAGTTCGGCTATGCCGCTCATGCCGGCTCCTCCAATTCCAACAAAATGAATGTGTTGCGTTTTTCTAAACATTTTATAAAAATCATCTAAACACGAAATATCATAAATACTTATTAACCACGTAGGTCACACTGATAAACTTTGCAATCTCTGAAGATATCCATTCGTTATTCAATTTCATTTTTGCTTCCCTATGCTATTAATTCATAACAGAGATCTACAACTTTTTTTCCTGCATCTTTCTTAGCCATCGCGGCGCTTACTTTTTCTATTTCTTGCAAAAGATTCGGCTGATGCATCATTTTTTTAATGAGTTCTGCAATTTTTTTTCCGGACAAATCACAATCCTTAACCATAAGCGCCGCCCCCTGCTCTACAAGGTATTCCGCGTTCAATTGCTGATGATTATTTGCTGCAAAGGGATATGGAACTAAAATAGCCGCTCGCCCGCATGCTGCTATCTCGGCAAGTGTTGATGCTCCTGCCCTGCATATAACCAAATTCGATCTTCGGTAATCATCGGCCATATTGAAAATAAACTTGCTTACATCAGCGGAAACATTTTTTGAACGGTAACTTTTTTTTACAGTTTTAAACTGTTCCTCACCTGTCTGGTGAATAAAGTGTAGTGAATTTTTATCTTCTGATAGAAAATCAAGAGCTTCAACCATAGCGCGATTAATACTACTTGCGCCTTTGCTTCCACCAAAAATAAGAACATTAAACTGTGATTCCTTTCTTCTAACTTTAGCTTCATAATATTCCTCCCTAATTGGATTACCGGTTACTTCTATTTTTTTTTCAGGGAAATGTTTTTTTGATTTCTCAAATGTGACAAATATTTTGTCCACAATTCTTCCTAAAATACGATTTGTCATTCCAGGCATTGAGTTTTGCTCTTGAATAGCCGTCGGTATTCTTAACAACCATGCCATTAAAACAAAAGGGCCTGTTACGTAACCACCGACACCCAGAACAAGCTTTGGCCTGAAATTAATAAGAACCCAAAGAGACTGTAAAAACGCTATTGGTATTTCTACAAGAGCTATAAGTGTGCGCCATGATATTTTCCCTTTCAGCCCGCTTGACAATATTGTTTTTAGTTCAAAATTTTCCTTTGGCAGCACTTTATATTCAATTCCTCTACGGGTTCCCACAAATAGAATTTTTATTTTGGGATTCCTCTTTTGAAACTCCCTTGCAATTGCTATCCCCGGGAAAAGATGACCTCCAGTCCCTCCTCCGACTATGATAATTTTCATAAAGTTTATTTTTTGATGTTTCTTTACGCTCTTTGTGCCTGTACAACTCTTCTCACCCTCCCTACTGAGGATTGCTTTTTTACCCCTGCCTTTTTAGATATATTCAACAAAACTCCAGCGCAGATCATTGAGACGACCAGGGAGGAGCCTCCCAGACTGACAAATGGCAAAGTTAATCCTTTCGTAGGGAGAAGCCCAACTGCCACAGCCAGGTTAACCATCGCCTGAACACCAATCAGAGAAGTTAATCCCAGGGACAAATATGTTCCATATAGGTCCGAAGATTTTATCGCAGTCTGGATCCCACGCCAGATAATGACTAAAAACAGCAAGACAACAATAACTGTTCCGGCAAATCCCAACTCCTCACCAATGATGGAAAAAATAAAGTCCGTATGAGGTTCAGGAAGAAAGAACAACTTTTGCCTGCCCTCCCCCAGCCCCATACCGAATGTATTACCACGGCTGAAGGCCATAAAAGATTGAATAATCTGATAACCTTTTCCAAGGGGGTCCTTTTCAGGATCTAGAAATGAAATGATCCTGTTCTTCTGATATTCTGAACTTAAAATAGCCGCGCACATGGCCGGCAAAAGCATCACAACTGAATAAAACAGATAATTGAATCTTATGCCGGCTGTAAAAAAAAGAATAAAAACCACTGTAATTAAAATTATGGTTGTCCCAAGATCAGGCTGCAAAAGAAATAAAACAGAGAAAAAACCGAGGACAATCAGGTTAGGCAAATATCCGTAAAAGAAATCTTTTATCCTCTCCTGTTTTTTAACTAGAGAATGAACCACATAAAGGATTAAGGTAAATTTGGCCAGTTCTGACGGCTGAAAAGTGAAACTACCAATATGTAACCAGCGCTGAGCTCCACCTACTTTTTTTCCAAACTGCGGAAACAAGACGAGGACAAGGAGAAACATGGTAAAAATGAGAGCGGGGTAAGTAAACTTTTGAATAGTATGGTAGTCCAGTCGCATAAAAAGAGCCATTAAAGCCCCACCGATAATGATCCATGAAATCTGTCGTTTTAAAAAGTAGTAAGGATCATTAAACTTTTGGTATGCAATCGCGGCACTGGAACTGTATACCATTATCAGACCTAAACCGATTAAAAGAATAACTGATATAAAAATTACAGGGTCGTATTGTTTTTCTGAACTCCTCATAACCATCCTATTATCAAATTTTTTATCTACTAAAAAATCAAGACACCAAAATATTTTTTCTCTTAGCGTCTAAACGAAAACAGCATATGGATTTCGTTCAAACACTAATTATTATTTCCCGGTAAACTTAAAACAGCTTTTTTAAAAGCGTTCCCACGATCTTCATAGTCTTTGAACATGTCAAAAGAAGAGCAGGCTGGTGACAAAATAATTACATCTCCAGCCATGGCTTTAGAAGAAGCCTTTTTTACTGCATCTTCCAAAGTCGCCGCATTTTCAACGTTATCGTAATCTTTTAATGCTGACCGAATTTTTATTTTGCTTTCCCCTATTAAAATTGAGAATTTAACTTTCTTCTTTATTAATTCACCCAGGGACCCGTAATCTCCTCCCTTATCTTTTCCTCCGGCAATTAGGATAACGGGACAATTAAAACTTTCTATGGATTTCATTGTTGCCCCCGTATTGGTGCCCTTGGAATCATTTATAAACTTTACTCCTCTTATTTCTCTGACAAACTCCATACGATGATCAATGCCACAAAACTGTGAAAGAGAATCCATTACAGTTTCCGCTTGTACCTTGCAAAGCGCTCCAACCAGAGCGGAAGCAAGACCATTCTCAACATTGTGAATTCCTTTAACTTTAAGCTTACTCACAGGCCCTATCACTTTTTCTTCACCATGCAGGCGGATTACAATACTGCCTTTTCTTAAAAAAGCGCCATCTTCAACTTCACGAATCCGGCTGAATAACAACTTCTGAATTTTATTTTCCGGGTCAATGACTGCTGTAGCAGGATCGTCTTCGTTTAAAACCAGATAATTTTCTTTAGTCTGCTTTTGATATATTCTTTTCTTTAAAGAGACATACTCATTTAAATCAAGATGTCGGTCGAGGTGATCTTCAGTAATATTTAAAATGACGCTTATAAATGGTTTAAATTGATCCACCCATTCCAATTGAAAAGAACTCACTTCCAGGATAATATAACTGTATTGTGACGCCTGGTCCGCAATGTTCGATAAAGGAAATCCGATATTTCCTCCTACATAAATTTTTTCTCCGCTGTCTTGCAATATATTACCAATCATACTGGTAGTAGTTGTTTTCCCGTTAGTCCCTGTTATGGCAATAACAGGTTTTTTAATAAAACGCGAAGCAAGCTCGATCTCGCTCCAGACGGGTATACCTTTTTCTACTGCTTTTTTAAGCATAGGATTTCGCATATCTATACCCGGACTTACAACTATAAGATCAAAATTACTGATATCATCTGTTTGTATTCCCCCGGTTTTCACTTGCACTCGTTTGTCCAGTTTTGACAGGTTTTCTTTCAAATCCTCTTCCTTTTTATCATCTACCGCTATTACACCGGCTTTATTTCTCGCAAGAAGATTAGACGCTGCTATTCCTGTTCTGGCGATACCCGCCACCAGAACATTCTTATTTTCAAAATCCATTCATTACCTTAACTTGAGTGTGCTTAAGCTTAATAATGCCAATATGACAGCAACAATCCAGAACCGTACAGTTACTTTCGGTTCTGACCACCCCTTTTCTTCAAAATGATGATGGAGCGGCGCCATTTTAAATATTCTTTTTCCACCTGATATTTTGAAATATGATACCTGCAATAAAACAGATAAAGCTTCGATAACAAACAAGCCACCAACAATGACCAGCAAGAGTTCGTGTTTGGATAAAACAGCGAGAGTGCCTAACGCACCCCCCATAGCCAAAGAACCAACATCCCCCATAAAAATCTGAGCCGGATAGGAATTAAACCAGAGAAACCCTAATCCCGCTCCGATTAGTGCTCCACAAAAAACGGACAACTCACCGACATTGCCTATATATTGGATATTCAAGTAGTCTGAAAATTTAATATGGCCGGTAACATAAGTCAGTATCATAAAAGAAAATGTAGCAACGATAATTGGGCCGATTGCCAGTCCGTCTAATCCATCGGTCAGATTGACGGCATTAGACGCTCCTACTATGACCAGAACAATGAATAAAATGTAGAACAACCCCAGGTCCGGCATCACATTTTTAAAAAAAGGCACTTCTAAATATGTCGCGTAATCAGACCTATCTGCGTCCAGGAAAACAACATACAGCGCGATGCAAAGTCCGATGGCAACCTGTATCACAAGTTTTAAAGAAACATTAATTCCATCTTTTTTCTTCAAAATGACCTTGATATAGTCATCTGCCAGTCCCAGCAAACCAAAACTGAACATGGAAAAGAAAAGAACCCACATATACTCGTTCAGTAAATCTCCCCAGAGCAGAATAGAAATAAAAGTAGCTACCAGGATCAAAATCCCACCCATTGTTGGAGTGCCTTTTTTCGAATAATGAGATTTTGGGCCTATTTCGCGAATGGTTTCGCCTATTTGATGCTTGGAAAACAATTTAATAAAAAATAATCCCATTAAAATACTAATTATCATTGCCGTAAGTCCCGCGTAAACAGAACGAAAAGTAATATATTTAAAGACATTGAATGCCGAAAAACTTTCACGCAACGGGTATAAAAGATGATAAAGCATAAGTAATTTGCAATTTCAGATTTTAGATTTTAAAAAATATGCAGTTTGCAATGTTTTACATTTTTTTCTTATAGATAATGACACCCCCCTATACCCGCCTTACAAGCAGGGATTGAAGCTATCAAATCCCCCCTAGAGGGGGATTAAGGGGGGTGCTAATTTATCATTGATAATTTTTCGTTTATTAGTTCTCTTGCAGTTATGCAGTCATCAAAGTGAATCCGACGGTCTTTAAATAGTTGATAATTCTCATGTCCTTTGCCTGCTATTACTACAAAATCCTCTTTTCGCGCCATATTAATGGCTTGCCTGATTGCCTTTTTCCGGTCAAGAATTATGGAGTATTTTCCGTTGTCAGCTACTTTCTTTATTCCCTGTTCTATTTCAGAAGCGATAGAAGCAGGTTCCTCGTTTCGAGGGTTATCTGAAGTAATAATGGTATAGTCACTGTACTCACCTGCGATCTTTCCCATCTTTGGCCGTTTACCTCTGTCACGATTTCCTCCACAACCGAAAACCAAAATCAACCTTTTATCTGTAAGTTCTCTCGCCGCTTTTAGCACATTTTTCAGAGCATCGTCTGTGTGAGCGTAATCTACTGCCACTGTAAAATCCTGCCCTTCATCTATCTTTTCAAGTCTGCCCGGAACATTTTGCAGACCACCAATACCTCTTTTAATTTCTTCAAGGGATATACCAAGAGCAATAGCTGTTCCTATGGCGCATAAGATATTGTAGACATTATGACCACCCAGAAGACCGGACACTATCCGCACTTCACCTTCAGGTGTTTGAGCCGTAAACTGTATACCGTTAATTGATGTTTCTATGTTGCTGGCCTGTATGTCGCTTTTTTCAATTATGCCTATCGTTATCGTTTCAGCGGAAGTTTTTTTAGAAATCATTTTCCCATAAGGGTCATCCACATTAATCACTGCTTTTTTCAGGTTGTATTCCAAAAATAGTTTCTCTTTTGCTTTAAAGTAGTCTTCTTCCGTATGATGAAAGTCGAGATGATCCTGAGTCAGGTTTGTAAAAACACCGACTGAAAAATCGGTTTTATAAACCCGGTCAAGCGTTAATGAATGAGAGGAAACTTCTAAAATACAGTTGTCAATTTTGACATCAGCCATATCACGAAACATCTTTTGCAGGTCTAACGATTCAGGCGTTGTCTGCATAGCAGGTTTTACTTTCCTGCCAAAACGGTAATTAATGGTCCCTATGACCCCCGTTTTCCTGCCGGCTGATTGCAGAATGGATTCCAGGATATATGCGATTGTGGTCTTTCCATTGGTCCCTGTAATTCCTACAATATCCAACTCCCGGCTTGGATGACCAAAAAAATCCGCTGATAAAGAAGCCAGGGCTTTACGGCTGTTTTTCACTACTACCGTACCGGCTTTAGCGCCTATTTTATTAAGCATTGCAGTGCCTTCCTCAAGCACCACGCCAACCGCCCCCTTTTCAACAGCTTCTTCTATAAATTCAGCGCCATTCCGCTGAAATCCTTTTATGGCAACAAAAACTGAACCTCTATTGACATTTTGAGAGTTATATTCTATTCCGCTTACATCTACATCTAAATTCCCAGCATTTTCTATCATTTCTATTTCCTTTAATAATTGACGCAGTTTAGCCATTAGTCATCTGTCATCAAGCATTTTTATCTTTTTCCCAATAATGATTTTTTAATCCGGCAATAATCCGGCCTAAAAATTTATCGATACTTTCTCTAATCTTCAAATTCCTGTTACTGTGTACAGAGTTTATTTCTAAACCCGCGTTTACTCCACCATGACTCCTTTTCTCGCTTTTGGTTACCACCGTATAAATACGATTCATTTCTGAAGGAACGTTTAAATGCCTGAGTGCTTTTTTAGCAATTTCCCTGAAAACCGGTGCGGCAACACTACCGCCCCAGTAAATCCCGCGGGGTTCATCTATTATCACAAGTATTGTGAGCTTAGGGTTTTCCATAGGAACAAATCCGACAAAAGAGGCTACATAGTTATCGGCGGAATATTTTCTCGTATCAGGATCAATTTTCTGAGCTGTTCCTGTTTTTCCACCCACCAAATAGCCAGGGATAGCTGCTTTTTTACCTGTTCCATAATTAACAGCCTTGCTTAAAATTTCTTTCATGCTTTGAACCGTTTCCCGGGAAAGAACTTCTCTTACTATTTCTGGCGAGAAACTTTTTATGATTTTGCCTTCATGAACAGCCTGCTTGACAATCGTCGGCTTCATTAGATAACCGCCATTCGCGATGACTGAAACAGCTGTGGCCAGTTGAAGAGGGGTGCTAGAAATTTCCTGCCCAATTGACATAGAACCGATAGAAACTTTAGTCCATTGAGATGTGTCTCTCACGATACCGGTCGCTTCCCCCGGGAGATTGATACCTGTTATTTCACCAAATCCAAATTTTTTAATATATTCGTAAAACTTGTTTTCACCCAGGCGCCGGGCAATTTTCACAGCCCCTATATTGCTTGATTTGGTTATAATTTCCGTAAGGGTCAGCCAGCGGTATTTTTTCCTATTGGCCTCATGTATGACAATTCCGCCTATATCAAAAACACCATCTTCACAAAAAAAGATATCTTTGGGTAGAGCAGCTTTTTCTTCTAACGCTGCAGAAGCAAGAATGAGTTTAAAAGTCGATCCCGGTTCAAAGGTATCTGAAACCGCCCTGTTTTTCCTCTGCGGCAAAGCATACCTTTTGTACAAATTCGCGTTAAAGGAAGGATATTCAGCCATGGCAAGGACCTCTCCGGTGTTCGGCTCCATAACTATGGCAATGCCTCTTTTGGCCTTTGTTTTAATTACTTTTTCCTGGACCGCTTTGAAGGCATGATATTGAATAACTTCGTCAATGGTAAGAACGATATTACTTCCTTCCGGTAAGAAATCAGCTTCATTCCCGACCAAATCAACACTTCGCCCGCGCCTGTCTTTCTGAAAACGTACCCACTTACCACCATGGGACAAATAATCATCAAAATAATATTCAATTCCACTCAAACCCTGATTATCCAAGCCCGCAAAGCCGATGGTCCTTGAAGCTAATTCCATTTTTGGATAGAACCTTTTATATTCAGTTGAGAAATGAATGCCGGCCAAATTTTTGTTTTTCAATTTATTGTATTCATCAGGGTTAATTTTCCTTTTCAGGTAAACAAATGATAATTTCTTATTTAATTTTTTTCTGATCTCTTTTTTCGGCAAATCGAGGATGGATGACAGGGTTCTGGCTGTTCTCGCATGGTTTTGGATTTTATCCGGATGGGCATAAACTGATTTAACCTTTACATTAACGGCAAGCGGTTGCATATTGCGATCAAAGATATTTCCCCTGTTCGCATACTTATAAACCTTACCTTTATATTGATTAAGCGCTCTTTCATCAAAACGCTCGTGGTCTTTTATTTGCAGATGATACAGTTTCGTAATAATTCCAATGCCGCTGAAAACGAAAAAGATAAAGATAAATATAATTTTTATTTTAATTTTCTTGTCCCTGCTCAATTTTTCACCTTTACAAAAATAATATCTTCGTCTTTCGGCTCAATCATCCCCATCTTTTCTAATGCTATCTTTTCAACTTTTTCTAAAGACTTTATGGACGCCAATTCCAGCTTCAGCATCCTGTTTAAATGGATCAGTTCTTTTTCCTTCGCCCGCAGCTTGTTATAGTCATAGGTCATGGTTACAAGGCTCACTTTCGGCCAACTATAAAAAAAAATGCCTGACCCAACTAAACCAAGTGCTATAAAAAAGCTCACATAAGCTTTCACCTTGCGGAGAACCTTTCTCTGCCCGGGGTTATATCTTTTTCCCTTTAATTTTTTAAAAAATTTAATAAACATATAAATTAAGTTTTCAGGGTTCAGTTGTCAGGGATCAGGTAAAATAGTTTTTTTCAATTGCTGCCGATCCCTGCCCAACAACACGAAACCACTGTTACCCTACCTTCTCCGCTACTCTCAGTTTTGCGCTTCTTGCTCTCGGGTTCTTCTTTACTTCATCTTCCGTCGGCACAATTGGCTTTTTCGTTATTACCTTCAGTACACTTTTCCTGCCACACACACATTGCGGTATATCTATCGGACAGATGCAGCCCTTTTGAAACTGACGAAACCTGGTCTTTACCAGACGGTCTTCAAGTGAATGAAAGGAGATAACACAAAACCTGCCGGATGGTTTAAGGCACTCAACACCATCATCTAAAACTGTAGACAAAGCTTTTAGCTCCTTGTTGACAGCAATTCTAAGCGCTTGAAACACCCTTGTTGCCGGATGAATTCTATATTTTCTTGATTTTGCCGGAACCACGGAAAGAATTAACTTGCTCAACTCACCTGTAGTTCGTATGGGGGTTGTCTCCCTTTTCCTGACAATAGCTCTTGCAATTCTCTTTGCCCATCTTTCTTCACCAAACTCCTTAAAAATAGTTGCCAGCTCATTTTCCGAAGAATTATTTAGCAGATCAAAAGCAGTGGTTTTGGTTCTTTGATCCATTCTCATATCCAGAAAAGCATCTGAAGCAAAGCTGAATCCCCTTTCCGGGTTTTCCAGTTGTCGTGACGAGACCCCCAGGTCTAATAAAATTCCATCCAAAAGTCCGATCTTTTCTTCAGCAAGAACTTTCCTTGCGTTCTTGAAATTGTCGTGAAAGATTTTCGTTTGAGATTTAAAAGGCTGGAGCCGCTTTTCAGCAAAAGAAATAGAATCTTTATCCTGCTCAAAAGCAACTAATAGTCCCCGGGGACCCAAAGCGGAAAGAATTTGCTCAGCATGGCCACCATCACCAAGAGTACCATCCAGATAGATACCATTTTTTTTGATTTGGAGCATTTCCACAATCTCTCCTGTTAACACAGGCAGGTGCATTATTTTCATCAACACACCATGTTAAATATTGGGAAGTTTGTCACCAAGATCAGCAAGCTTATCCCCTAAATCATCCAAACTTTCCTGTCTATCCTGGAAAAACTCAATCCAACGGTCCTTGCTCCATATCTCAAAAGTGTCGTCCACTCCAACAAGAACCGCTGCTTTAGCAATACCGGCATGGCTTCTGAGGTTAGCCGGAATAAGAATACGTCCATGTTTAATAGTAACTTCCTGTGCCGAGCCTAAAAAAAGACGTTTAAATTCACTCACTTCCTTCTTTAAAGAAGACAGCTGTCTTACCTGATTTACCAGGACGTCCCATACTGATTGTGGATAAGCAGTAAGGTAGTTAGATTTAGTGGTTACAAACAGTACGTCGTTATATTTCTTTTCCAAAACTTCCTTGTATTTAGCAGGGATGTTAACCCTCCCCTTAGAATCCAGATTCAGTGTATAATTACCAGTAAACATACAAATGCCCTATTCCTTAAGACACGATGAAACACTTTAATGCATTTTCTAACATATTGAGACACATATTTTCACATTTCCAATACCTTGTCAACAAAAAAATAGAAAAAAAAAGACATTTATTTTCTGAGAGATAGAGGAAATATTTTAATGAAAGGACGAAAAAATTCCGTCATGACATCGTAACCTTAAGAAATCGAGCAAAACCGAAACTCGTATAATAATAAAACAACTTGAAAAAGATCTTTCAGAAAAACCGGAAACTTACCCGGCCCCAAAAAATCAGTTCGCTGGAGCCCGAAAATGTCGAGTTGCAATAATGACGTTATCTACATAATTATTGAAAAACGTGTCCCTATTTTAAGATTAGGTCATAGACCAGATGTTAATAAGAAGAGTTGAAGAGTAAATGACAAAGCAGATCAATCAGGAAAGCATCAAGGTACAAAATAATAGTTTTGTCCTAACAGTAAATATGCTAAAGTACAGAATCAAATAACTTATTATTAAGGAGGCAAATATAATGAAAGAAGAAGTAGAAAAAGCATTGGAGGATATTCGCCCTATGCTGATGGCTGATGGTGGAAACGTAGAATTAGTTGATGTTACTGATGATGGTAACGTAAAGTTGAAACTCGTTGGAGCTTGTTCCGGATGTCCAAGCTCTCAGGTTACCCTGAAAATGGGAATAGAGCAGGCTTTAAAAGAAAAAGTACCCGGTGTTCAAAGCGTTGAAGAGGTACATTGACGTAATCCGGTTAAACATTTACACCTCCCCTAAATCCTCTTCCTTCATCATGATCAGAACATGATCTTGCCAGGGAGGGGAAGAGCAAAGCGTAGCAGAGGTGGTCTGATAAAAAATTTAAATTGGGTAACAGCCGGTTAAGCAATAACAACACCGGCGTATCCCACAACCTGGTCATAGTCTCCGCTGACATCTCCTGAAGTCATGTATTTTATCATTTCCGCGCGTTGAGCTCCCAGTTCCTTACAGGCAATAAGCATAATTGTGGCGGGAATAAATCCGCACATGCTGATTGATTGGTTCCGGACAGTATCAAAAAGCCCTCTGGGATCAAGTTTAATAATTTGATCTATAGCCATCCTATCTTTTTGTTCCGTACTTTTCTGAGGTTCATAATGCGTCATGTCACTGCTCGCGATAATTAAAACAGGCTCGCCATATTCTTTAATAGAACTTGCTATAGCAATTCCCATTTCTTTGCAGATAGAATAGTCTAAATGCTGGATACAAATCGGTACTACATCGAAATCATCAAGGAAATTTTGTATAAAGGGTATTTGTACTTCAAGGGAATGCTCATAGCGGTGTCCGATGCTGTCTTCTTTAATCGCTGTTGTTTTTGATTTGATGATTTCGGCCAGCCTGCTGTTCATTTTTATAATAGCGCCCGGCATCTCCCATTCTTCTTTAGAATTAATAGACGCTGTTTCCCCTCTTCCTGAATGGTTTGGGCCGATAATGACAAAAGATTTGGGCAGGTCTATTGTTGAGAAAACCGCTCCAGCGACAGCCCCTGAATAAACATACCCGGCATGAGGGGACAAAACTCCAAGCGCCTTTTGTTTTTTGGATGGAATTTTAATGAAACCGGAGACTTCTTTCTGAAGTTCAGTTGGTGAATCGGAATAAAATTTTCCTGCTACCGCCGCTTTTCTCATAGTAAACTATTATAATACCTTTAAGGCTTTTTAACCATCTAATGCTGCACTATCATTCTTGTTTTTTAGTTTCAGAAAAGGATATTTTCTGCAATAATGTTAAGGTATTAATCAAACCTTTGCGTTCTCTGCGCTGAAAGGTGTACTGTTGAAGAAAGTTTATCTGATATCAGGCGGCGTAACAAAGTTTTCCAAAGCTAATCCTGAAAAGGATTTCAGGTTTATGGTCAGGGAAGCTTATGATCACGCCCTTTCCGATGCTCCAAAGCTCAAGCCTTCCATGATAGACGGCTCTGTCATCTCTTACTTTTCCGATCATTTTACGCGTCAACTCATGTCAGGAGCCATGGTCCAGGATTATCTAGGACTCTGTCCGAAACCTTCAAGGAGAGTGGAAGGTGGAGGAGCTACCGGCGGATTATGTGTCCAGAGCGCGTACCAGGAGATTGCGTCAGGGAGAATGAAGGTTGTTCTCGCAGCAGGGTTCGAGACTATGAGCAGGGTCAATACATGGAAAGGAAATGAATTTATTGCCCATGCTTCGGATACAAATTTTGATTACCCGGTTGGCGGCTTTTATTCCGGATATTACGCGATGATGGTTGTAAGACATATGCATGAATTTGGAACAACACCTGAACAGATGGCATACGTATCTGTTAAAAACCATAAAAACGCTCTTTATAATCCATTTGCTCAGCACCCGGCGGAGCTTACCGTGAAAGACGTGAGGAACTCGACAATGGTAGCATGGCCTCTGACAAGGCTCGACTGTTGTACTATGTCTGACGGCGCCGCAGCCGTTATATTAGCTGACGAGGAAACGGCTTTTAAAGTTACCGATAATCCTGTTTTAATAAAAGGCATTGGGACAGGAACGGACTGTATGAGAATGGCTGACAGACCACATGGAGATGTTATCCTTCTCCCTCACGAAAAGAAAAAAGATTATAAAAAGTTGAAATATCCCGGCGTACATTCTTTCAGGGCCGGAAGAATGGCAGCAAAAACCGCTTATGAACACGCTGAAATAAAAAATCCAATAAAAGAACTGGATTTTATTGAACTGCACGACGCGTACACGTCTTCTGAAATTCAGACTTATGAAGATCTCGGTCTATGTAAATATGGTGAAGGAGGGAAATTCGTGAAAAAAGGATTTCCTTTTATGGATGATATCGATTATGGATTAAAACTTTCCGGAAAATGCAAGATTCCCGTTAACCCTTCAGGGGGACTTCTCGCTTCCGGTCATCCGGTAGGCGCCACTGGAATTATGCAAGCGGTATTCGCCATGTGGCAGTTACAGGGAACAATTAAAAAACATTTTGGAAATAACAAACTTCAGGTAAAAAGCGCAAAACGAGGCCTCATCCACAGTCATGCCGGAACAGGCACGTATGTTACTGTGACGATTTTGGAAAAAACATGATTAGAAACTTAAAGAATTTAACGCAGATTTATTATGATACTGAAGAATAGATTTACTAAATAAGTCCCCTCTCAAGAGGGGACTTTCTAATGAGGAAAATAAAAAAACACGAAAATTTCAAAAAACCAGCGTCTAATAATAATTAAAAAAGTCTAAACAACTATATGGCAAAGAATAAAAAAATAAAGCTACCGGAGACAGAAGAAGGAACAACTCTATTTAATCTTGATCCTATTATTCTAAAAAGCAGCTATGAGATAAATTACATTCATTCTTACGCACAGGACTCGCCTTTTTTTGCCGGACTTGCAAAGGGAAAACTTTTAGGAAATGAATGCAAACCTTGCAAATACAAATATGCCACACCAAGAAGCCATTGCATCTGCTGTGGAAAACAAACATCATGGTTTGAACTACCGTTAACCGGCAAAATTCATACATGGACAACTTGCTATTTTGGCAGTGAAGCGTTTTTAAAAGAAACCCCATACAACCTCATCCTCGTGGAGTTTAAAGGTGTAAATACGTTGTTCATGTCAAGACTGATAGGACTGGAAGAAAAAGATATTAAAATTGGAATGAATGTAAAAGCAAAGTTTTTAAGAAACTCAAAGTTTAAAGTTACGGATGTTTATTTTGTTCCAACAACTGACTACTGACCAGAGGTCAAAATGCTTATAGAAAAATACGACCCTTTAAAAAACCAGAAATTACAAATCCTGGATGAAAAAGGTAATTGCAACAGCAAATTAGAACCAAAATTAGAAAAAAAAGATTTAATTAAAATTTACAAATACATGCTTTTATCCCGCATTGCGGATGAGAAGGCGTTCGCCTTACAAAGGGAAGGGAGAATTGGAACATACCCTCCTTTAAAAGGGCATGAAGCAGTTCAAATCGGATCTGCCTTTGCAATGAACAAAAATGATTGGCTGTTCCCTGTGTACAGGGACATGGGCGCCATGCTTGTAATGGGCGTTCCGCTGGATCTTATTTTTCTTTACTGGATGGGAAATGAAGATGGATGCAGGTTCCCCGAAGGAGTAAATGTGTTTCCTATTGCTATCCCCGTTGGCAGTCAAATATCTCTTGGCATGGGATTTTCCTGGGCTTCAAAACTTAAAAAAGATAAAGCAGTTACCCTGGTTTCTTTCGGGGACGGGGCTACATCATCAATAGATTTTCATGATGGGCTAAACTTTGCCGGCGTGTTTAAAACTCCAACTGTCTTTCTCTGCGTTAACAACCAGTGGGCTATATCCGTACCCAGAACAAAACAAAGCGCGTGTAAAACCCTGGCTCAAAAGGCAATAGGATACGGGTTTGACGGAATCCAGGTGGATGGGAATGACATCCTTGCCGTATATGCTGCCACAAAAGAGGCTGTTGACAGAGCAAATAAAGGAGATGGACCAACTCTTATTGAAGCAGTCACATACCGCATAGGTGACCATACAACAGCGGATGACGCCTCCCGTTACAGAAGCGAAAAAGAAATTGATGCATGGCGTGGCAAGGATCCTATTTCAAGATTTAAATCCTATTTGGAGTCAAAGCAGATATGGAATAAAAATTTTGAAAAAGAGATAAGAAAAGAAGCGGAAGGTATGGTAGAAGAGGCTGTAAAAAAGGCAGAGGCCGCACCACCGCCTGATATTGAAGATCTCTTCAAGTATACATACGCTGAAATGCCATGGCATGTTAAAGAAGAGTTGGAGGAATTAAAAGAAAGCCTTAAATAAATTTAACCACGAATTACACTAATTGCGCGAATGGGCTTCGGCAAGCTCAGACTGACATGTCACCCTGAGCTTGCCGAAGGGTCTCTGGGTTGATGATAAAAAATGTTGTTTTTTCAGCAGTGTTTTTAACACACCCCGTCCCGGAGGGACACCCCTCTTGTTAGACGGAAAGTCACCCCAAATTCCCCCTTAATAAAGGGGGTCAGGGGGTTGTAATTCATTTTCGGTTGCGGCAACTTGCCGTGCTGTACTACTAACTGGCAACATTTCGTTTTTTTAGCAAAGTTTTGTTGGGTAACGGGCGGAAGTCCTTTTGGTTGTGGCCCCTGGCCACGCTGTGTAAGGAATTATTATGGCAGTTCATAATATAATTGAAGCGGTTAACCTGGCCTTAAAAGAAGAAATGAAGCGGGATGACCGTGTCATCGTTCTTGGTGAAGACGTCGGAGTAAACGGCGGGGTCTTCAGGGCCACTGTCGGACTTCTGGAGGAGTTTGGTGATAACAGGGTAATAGACACTCCGCTCTCGGAAAACGGTATTGTTGCCAGCGCATTAGGAATGGCTGTTAACGGATTAAGGCCTGTTGCTGAAATCCAGTTTATGGGCTTTATATATTACATCCTGAATCATATTATCTGTCATGCTGCAAGGTTGAGAAACAGGACCCGGGGAAGACTTACTGCTCCGCTGGTTATTAGAGCGCCTTACGGTGCAGGAATCCGCGCGCCCGAGCATCATTCCGAAAGTACGGAAGCTCTCTTTACACAAATTCCGGGAATCAAAGTGGTAGTCCCATCCACTCCAAAAGACACCAAAGGGTTGCTTACATCAGCTATCAGAGACCCTGATCCTGTAATTTTTCTCGAACCAAAAAGAATATACAGGGCCATTAAAGAAGAGATCCCTGACGAGGAATACACAATTCCCCTGGGCAAGGCCAGGATAGTTAAAGAAGGAAAAGATATCACTGTTATTTGCTGGGGAGCTATGGTCAGGGTTGTGGAAACGGTTTTAGAAGAAGCCGAAAAAGAAAATATTGACATAGAAATAATAGATTTAAGAACGCTTTCTCCTTTAGATAAGGATACAATAATTACTTCTGTAGAAAAAACTGGCAGAGCTTTGGTCGTCCACGAAGCGCCTAAAACATGCGGATTGGGCGCTGAAATAGTCGCTTTGATAAATGAAAAAGCGCTTTTGAGTCTTAACGCGCCGGTATTAAGGGTCACCGGACAGGACATCACCGTCCCCCTTGCAAAAGGTGAGGACCATTATATTCCAAGTGCTATTCGGATTATGCAGGGTTTGAAAAAAATAATTAATTATTAAACTACGGTATACAGGGGTCTGGGACCAGGGTCATAAAAAAGCCAACAACTTATGGGGAAAATAAATGGTTACAGAATTTAAATTTCCGGACGTCGGCGAAGGAATAATCGAGGGAGAAATAGTCCGATGGCGGGTGCAGATAGGAGAAAAGATAAAAGAAGATCAGATATTAGTTGAAGTTGAAACGGATAAAGCTGTTGTTGAAGTACCCTCTCCAACAGGAGGAGTGATAATTAATCTGCATTTCAAGGAAGGTGACACTGTTAATGTTGGTGAAATTCTTGTAACGATAGGAACTGAAGAGGAGCTTGGCCGTAAAAAGGACAAAGGAACTGTTGTAGGAGTATTGGAAGAAGCTGAAGAACCCGCAACAAAGAAAGCGCCGTCTAAAGTTCTGGCAACTCCCGCGGTAAGAAAGATAGCAAAAGATTTAAGTATAGACCTTAGTAAAGTGAGAGGCACTGGCCCCGGCGGAAGGATTTCAAAAGAGGATTTGCAAAAATTCCGCGAACAAAGCACCGGCGTAAAAGAAGCGGATGATTCGCATGGTTCTGTTACAAGAGTTCCCTTAAGAGGTATAAGAAAATCCATCGCAAAGCACATGGCCTTTCAGCAGCACAACTCAGCCAATGTTACTCACATAGATGAAGCGGATGTTACCGAACTTATGAAGATCAGAGAAAAGGAAAAAAGCATTATGACTAAAAAAGGGAAAAACCTCACTTTCCTTCCCTTTGTCATCAAAGCAGTAGTTATCGGTTTAAAAGAATATCCTGTACTAAACTCCACCCTGGATATGGAAAATGGAGAAATAATTATAAAAAATTATTATAACATAGGCATTGCTGTGGATACGGACGACGGCCTCATGGTTCCGGTTATTAAAAACGCGGACAAGAAAAATATTCTTACCCTGGCTGACTCTTTAGGTAGGATCGCGGAGGATGCCCGGTCGAGAAAAATTGATCTGAAAGATTTAAAAGGAAGTACCTTCACCATCACTAATATAGGAGGTTATGGAGGAATATTTGCCACTCCTATTATAAACTACCCTGAAGCCGCAATCCTCGCCACAGGCAGAATACAGGAAAAACCGGTAGTAATAGATGGAGAAATAAAGATAAGAAAAGTTCTCCCTTTATCTCTTACCTTTGACCACAGGTTGATGGACGGCGCCACAGTAGCAATGTTCCTGAAAACCGTAAGCACACACCTCGAAGACCCCGGCCTTCTCCTCGTGGAGTTACAGTAATTTATTTTAACCGCAGAAAACAATACATCAGGGATCGGTGGTCAGGGGTCAGAAAATTCATAGCAGAGAACGCAAAGTGCAGAGAGAAATAAAAAAAATAGGCGTTATAGGCGCCGGGACTATGGGAAGAGGGATAGCGCAGGTTTTTGCTCTCTACGATTACCCTGTCGTACTTGTAGATAAGGAAGAGACCTTACTTCAGGACACGCTAAATAAAATAAAAAATCATACTGACCCTGAGTTATGGAACAGAGTTTCAGGCTATATTGAAACCTCAACGAATTTTGAGAAAATAAAAGATTGCGATCTTGTCATTGAGGCTGTTTTTGAAAATATGGATGTAAAAAAAGAGGTTTATAATGCCCTTAACAAAGTATGTAAGAATGATGCCATTATCGCGACCAATACATCCGGTTTTTCTATTAACAAACTTGCAGAGGCAGTGGAAAATCCCTCCCGCTTTATTGGAATGCACTTCATGAACCCTCCCAAAGTAATGAAACTGATAGAAGTAATTAAAGGAAAAAACACCTCGAAAAAGACCTTAAAGATTATTACAGATCTCTCAAAAAGTATAGAAAAGACCCCTGCTGTAGTAAATGACTCTCCCGGATTTGTATCCAACCGCCTCCTGTTCGCCCTGATTGGTGAAGCCTTACATATCTTAGAAAACGGCATTGCTGAAAAAGAAGATATTGATACGGTCATGAAATACGGCATGAACCATCCCATGGGGCCAATTGAATTAGCAGACTTTATTGGACTCGATATCTGTCTCGATATAATGACCTACCTGTATGAAAGTTTAAAGGATGAAAGATATAAACCGACTCGAATGCTTGAGTCTTTTGTAAAAGAAGGAAAGCTGGGGAAAAAAACAGGGGAAGGTTTTTATAAATATTAACAAGTGTAGATGCAATTCAGAAAATTAAACCCACTGCATTTTAATCAGCAAAAAAAAATTACATTGCTAACAACTCACTAATCTTTTTCATATCTTCCCCGGAAATCTGCCATCTTGTTGCCTGTTGGTTATCCTGAACCTGAACTGCTTTTTTTACGCCGACTATAGCAGTAGAAACCCCCTCTTGCGCTAAAAGCCAATTTATTGCCAAGTGAGACACTTTCTTGCCATAGTTAGAGGCAAAACTTTTTAACTTTTCCACTTTGTCAATATGGCTTTCAAAGATTTCACCTGAAAAATTCCCAAAAAGTCCTTTTCCACGCCAGTCCTTGAACTTCGTTTGTTTATCATATTTTCCAGTTAAAACTCCGGAAGCCAGCGGCGAATACGGAATAATCCCAATTCCTTTTTCTTTGCAAAAAGGAATTTCATCTTTTTCCAAATCTCTTTCAAGCATGTTATACATTGACTGAAGAGATACAAATTCTCCATACTTCAAACATTCTTCCATCTGTGATTTAGAGAAGTTGCTTAATCCAATAGTAAGAATTTTTTTTTCTTCTTTCAGTTTCAACAACTCTTCCATCGTTTCCCGGAAAGAAGTGTCCGGGTCAGGCCAATGCACCTGGTAGAGATCAATAAAATCTGTTTTTAGTCTTTTCAAACTTTCTTCAATTTCAAAACGAATAGACTTTGCTGTACTATCCTTTCGTATTGAACCGGCTGCTTCCTTCTCCCACCGCAACCCGCACTTTGTGGCAAGTATTACTTTATCCCGTTTTTTATTTAGAGCCTTTGCGATTAAACGCTCTGAACGACCAAATCCGTATACCGGCGCGGTATCAAAAAAATTGATTCCTGAATCAAAGGCTTTTTCAACCGCCCTTACTGATTCATTGTCGCCTTCATTAGTCCAGAACGGATGCCCGCCTATTCCCCACGCGCCAAATCCAATTACGCTAACTTTTAAATCACTTGTGCCTAATTTTCTTTTTTCCATAAATAAGAAATTTGGACTTGAGTAATCTCGAAGCAATCGAGAAACCAATTTATTTTTTTAGCCTCACGATTTCCTCAAGATGTTTAAACTATCAAGTTAATCCTGTTATCCTGTCTAAGAATTTAATTCTTTTATTTGTGACTTTGTGTCTTGGTGTTGAGCCTTGCATAAGGCGCTGTAAAAATAACAACCAAACAGCGCCTAAACTTTTATATAGTTTTTGAGTTCGCGAATATCATCAATAATTTTGTCCGCACCCGCCTCAACTAATTCACTTCTATCTCGCAAACCGTAACTGACGCCAAAGGTATGGATACCGGCTTTTTTTCCTGTTTCTATGTCCACGCCCGCATCTCCAACAATAACTGTTTCATGAGGATCAGCGCCAAATCTTTCCCTGATTATATTAATACCTTTCGGATCAGGTTTTTTGGTTTTCAAGGTGTCCCCTCCTATTACCACAGGGAAAAAGTGATCCACGTTTAATCCTTTTAAAATCTTATTAGCAAACCGTTCCGGTTTATTGGAAACAAGCCCCATATTGACATCTGAGAAATGTTTTAATATTTCCATTACTCCCGGATAAAGTCTGGTCGAATCTAAAAGATGCTCTTCATAATGTTTTCTAAATATTTTCAATGCGTCATCTAAATTAGTTTCTAAATTTGAACGAGAGATCACTTTTTCAAGCAAGGGAAGAACACCGTTACCCACGTAAGTATAAATTAAGCTGTTTTCCAATGAGGGAAGATGAAGACACTTTAAAGTATAATTAACCGAATCGGCGATATCATTTTTAGAGTCAATAAGAGTACCGTCCAGATCAAATATTATTAATCGTATATCTAACTTGTTCATTCAATTAATTTCTTGTCAGAGTAGGTGAGGCTTTGGCGTGAGCTCAGTCGAACGCTTGTCGAACCATAACCTCTCTGTTCTTCCCAATATTCTTTTAAATAAATTTGCCAGTTTTTTTCTCAGGGGAAATTGCTGGAAAAAGTACTTGCCTTTACGACTCCCTTATCATCAAATACAACTTGCAGATCTTTAGAAAGGCTTTTTCCTAATTTATAGGTGTTATACTCATAGATCCACCATTCGCGCCCGTCTGCTGTCCCTTTTCTGTTCGGCTCCCCTATTTCCCGCACTATCTCCTGCTTTGTTGTTTCACCATTTTTAATATATTTAACATACGCTTCGTTAAAATTTTTCCCTGTCTTGCCGCACGCTACTAAAAAAAGAATAAATAAAATAATAAAAAAATTCTTTAAATTCATACTTATCACCTCCTCTTTATTTTAAAATTTTATGCAAAGAAAAATCACAAAAGATAAAAAATAGCGCCGATATGTTTAAGCATGACGTAAATCTCTCTTTCTTCTTCCAGAAGATTATGGCATTGAAAAAAATAAGACCTTCCGCGACAAACGAAATAATCCGGTGATTATGGGGAAAGAACCGACCAGAGAAGGCTGTAACAATAATCAGTACCAGTGCCGGGACAACGGTCCATTTCTCAATGCCTTTTTCATTTTGTCTGAATGTCCGAATGACAGCCGTGATAAGACATCCGAGAACAAGAAAAAACAGAATGGGAAACAGGACCCAGTATTTTTCTACTGTCATATTGTTAATTCCTTACAATAGCCGTTTGTCATTGGGAAATTATTATTGACTGCTGACGAAGAACCAATGACTAACTATTTATTCAATGTAAAAGCCGTTTTAAAATACCGCTTAAACATCGTATAAGTCAACTCACCAGAAAAGAGTCGCTCGAGGCCTATACCAATAACCCTGATATAATTGGAAATGGCTGTTAGCATTACAAGCAAACCCGGATTAGCTGATAACAGACGGATATGGCTCAAACTTCTGATCAAAAATTTTGGAATAAAGCTTTTCCCTGACAGAGAAAAAAGGCATATCCAGAACAATTCTTCTTTGTTTCTTTTGTAACTGAAGGTAACCTGGAATTGATCGAATACCTTTCCTTTTTTATCTTCGACGTCGCCTTCAGTAATAATCTTTTTTTCAAGCGCAAGCTGAGTCATTTTTGTTTTAGGAAAATAAATTAACGAATAAAAGTAAAACATAAAAGGCCTGGGGAAACTTAAGAGCAGATCAAGAGTGAGCCGTTTATCTTCAACTGTTTCAAAAGGATTGTCCAGGATGAAGTCGAGATAAGGTCTGATATTATACCTGCTCATAATATCCATCGCGTTTTTAATGACCCTGTTTGAATCTTTTCTACCAAATATTTCACGTCTCACTCTTTCTGAACCGCTTTCTATACCTATATCTATATAGTCCAGCCCCCCCTGTTTCAAGATAGACACAATTTCTTCTTTAATCGTGGAAGGATGAAAAAGGCATGAGAAGGGCAAATTGATTTTTTCTTTATATTCATCACAAAATTCTTTCGCCCACTTTTTATCCATTACAAAAACATCATCGAAAATGGTCACCCGCTTCAGGTTAGGAAACATTTTTTTTGCCTGACCAAGCTCATTCATGACATGCGACACACTCCTTCGCCTTATAGGAAATCCTCTGCTCGTATAGATATCTTTAAAAAGATGATTAATGCAGTATGTGCAATCAAAAGGACAACCCCGGCCGGTCAAAAGAGTGTATAGTTCATTGTTTTTTGAGTAGGGGTCCCCATTTTTTACGTTTCCCTTTTCAATATAATATTTTTTATCATCTTCATAGTCGTTCGGCGGAATCAGATCAAGAAAGTTGTTTAATGGAGTCGGAGCATTTTTAATTACCTCTCCATCATTCTTTTTTATCCAAAGGCCTGGAATGTCTGAGAAATCCAGGTTTTGTGACATTTTAGTTATGAGATCAAGTAAGCCAAACTCTCCCTCTCCAATAAAAATCATATCCGCGTGATTAACACACTGATCGGGATCTATCGTCGGGTGTACCCCTCCCCAGATAACAGGGGATAATATCTTTTGCTTAATGTTATCAGTAACATCTTTCGCAATGTTATAAAAAGTTGAACAGCTCACGCTAATCCCGACCAGGTCAGGATTTTTTTCTTTAACTAACTCAGTTAACTTATAAATTTCTTCCGGTGTTGGCCTTTTAGCGTCGTTAAACAGCATATTTTTAAAAAAAATAAGATCCACATGAATGCCTTTTGACTTTAAAAGTGAGTGAAGAGCACGAACCCCTAAATGATTAAAGTTATAAAGTGATATTAAAGTAAAACGAAATTCAGAGGTCAACCTGGTTCTTAATTCACTAATTTTATGAATATCAATACACATAGTTTCTGTATTTTACCATTAAAAGCCATTCAAAAAAAACATTCGGCAGGGTAACAAGATAATAAAAGATTTTTACGGGGTAATAGCATATTATGTTAATATTATGCAATGGACAAAATAGATATTTCAGTTGTTATCCCAATATATAACGAAGCGAAAAATATTCGTGAATTATATGACAGGCTCTTAGCTTCAATAACTTCCATTTCACCCCGATATGAATTAATCTTTATCGATGACGGCAGTACGGATAATTCCTTCAAAGTGCTAAAGGATTTAAGAAGTAAGGATAAAAAAATCAGTATTTTAAAATTTACAAGAAACTTTGGACAGCAGTCAGCTGTTCTTGCCGGGTTCAAACGTTGTCAAGGCAAGACTATTGTTCAATTAGACGCCGATCTCCAAAACCCTCCGGAAGAGATACCCAAGCTAATCCGGAAACTTGATGAAGGATACGATATAGTCAGTGGAATTCGAAAAAACAGGCAGGATTTTTTTCTGCGGGAAATATGTTCTTCTTTTTTAGCTTTCCTGGTATCGAAGTTAATGGGCAAAAATATCAGTCTTGATATCAGTTCCTTCCGTGTGATGAGAAGAAGCGTTATCGAAAAGATCAAGCAATGCAAAGATAAATCAAAATTTCTCTCAGCATTAGTAAGCTGGCTGGGTGTTCCAAGCGCTCAGGTGGAAGTGGACCATTCGAAAAGACTTCACGGGGAAACAAAGTACCGTACAGAGAGGTTGCTCCAGTTATCAACGGACCTCATAACAGGTTTTTCGCGGTTTCCTTTAAGAATGGTTTCCTATCTCGGATTTTTTGGCGCGACAATAGGATTTTTGCTGATGATGTTTTTATTGTTTCAACGTTATGTCAGGGGGGTTATGTATGATGGTTTTACTGTGCTGGCCGCCCTGTTTTCTCTATTCGCGGGTGTACAACTTCTCTCTATTGGTATTCTTGGAGAATATATCGGTCGAATTTATTCCCAGGTACAGGACAGGCCTGATTATGTTATAGAAGAGATTATCGAATGACCTTTTGATTTGGGCAACAATCAGTTAGAGATAAACTTATATATGAAAGTCAGGAAACTCACATCATTAACTATTGAAACAACGAACGTATGCAATTTGAGTTGTCGCATATGTCCGACAAATAATGAAATGAAAAGAAAAAAAGGAACTATGTCTTTTGAACTTTTTCAAAAAACAATCAATGGCGGCAAATCGCTGGAGCATCTCTGTCTCCATAACTGGGGTGAACCAACGCTAAACAAAGATTTATTTAATATGATCAAATATGCTAATAATAAAGGAATTCGCTATACGGTTTTTAATACCAATGGATCATTGCTCGATGACAACACTATCCTCAGAATTATTGACAGCCCTTTAAGCATATTGAGAATTTCTGTGGATGGAAATCCTGATACTTATAGACAAGTCCGTGGCATAGATTTTGATACAATTGAAAAAAATATTATGACCCTTATTAAAAAGAGAAACGAAAAAAACAGCTCCCTTGAAATAGGCATTGTAATGGTTGTCGATGAACAAACAGAAAAAGATATAGACTCTTTTTATAACAAGTGGAGCGCCATAGCAGATCATGTTCGTTTTCAACCCAAACTGATATGCTCGCAAAGAACGGATTTATGCCCGGAACTTTTTGGGAAAGATTACGGTAAGATGGTAGTTTTATGGGACGGCAAAGTTGTTCCCTGCTGCACGGATTATGAAGGAGAACTCCAAATCGGGGACGTCCAGAATGAAACCGTGGATTCCATCTGGAACGGCCTGGGCATGAGACGGCTTCGTAAAAGACATATGGATAAAGATTTTTCGCAAACGTGCAAAAATTGCAATGAATACGAAAGCCAAAAAGCAGAGAAGAGGTTTGTAGTTCAGTGATATTAAACCATAGATATGCGCGGATAATATTTAAAAAGATATCCTGTGAATCTGCACTGCAAATTTGTAAAATCGTGTTTTTTTAGTCGCAGTTTGGTTTTCCCTTTTTTAGGCACTGTTTGGGTCTTCCTTTTACAGTGCCTTATGCAAAGCACTGCGACTTATGCAACGCTTAGCACAATTTTTGTTAGCAGATTGGGCGGCAGCCCATTTGGTTGTGGCCCTGCCACTCTGCGTCCCTAAAAAAATATAAGATGGAACTAGCAGAAAAAGTTATAAATGAAAATATTTTAGTCCATGCCCTGGAAAGCAAAGAATATCTTCACCGGCATCCGGAACAAACAAACTTCTTCCAACATGCTCGCCTGACTAAAACTATCAACAAAGCAGCACATTTACTACCTGACAATCATTGTAAAATTCTGGACATTGGATGTGGAACGGGCTACCTTCTTCTAGAGTTTTTGCAGAGGGGATTTGAAATAACAGGAATCGATCTTTCACAAGAAATGATTGCGGCTTTAAAGGAAAAAATCCCGCTCAACCTTAAATCAAAAGCAAACCTGATAAGCAGCAATGCTTCAGACTATCTTAAACAAAAAAAAGAAGTTTTTTCACTAATATCGATGTCCGCTTTTCTTCATCATCTTTTTGATTATGAAGCTGTGTTAAAATTAGCCTGCTCTGCTTTACGAAAGGATGGAATCCTTCTCATTTTTTTTGAACCGATAAAACAGCCGGTTGACAGCAGAGTGCGAATTTTTTTCCATAAACTTTTGAAGGAAACGGATGAAAAACTTTACCGGTTATCGATGACCCTTCAGGGAATATCAATACCGGATGAACAATATGCTGTTTCCGATTTTCAGCGTCGTTTCGGCGGGTTAGAAATAAAAAATGTACGCGGCATTTTAAATTCAGAGGGTCTTAAAATTATTAACGAAAATAAATATTGTGCCCGCAGATACGGTATCCCATCTTATATAGCCACAAAAATGATCAGAAGTGAAAATTCATTCGACATTATAGCTGTAAAACAATAAATGAACGCAGATTAAGTTGATTCTCATGGATAAAAATATTAGCATCACGATTACTACAAGATTGCTTCGAGAAAAACATTGTTAAAAATCTTAAAAAAATCTTGAAGAAATCGAGAGGCTAAAAATATCCGCTTCAGTCCGCTGTTATCCTTCCCCACCGTCTACCACCCCGTTGTGCCTATAAACCAGCAGTTTGTATTTAATAGCACAAAATGTAATATTGTCTGTTTAATCGAATTCCGGGAAAACAATCATGACAATTCAAGAAGCCATAAAGCAGTTTTTAGTTCATTGCCAGTTCAGTAAAAACCTGTCTGATAACACCCTGAAAGCTTATTCAATAGACTTCCGAAAATTCAAGGGATTTATCGGCTCCGGGAAGGAAATTTCCGATTGCGATGTATTTTGCCTTCGAGACTACATGCGTTATCTTTTTGAAAAATGTGGATTAAAAGAAACCAGCATCAAACGCCGTATGGCAAGCCTGAAAGTAATGTTCCGGTGGCTGGAATACAACGAAATAATAAAAATCAATCCTTTCCACCGGCTTGACACCAAAATAAAGCTCCCGAAACGCCTTCCAAGGGGGCTAACGCGGGATGAGCTTAAAGACCTCATTAAAACCTCAAACCAGGACATTGGAATTGATCGGGAACTTATCTATGAAAGATCCAGGTTTATCCCTGTACTGAGAAACAGCCAGTTCAGACAGCTTACAGCATTAGTGGCGGTGGAAATACTATTCTGCACAGGTATCCGCGTGGGAGAACTCGTTAAAATCACCTTGGGCGGTGTGAACCTCAAAGAAAGCACAATTTCTATAGTTGGAAAAGGGGACAGGGAAAGGCGGGTATTTATCCCTGTCAAACAGGTTAAGCGACTCATTGATACATACATAAAAATTCGGGAATTGCGCGGACCGGAAACAGAACTCCTCCTTATAAACAGCAGGAATAATCCAGCCTCCACGCAATACATCCGCAAACTTATACGGCTGGCTGGGGAGAGAGCGGGGATAGCACAACGGGTAACACCACATATGCTGCGGCATTCCACTGCGACGCATCTTTTGGAAGCTGGAGTGGATATCCGCAAAGTGCAGAGACTATTAGGACATCAAAGCATCGCCACTACTCAAATCTACACACATGTTTCGGACGCCAGCCTCAAATCCGCCATCTGTAGATTCCATCCCAGGAAGAAGATTTTGGGGAAATAGCTCACGGATTACACAGAAGGACACGGATAAATCAAATTGGACTTCAATGAAAACAGCAACTAACCCTGTCCCTTGAGAACCTACTATTCATTATAAATCTATCTACCTGCCTTTACGTTTAAAAACCACGTTCTGAAATCCAATCCAAGCGAGAAAAGCAAAGACAAAGTATGGATAACTAAGAATTATCAATGTTAAAAATAAACGGAATATTAAAAGTTCTAACAAGCGAGGAAATTGACGAGAGAAATTTAATTTCACTTATTCCATCAGAGAATATCATGAGCCCTCTCGCAACTTCAGCCTACTTTTTGAGGGCTAGTAGCAGATACCTACTTCCTATACAGATTAATAATGAGTCATATATGCCGGGTAGAACAAAATTGGAGGAATTAGTTTATATCCTTGGTTCAACATTAAAACGAATTTATAAAGCACAAAACATATCCTACGCGTGCCTTTCCGGATTACATCAAATGCAGCAAATTATGTTTGCGTTAAGAAGTATTACTGGAACTTGCTTGGTGTTAGCCCCTTCAAACTGCGGACATAGGTCAACATCTGAGATTGCCACTAGCCTTGGATACAATGTTGACTATTTATATCTGAATAAACAGTTTTGGGATATTGATAAGAACCACCTGAAGAAGCTTGTTTATAAATATAAGGCCCATAAAGTGCTTATATACTTGGATCATACTGTAAATATAAAACCATTTGATATCAATGAACTCTTAAATCTTGTCCCATCTAAGTGGATAGTTTTTTATGATATTTCACACATAAATCTTTTTGTTGCCACTGGCTTAATAAAACTTCCCAATAGAAGAAATTTTTTTTATGGTGGTAGTACTCATAAAACAATTCCTGGCCCGCAGAAAGGAGTAATGATCTACCCCAATAATACTAAAGTTATCGATCTTCTTGAGACCACACTAAAAAACACCGTGTCTAGCAAACATACAGGCAGTTTGTTATCAATGCTAATAACATTTATAGAAATCGAGTCATTCGGCATTACATATGCAAAGCAGATTATTAGTAATGCACAAACTCTTGCAAAAGAATTATCGAGGGAAATAAACGTTATAGGCCCACCACCAGAGCTTACTCACACGCACCAGGTTCTTTTCCCGGTTAAAGACGTGAACTTGACAACTATTATGCTTGCAAAAGCTGGCATTGTAACAACTCCTGATCAAACGCCATTCTCAAAGGATTTCGGAGTACGACTTGGTGTCCAGGAAATAACTAGGCTCGGAATGAAAGAAGCTGAAATGAAGTTGGTTGGGAGTGCCATTATTTATGGTCTAAAAAATAATACCAGCCAGTCTAAACTGATAGTAAGCAACTTGGTTTCCAAATTTAATACGGTTGTATACTGCCACACTGCAAATTTTAAAAATAATGAGATTGCTATCAATAACCCGTTTGACATGATAACAACATGAATAGAGTTATCGGATCAGCTGAAGATTTCACAAAAAGTGAACTTAATTCTATATTTAGATATGCAAAAAAGGGGGAGCGGCTATTTGCAGAATATGCAGAATATGCAAAGGGAAAAATTTTAGGAACCCTATTTATACAACCGAGTTTAAGGACTCAGCAAGGGTTTAAATCCGCATTTATGAAATTGGGAGGTAACTGTTTAGGTTTCGATAGCATTGCAAATGCCAACACTGATAGTAATAGATATGAATCTCTTTCAGATTCAAGCAAGTTTGTGAGTGAGTATTGTGATATAGCAATAATGCGCTGTCAAGATCCCGCCTCATTCTATGAGTTTGCTGAAAATGCAAGCATTCCCGTTATCTCTGCTGGCCACGGGAAAATTGAACATCCTTCAACAGGTCTTACAGAAGTATTTTCATTAATGCAACATTTTGGCGAAGTGAATGGATTATCTATCTTAATATTTGCCAAACTTCCCAAGCGATGTACTATCTCATTTATTAAATGTTTGAGCAAATGGAAATCTATAAACCTTCATTTTATAACTGCGGAAGGGTATCATCATGCAGAAGATACTGAGTCATTTATAATCAAACACTTTAGCCGTGTAAACTATTATTATTCAGTAGAAGAATTTGTTCACAAATGCAATCCGCGAAATATTGATATTCTATATATAGATGATGCAGAATCAGATCATATGCCTGATAGAAATGGATATGGGCATTGGAATATTATCATAAATGAAGATGTCCGAAGACTCTTTCGACCTGATGTGTATATTACCGCACCACTACCAAGAACAAGAATGTTACCTGTAGAATTAGACAAATCAAATGACGTATTTTTTCTAAAAAAAGCACCCAATTCACTTATCGTAAGGGCATCGCTTCTTATACACTTGCTCCAATCAACTAAAATAGAATGCTAGAGTATGATAATCATAAGGTCTGCTGGCTGGAATGCCTCCTGTTTCGTCCAAATCAACACAAGAGATGTCGCCAAGATCTTGTCCTATCAATAATCCTGCTTTAGACAAACTATACATCATCAATAATGTTCTTTTTTTGATTTGTATATCCGGTGAAATCCTAAAGTTAAAATCCATCGATTTCTTAAAAGCAGCAGCAGCCTCTGCATATTTTCCTTCCTTCATCATGAAATATCCATAATTCAAATATGTCCGAATTTGTATCTCTGAATCAAATATTTCTCTACTTTTTCCACCTATGCCAAGTATAGGCTTAATAAGTTCGAGCGCCTCCTCCTTCTTGTTTAACTTCCAGTAAACCAAGCTTAAATTCACATCGATACATATTTCTCTGTACTTACTTTTTCCTGGAAATGACTTTGCTAACAATAAATATTCATAAGCCTTACTATAATCATTCTGCATAGCAAAGCATGCTGATAGATTCGTAAGTGGCGTATATTCATCATAATTTAAATCATGGAGAGTGCTATGAGAAGATTCGAAAGCACTAATAGCTTCTTCTAAATGACCGCTATGCAAATAGGCCAAACCCAAGTTATTGTTTAGGGTACCCCTCGTTATAATAGCGTCATAATCCTTTGCCACTCTAATCTTTCGAATATATGATAGTCCGGTAAGATAGTCTTCAATGAGATCCTTATGATCTTTTACAAGACCCATATTGCGATAATATTTTGCATATAATACACATCGTTCATAATAATCTTCTACATCATCAATTAGTGCGGGCAATGAAAAATGAACCCTTTTTATCTCCTCATACTTCCAAAAGTGCTCTAGTATGGAGCAATATGTCAGGCTACCCAATACGCGCTGATACTTGCTAATGCAGGATGAATTAAGCAATATTTTGATAGCTTTAATACTTGACAACCTATTTTCATGGTCAAATATATCTGACTCTCTCATAGCTATGGCTGTGCTATAATAAAAATCAAAATGAATTTCGTCGACAATATCGTTCTTTTTCTCGTAAATTAATTCTGCGAGTTCAACTGCTTCAGCATAGCAGGAAAACCTTACCAGCCAGTTTGCAATGTTTACGGCGATATTGTTTAAATCGTCTGAAGATAACTCACGAAAATATCTTTTAACGCACCTTGCTGCCAGCTTTACAAAGTGTTTGCTTACAATTTGTTTTTCATTAATGTGAGCATAATTCATTTTCAATATACTGAAAGCATTGTTAATGTCGAGCTCAAGGTGAAGCCTCAAAGCATGAGTTATGTTATCTGGCCAAGCAAATATTTTTTTGCAAACATCGTTATCGGTCATCATTGCTGCAACTTCATTGTGGATACTTATAAAGAGACCTTTATCTATCAGCAATACTTTGACAAGATTTCGCTCCGAATCGTGAGCAAAGCTAATTTCTTTTCCTTTAATTCGAATGATATTCACATTCTGGAGGTAGGAAAGAATCTCTTTAAATTTTGGCTCCACTATAATTGTTTCAGAAAAATAATTAACCAGTGCTCTTGATACATAGGATATTTTGTGACTATCAAGATCATTACGCAAAATATATATTGCAGCAAGTATATAAATAGAGTTAGGCATGGCAGCTATGCTTTGCTTAAGATATTCTAGAGAAAAATACCTATTCGCTGTATCCTCTTCGCTGGAAAAGGCAAAGGAATTTTCATCTTCTGCATCCCTTATGCAAAAACTTTCGATTTCGCTATCAGATAATTTCAACATTTGCGTCAATTCCTGCAAGTTTCCTTTGGTGTAGGAAAATATGACTTCGGTATTCTTAGTTAATTCGTATCGTTTATTAAACTTTAAAAAACCATTCGTTAGAGCGTTGTCAAAATTATTTATCCTTATGCTGTGAAATTCACAACAAAGTAACCGAAAAGCCTCTTCAATAAAAATGAAATTTTCTCTATTGCTCAATGAATTATAATCTCTAGTGGTTACTGCATAACATACGTTGTAATTATCATCTCTAAGTCTTTTAGATGCTGCTAAAATAATTTCCATTGACTGCAGGTCTATCCATGCTACATCGTCAATAAAGATTGTTAGTGAATTTTCAGGGAAAACAGCGGGAAGCATTTTATGGATTATTTCTATATACATTCTATTCATATGCGGTCTTAGGAACTTTTCCTCTTTTTGTTTATTTACTGAGTCCAAAGAAACTTTGAAGCTATCTTGAATCCCTTTAAACCAATCAAAACCTTTTATAAAAGGTATAATGCCGAAAATCGTTTCTAGTAATGGTTTACTTGAAATGTTTCTGCAATATTCATACAGGAGTTTGCTAAAAAAGCTCCTATTCGAGATCTCTAGCATCACTAAAATTGAAGAAATAAACTTATAGTCGACAGCTTCATCTCCTTCGTAACATTTATATATATATTTGTCATTTGGAAAAGAGAAAATAGGTGGCTTAATAGATTCTACAGTGTGTCTGAGTAATGTTGATTTCCCAGCTCCTGATTTACCCTCAAGCCAGCAGACAGACTGTTTGCCAGCTGATACTGAGCTAGCAAATGCAGATAATTCTAAACGTTGAGCTTCTCGATTAAATATCTGATCATTCATATTAGATAATTCTTAGTTATCCTTTGTTTTAAAGCTAATTTTTTAAACCTAAAAACAGCGTTCCAGTTTTTGCCTCAGAAGACGTTTTTAATTTAAAACAATGCAACATCAGATCGTATGATAGTTAAAACCAATACATACCTTTACGTGATATCTTATTATTTTAATATTGCAAATTAAATCATATTTAGGGTAAGGATGCAATTCCTGTTTCTGGGTGTTTGGGCTTTTCTGCAGACAGTATAATTCTGTTATTCTGACATGCTTTACTTTGTATAGAAGTGCAAAGCATAGAGAAACCGGAGAAAAATTATCAGAAGTGAAAATTCCTTTGATATAATTGCTGAAAAAGAATAATGTAAACCTCCATCTGCTGACAACCCACTTAATCAAAGCTATCCGGAATAACAGCTTTCGAACATCCTGAAATAAAAGAGTTCAATATGAGTTTTTAAAGGTATACTAAAAATACGTCATATTTGACGTACGTTTTTTTTAACGTACGTCTGTGGTGAAAAACCCACTCCATATTTCTATACAAAACAATAAATGAAATTAAAAGATTTTATTTCAGCCGGCTTTTCTTCCCTCTTATTGATCCTTGCGTTTCCCACTTATAACCTCTGGCCTCTCGCCTGGATCGGAATGATCCCGCTTTTTATCGCTGTTCACAATAAAACTCCACTCCAATCGTTCTGGTTGGGCTGGATGCAGGGAGTCCTTTTTTTTCTCGGTACGCTGTCATGGGTAATCAACACCATGGTTAATTACGGAAGGCTCCCTCTTCCAATAAGCATTTTTTTGTTAATTGTGCTTGCCATGTACCTTGGGGCATATACCGGTCTATTCTGTTTTTTTCTTTCCTGTTTTAGGCACTCAAAAGTTCATAAATGGCTTGCAGCTCCGTTTATATGGGTTTCGCTGGAGTATGTTCGGGCGCATTTTCTTACCGGTTTTCCCTGGGCAAGCCTTGCTTATTCACAATACAATTTTCTTCCGGTCATTCAGATTGTCGATATCACAGGTATTTACGGCTTATCCTTCCTGATTATTTTTATAAATCTCATATTTTTTTTGATTCTTGATTATTTTTATTCCTTTCAGTCTGAAAAAATGGAGCCGGTTCTTTTGGGAAATTATGTTGGGGCGGCTGTTCTATTAATATTCGTAACATTAGGGTATGGTTTTTGGAAAAATTTCTCTTTTAGCGGTCAAACAGAAAAGAAACCTTTAAAAGTGGCCTTGCTTCAGGGAAATATTGAACAAAATCATAAATGGGACCCGGCCTATCAAAAAAAGGTTTATGAAACCTATCAGGAGATGACGCTGAAAGCTGCGGAAAGCAACCCGGAATTAATTGTCTGGCCTGAGACCGCGACTCCCTTTTATTTCTCAAGCGATAAAGTTAATCAGAGAAAACTTCTACAATTAGGAAAAAAAAGCAGTAGCAATATTCTATTCGGGAGTCCGAGTTTTACAGAACGAAGAAAGGAGATAACGCTTTTCAACAGCGCCTATTTGATTTCACCGAAAAAAAAGGTGCTTGGCCATTACGATAAAATACACCTCGTCCCGTTTGGAGAGTATGTACCTTTAAAAAAACTTTTATTTTTTGTGAATAAAATGGTAACAGGTATTGGTAATTTTGGGAGCGGCACAGAATATACGGTTTTTCCCATGCGGGATGGAAAACTCAGTGTGCTGATTTGTTTTGAAGTCATATTTCCTGACCTGGTAAGACGTTTTGTTAAATCCGGAGCCGAATTTTTAGTGAATATAACCAATGATGCCTGGTTTGGAAAAAGTGCTGCCTCTTATCAGCATATCTCAATGGTCGTATTCAGGGCTGTGGAAAACCGTAGACCTGTTATCCGGGCGGCAAATACAGGCATTACAGGGATAATAGACAGCCGCGGAAAAATCATCTCGCAAACAGACATATTTGTGCAAGATAAAATTGTAGGAAATATTTTTCCGGAAAAAAATTTCAAAACATTCTATACGCTTTATGGAGATATCTTTGCCATTGCTGTCCTTTTCTGGACAACTGTTTATGGTGGATTCATTTTTTTTAGGAGAAGAAGGAAACAACGCTGAAAGAAAGAGAAGAGTAAATCAAATGCTTGATAACAGCTAAAAAAATATCCATACTATTTTTAGTATTAAAAAAATTTACTTGTGAAACTTTTTTATAGGGAATTATTTATGACTGTTCGATCTTTGTTTCTTTTAATTGTGCTCATGGTTTTCATGCTTCCTGCTATTACTCCATGTTTTGCGGATGATGCTTTGGATCATTTTGAAAAGGGAAATATCTATTCGAAAGAAGGGAAATATGAACTGGCTATGAAGGAATTTAGAAAGGCTATAAAAATTAATCCTAAAATCGCTGACTATCATTATAATCTGGCAAATATGCTATTTGCGACGGATAAAGTAAAAGAAGCGATTGTAGAATATAAAAAAGCCATCTCTCTAAATCCGCTTGACTCTGATTTTCACAGAAACCTTGGGATAGCTTATATTGCTACAGGAGAAATCAGCAAAGCAAAAGAAATCCTGATCGATCTGAAAAAGATGAATCCCGAGAAGGCTAAACAGCTCGAAACCTTCTTAGCCGGAAAGAACAAAAAATAGATAGAGGAAGAGAATATTTAAATGCAGAAACGGTAACCATTCAAAATTGTTTATTGCTTGATCTTGAAAGTTTTTTAAGATTCTCCAAATCCTGATCAATTAAAGCCCGTTTTTTTTCTTTGACCATCCTTTTATTTGCAACTCCCGCTTTACAGCTTCAAATTTTGTTAAGTGTGTTTCAGAATATATTAGCGATAAAGGAAGCTTGGAACGAGTATACCTACCACCGTTTCCCTCATTATGTGTCTTGATTCTCCTATCTATATCTGGTGTAACACCGGTGTACAAGGAGCCATCATTACACTCTAATATATAAAGATACCACTGTTCCGGCACTTCGACTCCTCTGTCGCTCAGTACCATCCTTCGACAAACTCAGGACTATCTTTCGACTTTAAAATAATAAAGCTCTCTACGTCCTTTATGTTCATAACGATTTTTACTTATTTGAGGTTGCTCCAGACTTGTCCTGAGCCTGTCGAAGGATGGCTGGGGGAGAAGGATTCGAACCTTCACTAAGCGGGTCAGAGCCGCTCGTCCTACCATTAGACCATCCCCCAACTCAATTGAAGACATCTGTATTGCAAATCTGTAAAATTGTGTTTTTTTAGTCGCAGTTTGGTTTTCCCTTTTACTGCGACTTATGCAACGCTTAGCACAATTTTTTATTAGCAGATTTGGCGGCAGCCCATTTGAATTCGGCCATCCAGTGCCTCAACCCTTCGGGCGGCTTTCCTTCGGAAACCTTCCAATTCGGTTTTCCTTGCCGAATTGTGGTTGTAGCCCCGCCACTTCGTGAAAAACAGCTATATGCCACACTAAGCCTGCCGAAATGTTACATAGAAAAAAATAGAATATCTCCCTTCGGCAAGCTCAAGACGACATCCAAAATACGCATTATAAAATGAGATACTTACGTTGTCAATTATGTTAAAATTGCTTTTATGCATATCCGCTATCTCCAATGCGTAGAATGTAAAGAAAAATACTCAAAAAAAGAGATAAGGTACCGGTGCTCCTGTGGACAAAGCCTTGAAGTTATTTTTAACTTTAATGAAATAAGAAACATTATCTCCTGGAACAAACTGAGAAAAAGGCCATTCAGACATTGGAGATATAGAGAGTTCTTTCCTCTCGTCAAATCAGAAAACAGTGTTACTTTAATGGAGGGCGGAACACCTCTTCTTAAATCAAGAAATATTTCCCGTGAACTCGGCTTTGATAATCTTTTCTTTAAATGCGAAAGTGAAAACCCCACCGGATCATTCAAGGACAGGGGAACTACCGTTGAGATATCCAAGGCCTTAGAGTTTGGATCAAATGAAATCGTGTGCGCGTCCACAGGCAATATGGGCGCCTCTGTATCCGCTTATGCCGCAGCTGCAAACATTAAAGCGCATATCATCCTGCCCTCCGACACTCCTGATATAAAGACCGCGCAAATCAAAAGTTACGGAGCTAAAATCCATAGAGTCAATGGAGATTATAATACAGCAGAGGCAGAAGCATTTAAACTGTTCAGGACGAAAGGGTGGTACCTGATGGGAGACTACCCATACAGAGGAGAGGGGGAAAAATCAGTCGGGTTTGAAATCGCGGATGAAATTGAAGCCGACTATATAATATCTCCTATAGGTAACGGCACATTGATTCATGGAATATGGAAAGGGCTGAAAGAATTTAAACATGTAAAGCTCACAAGAAAACTCCCGAAACTGATCGGGATTCAAGCAACAGGCTGTAATACAGTTGTGAAGGCTTTTAAAAATGAAAGTGATTTGATAAAACCGGTAAAACCAAAAACCATTGCCGGGGCTATCGCCTGCGGCAATCCTCTTGATGGATTAGAGGCTATTCAAGTTCTCAGAGATTCTAACGGAATAGCGGAAACAGTAACAGACAGGGAAATCTTAAAGGCAAAAGACTATCTCGCGAAAAAAGAAGGGGTTTTTGCCGAACCTGCCGGCGCTGTAACTTTAGCGGGGCTCATAAAATTGAAAGGGCAGTTGGAAAAGAACGCTCGAATTGTTCTTATTGTATCAGGTAACGGGCTCAAAACAGCGATGCTTGGTATTTAGTCATTGCTTATCTATCTTCAATCGGCAAATATTCCCTTTTTTTCTCGCCTGTATATTCCGCCCTGGGTCTTATGAGCCTGTTATCGCTATACTGCTCCATCACGTGCGCTATCCAACCCGATACTCTTGAGGCAACAAATATCGGTGTATAAAGAGGAATAGGAATCCCTAAGAGATAATAGGAGGAAGAGGCATAGAAATCCAAATTTGGATGAAGTCCTTTTTCCCGATCAATAATCTTTTCTACTATTTCTGAAATTTCAAACCACTTGTTGACACCCTGCCTTTCGCCTAATTCCTTTGACATCTTTTTTATAACCGGATTTCTCGGGTCCATCTTTTTATAAACTCTGTGGCCAAATCCCATGATCTTTTTTTTCTGTGAGATTGCGTTTTTAATCCAGGACTCCGCTTTTTCAGGTTCTCCTATGTCAAGGAGCATTTCCATAGCCCTTTCATTGGCGCCGCCATGCAAAGGCCCTTTTAACGCGCCAATAGCCGCTATGATACCGGAATGCATGTCCGAAAGTGTGGAGACTACCACTCTTGCGGCAAAAGTCGAAGCATTCAGTTCATGCTCCGCGTAAAGGATTAATGATTTATCAAGAGCGTCCGATTCAAAAGCTTCCGGCTCTTTACCCTTTAACATATAGAGAAAGTTTGCGGCAAGGGAAAGATGGGGATTGGGTTTAACAGGCTCATTTCCATGAGAGAAATGATATTGGTCTGCAATAAGTGTTGGAATTTTAGCTAAAAGCCTTATTGCTTTCTTCATATTGGCTTCTTCTTCATTAGAAGACGCATCCGGGTCTACGGTATGAAGAATCCCTACAGCGATCTTTAAAACATCCATCGGATCGGTTTTCGCTGGAAGCCCTTTGAGAACCTCATCTACTTCCTGAGGAATTTCTCTTTCTATGGATAACTGTTCGCGAAACTCATCAAAATCTTTTTTGCCGGGTAGTTCACCTTTGAGCAAAAGGTACGCGACTTCCTCAAAGTTAGAGTGTTCCGCAAGGTCCAAGATGGAATATCCCCTGTAATAGAGCTCGCAATTTTCTTCATCTACCTCGCAGATGGAACTCTTACCGGTGATTATTCCTTCAAGCCCGGTAGCAATTTTTTGTTCAGCGCTCATTTTTTAAATTCCTTTTAACAAACTTGGACAAAGTTTTATTTTTTAATTTTATCGCTTATTTTTTTATCAATCCCTTCATATTCATTATAATCGATAAGTTCATACAATTCTTTTCTGGTGAGCATCTTTTCAATCAAGTCTTTCTGGGTTCCTTCGGCTTTCAGCTTTCCCAGAGCATCTTGAACGGCCTTAATCATCACTCTGAAAGTGGTTAGAGGGAAGATGACAATACTGTAACCGATATCTTCAAACTCACTAACAGTTATGAGCGGCGTCTTACCGAATTCTGTCATGTTGGCTAAAAGCGGGGCGTTGACTTCTTTTTTAAAAGTAACAAATTCTTCCTTTGATTCCAGGGCTTCAGGAAAAATAACATCTGCCCCGGCTTCCAAATAGATGTTTGCTCTTTCTATAGCGTTTTTAATATCTTCAACCCCTCTCGCGTCTGTTCTCGCGATAATAATGAAGTCCGGGTCTTTCCTTGCTTCTACAGCGGAAGCAATCTTCTCTGCCATAGCCTGAGGAGACACAAGTTTTTTACCGGACAGGTGTCCGCATTTCTTGGGCAGTTCCTGATCTTCAATATGGACTCCGGCTGCTCCTATGCCTTCCAGCCCTTTAACCATTCTCATCACATTTACAGTTTCTCCGAATCCTGTATCTCCATCCACAATGCAGGGTATATTAACGGCATTGACGATATAACTAGCCTGCGTCTGAACTTCGGACATGGTAAGCAGTCCTACATCCGGCATGGCTGCCACGCCATTAACGAGTCCTGCTCCCGAGATGTAAAAGGCTTTAAAACCGGCTTTTTCAACCAGCTTAGCTGAGATACCGTTAAACGCCCCCGGCAAAACAACAATACCTTCTCCCATCAGTTCTTTTATTTTCATAATTGATTACTCTGATTATTAAAATCGATTACACTGATTAAATAATCTGTGTAATCATATGGAAATCATCTTTAATCAATTTACAAATCTATTTACCTGACAGCTTTTGTTACCAAAAATAATTAATAATCCTACTTTCAAATCTGAAACTTTTAAATAAGATAGAAGTTGGTATTTAAAAACTGCAGGGACTTTACCTGTCAATGCTTTGATTTCAATTATAACTTTGCTTTCAACAATAAGATCAACTATAAGTTTTCCAACTTTTTTACTATTGTAACAAATTCCAAACTGTTTTTCTGTCTCATAATTTAACTCTTCTTGATGAAACTCTAATTTCAAAGCATTATGATATACTTTTTCCTTAAATCCCGGTCCTAATTCTGAATGAACTTTATAACAGCAAGCGATTATTCTTTCTGTAAGAGGATCATTTTCTGTCATGATTGTATTTATATTTACACAATTTTTTAATCAGTGTAATCAACATTTAATCAGCGTAATCAAATCTTTCATGTTTTTCAGATTCTCCAAATCCCAAGACCGCTTCATTAAATCTTTTACTTTCTCACTTTTTATACAATCATTGTTTAAATCTTTAAACTTATCTTCCACTTCCCTGTCACTCAGGGGATTATCAGGATGGCCTTTTGGGTAATCAACTGTTTCAGAAAAAATATCGCCTGCGTTACTCTTGATCTCTATAAAACAGGGGAAGGATTGAGGGTATTGTTTGCTATGTTCCTCGTTTCTTTTTACTTTAATTTTACTTAAAAATTTCTGGAGCTCGGTGTCCTGAATCCTTTGTTCCAAGAATTGCTCCAAACCGACCTTTCCATCAAAAAGAGCGACTGCAACACAATAAGGGAGACTGTGATCTGCTGTCTCCCTGGTTTGGGGAGACCACTTTTCCTTTTCTCCGGCAATTATATCCACACACGCGTCATAAGTTTCAATATTTACTTTCTCAATATTATCGACTTTGATTCTATCTCTAAGTTTTAAAGCGGCTTCCACTCCTGCCTGAGAATGATATTCAGAAGGGTAGTATTTTATATAAGTATCAAGAATTTTAAAATTTTTGCCACTTTTACCGAAGGCATCCACTTCCAAATCAAAAGGACCTGTAACTTGATTAAAAAAACCTTTTTCACCTTCAAAAATTTCTGATGGCCCTGTCATTCCTTCTTTAGCAAGGTAGGCAGCAAAGACACCGTTTCTCGCTGCATTGGCAGCAGCACACCCTTTCCACATGGACAACTCCCCTACCCTGGTCTGTCGTAAAGTTGTGTTAGGCGTAATACTCAAGGCAAGAGCATTTTCTATCCTGTCCTGATCTAAATTCATGAGCTTTGACGCAAGAAGCGCGCTTGCTATAGAGACATAGCTCACGTGATCCCATCCCCTTGCCCTGAGAGAGGCGGCGTCACAAAGTCTACACTGGATTTCATATGCTAATGCTATAGAAGTAATGAGAGCCTTACCATCAGCCTTTTCCGCTTCCGCGACAGCAAGGGCGGATGATATATTATCACTTGGGTGGGCCGGTTCTTTAGACAAATATGTATCGTTAAAATCCAGATAACGAACAAGAATTCCATTAGCAAACGCGGCCAAATCAGGCGTCGTTTGAACAGAGGTTCCAAAAAGTGTCGCCCCTTGAGATATTTGAGATTTCTGTCCTATTCCCCTTGCAACTTTCGCAGGCTGACTTTCAAAAGCCCCAAGTGCACATCCGAAGCTATCTATTAAACGTCTTTTAACTTCATGTATAACTTCCTGGGAAAGATCTTTATATTCTAGGAAGGACGCATACTCGGCAAGTTTTCGGGATATACTTTTCGGCTTTTTGTTCATAATAAAAAAACCTCCAAATTTGATTATCAGCCATCAATAGGCTCAACCCTTCGGGCGGCTTTCCTTCGGAAACCGTCCAATTCGGTTTTCCTTACCGAATTGTGTTGCGGCAACTTTCCGCTTTATTTTTCAAACTTCAAGAAGTTCGCTAACTGTAAATTTATAAGTTAGTGTATTACTTTTGTTACTATCCTTATCCAGTACAAACAGATGAAACTCATGAACGCCTTTTGCGGCGGTTTTTGGAACTATTGTCTCTGCATAAAAAATGTTATCGTTGGCTAATGTATCACCATGAGTCCCGTCATCATAAAGCAGCAACACAATAGGCTCTATTCCTTCACGTATTTGATATAGCTCTTTCTGTATATTTTCTAGACCTTGTAGATCATGTATCTCGAGGGTTATGTTGATAACTGTCCCATGTCCACCGGATAATGGTTCTACCTTTAAATTCGATATTTCAGGAGATTTTTTTTTGACTGTATTGCCATTGTTGTCGTTATCGGAAAACCCTGATTCCGCAACAACCCCGGAGAAAACTAAAAACAACAAAAAACAAAGAATTCTTTTTTTCATAATTAGCAGTTTTATATTTAAGAATTTGTAAGTCTTTTTAATAGGATATCTTCGATATTTTGGCGAGAATCAAGCACTGATAAAACATATACGGCTTTTTCTGACACCCTGTATATAATTCTCCAGGGAGGGATGATTAATTCACGATAGAGTAAGATGCCCTGATCTTGTAATTCCGGCACAATACGACCTCGTTTTGGCGAGAGATAAAGATTCGAAGCTTTTTCTTTTATTTTCCTTAATATCTTTAATGCGTTATGAGGGCTGTCAACAGCGATATATTCAATAATGTGTGTGAAGTCTTTTTCGGCTATATCAGACCATATGACTTCATACCTTTTCTTCATTTACCTTTTACTTTAAGCATATTTTCAATATCTTCAAACACTTTATCTTGAGTTTTTGTTCTTTTGTTTTTTATATCTTCTTCCCCCTGAGAAATTAGTTTTAAAATTCCTATGGCATTACGCATGCTTTGATAACTCTCAGGATCTTGCAATACAGCTTTAGGCTCCCCATTTTGAGTTATTATAACAGGACGATGTGTTTCATTGATTTGCTTTAATAAATCTGCCGCTCGTGATTTAAGAAAAGTCACAGGTTTTATATCGGTAGAAATGTTCATGATTATACCCTCCAGTCTTTTTATGGTATCAAATTAAGACCGGTTGTCAAATTCAATGTTAAGCATCAAACTGCTTAATATTGTATATAAAAAATTTATACAATTACAATATTGTCGGCAATTATTGGGCTATAAATTAAAGCTTCTTTTGATGGCAGATTGTATTTCTTCGTAGACTTTTTGTGTTGGACTCTGAAAGGTACCCCTTGTGGCTGCTCCAGGGATAATCGTTTAATCTAACAACCAATCCTACTCTTAATGGATTGCGGTGAATACAACCTAAGAGACAACAAAGATAATTATCACCATCTACTAAAATAGATTTGTACCGTCCTCGGAATAACTGCCTGTCTTGCCTATGTCTACGGTTATGACATTGCGTGAAAACTCCATTTATATGCCTCATACTTCTGGAAAGATTTCATTCAGGAGTCTGAAGTAAAATGTGATAATGGTTGGGCATTAAACAGTAAGCAGTTATATTTATATTCCATATCGATACCGCTTCTTTTAGGACTTTCTCAAAAGCAATATAGTCCTCTTTTGTTGAAAAAACGTTTTCCCCTCGTCTCCCCCGGTTAATCACATGATACCAGGCTCCTGTATTGTATTCTAAGTGGTCTTGTAATAAAACAAAGATATCATCCCTATGCTTATGAGTCAAGAGCAGACTTGATCCCTTTACTAGCGGCGGACTTGTGGTGAAGGCCATATCAAAAATAAGGGGGCCTATCGTATTTCAACTAAGGTAGGGATGGTCTCCATGGCCCCACCATTACAGTATCTAACACATTTTGCATGTAAGTGTCGATTGGGTTGCTTGAGGTAGGTGTTGGCGATCTATTAGAAGAAGCTTCTTGCTCAGACGGTGGTCTAATATTGGTATGTGATGCTGGATCATTGATCGAGGGTCTAGTGCTACCTTGTGATGAATTCTCATCGTCTCTCTCAGGAAGAAGAAGATTCATTTCAATGTCATTATCATTGTTATCATTATCTCGGCCGCCTATGCCCCTGGGAAACCAAAGCCTACGTTGTTCGCCAGTCATATTAGCCATCTCAGCAAATGTGGCGTGATATGCTGACACATACCCCGCAAATTGAAAAGCTGCTGCGGCAAACCCTATTCCTTGAGAAATTTTGGCCCATTTTTCACTGTTGTGTTTCATGGCAATAAGACTAAATGAATTTGCAGCAGTGCCGACAAAACCACCTGTTACGCCAATCCCGGCAGCAACCTTACCAAATGTTGTTGTAACATTTATTCCGGCATAAGTGGCTACGCCTATGTCCAACACAGAAGCGCCTATGCCAGTGCCCAAAGACGCATAGTTGAGTTTTTGGGCTAATCCTTTATTCCCTTTTTCAGCTTCAGCCGTGGCAGCAATTCCTGTTGATGCTGATGCTAAGCCAGAAGCAGAACCAACACCAGCTACCGCTGTGCTAGCTATTGCGCCAGCTGTTGCGGTGACATCGGCACCTATTAATCCGGCAGTAGCGCCTACTGTGGCAACAGTTGCCGCAATTGAAGCCACAAGGCCTATACCACCTAGAAGGTAAGATGCCCATTCAGGGAAATGTCCAGAGGTGTCAACGAATATCATTGAATTGGCTCTAGCATAGGCATAGGGGTCATAGGTATGATGTTTGCTAAACGGATTCATACTGTCATGTTGAATAAAGCGGCCAAGGTTTGGATCATAGTTTCTAATATCTCCTAACATCATATAACGCGTGCTTGAGTCTCGCTGTTGGCCGGTATAGCTAAAGCTATTATTGACGATATCCAATACCTTACGGTTGTTTTCAATCTGATAATGATCTTGTTGTTTAGCATTAATAGGTTCAAATACATCGCTTTGTATACCGTACGGCGTATAGTTGTATTGGTGCGTGATCTGATGAATATGATTGATATCACGACTGGTTGCGACAATACTGCCCTGCGCTGCTCCATAAAGATGTTCGACAACACTAGTATTATTACTATTGATAATATTGGCGATACCTGCTAAGTAGTAGCCATGGTTATCGCCTTGTGATTGGGCTACAAGTTTACTATGATCATAGTAATAATCGACGGGTATACCATTTATCGAGTTGTGTACACCCGCTAATGTTGACGTCTCTCTTGCGACTAATCCGTGAGCATTGTAATCATAATTTACGGTGACGGGTTTAGCGCGCGTTAAACTCGATTGATATTGAATTAATTGATTAGCATTATTATAGGTATATTTGCCCCCCTGTGTATCTGTTTTAATCTGACCATTTTTATAATAACTAAACGGGTTTTGATACAAATGTTGTAGTTCTTGTTCATAGTGGTAATTACCTTTATGAGTTACATTGACTAATCTTTCCGGATAATTACTATCATATTGGTAGGTCGCAAAATCATAAGGGGCCTCGTCTTTCGGACCACAGGGCGACACAGGTATTAATTTCTCACTTTTCTTACAGAACAAGGTTTTGACAGTCTTGATGTTATCATTCATGCCATAACTGTATTTTTGCCCTATAATCGCCGTACCGAAGGCATTCTTAGGATACAACGCCATAGTACTGGCTTTAATAGTAAATCCTGTAAGCTGGTTTTTATTATTATAATGATATCGATAAGTGGCATTACCATGCGATTTGGCGATATAGAATTCAGCATTAATCTCCATTGGATTACCTGTTGCTGTATAGCGATATTGATAAGTTAATAATGGCTGTGCTTTGTCTGGGCCAATGCTAATCTCTGCAGTAAGACCATAAGGACTATAACGATAATACGTGTTATAGCCGGCATTGCGTGTCACTGCCTCTAGTTGGCCAAGGGCATTGTAGTGCTTCTGAAGAGTCAATATAGGTGTAGTACTTCGGTTATAATATTCGATTTGAGCTAGGCCATATTGACTATCCCAATAGCGTAAATACCCATTGTTATCAGCTACCTTCGTGGTTTTGGCAGTAGAAGGGTCATATTGGTATTTTAAGCTATAGGTTGTCTCAGTATGCGGGTTTAAGTAATCAACTTTTTTCGTATGACCACCAGTATAGTAAGCATAACTGGTTTTATACTGACCTTGTGTTGTCGATTGTAGGCGATTAGTGGCATCATCGTACTGATACAGCCAAGGCTTAGTTGTAGCAAAGCTTTGCGCATCGGGTTCTATACTACCTACAATACTGGTTTGTGATAATAATCCTTTTACATTGTATTGCGCATGGGTTTGTTGACCCATCACATCAATATTCACTTTAGGACTACCGTCAATATCATAGGTATTGGCACTAACTCGCTCACCGGCACCATTATGTAAGGCAATCATATCGCCTGCGGCATCAAAGCTTTGCGTACCTAATAATAACGCTTCACCTAGTCCGTTACCATCACCTTTTTGTGAAGGATTACAAGCATTGATGCCATCACCTTCTTGCATCGCCATACAGATGCGTTGACCCAATACGTTATAACGTGTATGGATTGTGCGATTATCTACTTGGCCTTTCTCACTGGCAGGCCCGGTATGGGCAATATGGTCCCCTAAAGCATTATAAGTATAATGCGTGCTGATTAAGTTATTTTCATCATAACTTGGCGCATTCGGAGCAATAGAAGTATGTTTCACCTGTTTATCTAATTCATTATATGTGTAAGTGGTTTTACGGTAGAAGACATTGTTTGCTATTAATGCTTTTAAGCACTTTGTGGTAATACCGGTAGCTGGTGGGCAATAGCTGGCGACGTTCCTTGTCAAACTATCGCCCATTGGGTCAGGATAAGGTACTACATAGACTGCTAGCTTATGGCCTGTTTTAAGACTGGTTTCCACTATACTGATCGGTCCAGAGATAACAGCGTCATCGTCGCTACTGGTTGCTTTCGGTTTAAGATGATGCGCTGTCAATCTTACTTTATAGCCTTCAAGTTTGTTAATCGGTGTTTTTGCACCATTATCAGCTGTATATAAATTGGGGTTTCTCCATATATCGGCATAAACAATATGTCTTTGAGTGCCATCAATATGCTTGATTGTGCTTAAGCGACCATAATCATCGTATGCTTTCTTGGTACTATAGGACGTGGTGCCATTAATATCACTTGCTGCGGAATTATAACTGGTCGTAGTAGTGGTTTGGCCTAAAATATTCTTATTAACTGTGCTGATTTTACACAGCAGAGTACCATATTGCTCCGTACAATATTGGCCCTGACTGTCTTCACCAAAGGCATTGTCATAATTGCTAGTGGCTATGCCATTACTACCAGTTGCATGCTCCGTTAAGTGGGTATAGCCCGTTAACAGATTTTGTCGAAATGTGCTTATATAAACAGGAGAGATGCTATATTGGTAACTGAGATTACTGACTATATTACCACTTAGAGCACTTTCACCCGGGACACTGACGACACTTTGTTTACTAATGACACGTCCTAACGTGTCATATTCTCTAAACTTGCTTAAGCTACCCACCCCTGCATCAGTCTGTATCTGACGAACAGAACCAACCATTAGCCCGGAACTACTATCATAGGTGCGCGTTGTGGTAATATTGTGTTGTGTGTTACTATCAGGCCCTAAGCTACTGACTTTAGTCTTCGTCACACTATGCGTATGCCCCATAGAATTTTCTTGATAGTCATAACTCATCACACTGCTATTAGATTGTGGTAATGATAGTGTACCAGCATTGGTCTTCACCGTCATGAGGTTATCATCGATATAGTAAGGTGAGTCTTTTGGATAAGATAATGTTTGGCTATACATATAAGGATAAGGTCGCTCATCACTACCATCTCCCCAGCTATAGCTGGTTCTGGTTAGTGGCCAACCATAAGCGCCAGAAGGTATTTGATGCCAACCTGTAAGATCAAGTCCTTTAACAGGTGTTTGACTCGGTTGATAATATTTTGTGCGATCGGTAATTACAAAATAGGAAACTGTTTGCGCACTTGAATCGACGATGGCACCATGAGCAATCTTTAAGGTTTTAGCATTCATTCGTGATATTGTATTAACGGTAGTAAAGGTACCACCACTGGTGATATGTTTTATTATTTTAGGGATTGATGGCACATCTGCATACACATGGACAGTATCATAGGTAATCTGCCTGGTAACGTTAGCGGGCATAGCAGTTGATTGAAGTAGCTGGCCATGCGCTTCGTCATATTGTTTTACAACCGAACTGTTAAATGTAAGCCCATTCGCAGTGTCTTTGATTTGTGTTTTAATATATTTAGCTAAATCATAGATAGGCGATTTAGGATGGTTATTGCTATGTGTAGGAGTGTGTAGGTGATTACCATTATTATTGGCACTTATATCATATACGCCATTGATAATTTCGCCAAATACTGGCGTATATTCATTCGAATAACTATATGCGACTTGTTTTTCATGTATGCCTTGTTTAAGTGCGCTATTTAGCAGTCGATGATAATTATCATAATACTGAGTCACTGTTATTGGATGCGTACCCAGACTGGTCGATTTTGTAATATTGACATGATAAACGTATTGACTAGGTTGTGTGCTTGAGAATAGCCCATCATTATCTGCCGTTAATAAATAGTCATTATAGCCAGTATAATTGTGTTTCGAAAACATTGGGCCTTTATTGGTCATGTGTAGATTACCACAGTCAGCTTCGCCTTCAGGACTATGCCCTGGGCCACCATATTGGTAAGTGGTTTTAATATAACCGGCATTGGCAACGGGTACACTACATATTTCAGACACTACAGGAATAAGATAATAGCCTGGCGCAGCACTTTGCTTGACGTGCATCTTGCCATAACTAATGCCATAAAATTCTCCTGTAGGTTCAGTCGTAATAGATTTTATTAAGCCACCGCCAACGATAGGAGCATTTGTCATGCCTTTGGAGTAATAAGAAAACTTAGCTGTACGACCGCCTTGAGTCTCTATACTTTTTAGTTTAGCTGATAGCTTTATTGACGATGCATCAGGTTTAATATTAAGCGTGACAACACTTTCGACATTACGACTGCCTTGTAATGTAGAACTTACTGTCAAAGAGTCAGTCTGCTTATTAATAGTAATCTTATTATCTAAATTATCGTTGATCCTCACTAAACGACACTTATTGCCTGTTTGGGAGCAGTGATAATTGAACCAAACTTTATAGCCTTTAGGATAAACAATTTTTCTCAGTACGAGATAAGGAGAATTTGGATTAGGATCTCTGCCATTGGCAAAGCCAGAGTGATGAAAATGTTGAATCATGCCAGATTTACTTTCTACTTTCATATCAGGCAAGTTTGCAGCATAAACCCTGGCTGAGGTGGTAATGCGCCCGTCATAGGCATGATCGTATTTAAACTGCAAAAGACTACGACCAGAGGGTAGTGTTTCTAAGCCATTGTAGTAATAAGCCTGGCCTATGCCAGTATACAAAACATTCTTCTTCACATATGGTAATGCATAAACCCAATGATCGGAGACATAATAAGGATTGTCAGCACTGATCACACTGGGGCTATAGTTAAGGCTTAAAGTAAATGTCTTACTTAGTCCGTGTGAAGAGATATGGGCTAACTTGTGACTTAAATTAGGCGTACCTGTACGAGCATTAACACTGGCTGATAGGTCATTATGACTAAATGCTGCTGAAGCCACACTTGATGGACTAGGGTTTTTACCTTGCAGACTTTGCCCAGCAGCACCGCTATAGCTGCTAATGCCAATGCTTAATAAACTGATTAGTAGAAGCTTATTTTGTTTGCTCATAATGCTTCTCCGAGGTCTAATTTGATTGTGTATTTGATGTATTACATGGGCTTTGATTACCATCAACGGCGCCAGTATTACCAACAGCACCAAATCTAATCTGTGTACTACATCGATAGGCTTTTAAGGTAACTGGCACATTCGTAAAAGGATTCCCATATTGATCGATACCAGACACTTTTAGATAAAGTGTCTTATCGCTAGTCACATCTGTGGGATTTTGAACCGCAAATTCACGCGTTACATCGTAAGGGTTTTGTTTATTACTGCTGTTTGCACCTTGTATAGATTGAGATACTGGACCTAATGGCCAAGCATTTTTAATTTTGCCACCACAGTTTTTAGAATTTCCATCTAAATAACTCCAGGTGGGGATAGGCCACCAAGCTTGGAATTGCTTATAAAGATTTTGATTGACACCACCTTCTGCTATCATTAAAAGAGTAGTATCACTCCAATATTGATATTGTGAGGTATACCAAGTAAACCTTTTAGGTTCGTCAAAAAGTACAATAGTATCGTATAGTGTTACTTTACCTATAGGAAGTGCGTTAGTATTATTGCTAAATTGAGCTTTCATCACTTTAACGGGCTCATACTGCTTATTCTTACTTGTAATCTTCGACAGCTTTACCCGTGTCCATGTTTCCTGTCCACCAGTAGACTCTCGTTTAGACCCACAACTGCTTGGATATTTAGGCGCTCCTGTATCAGGTGAGCTTGATATGCGCAAGCCATCACTCTCAAAGGTGTCAGGCAATTGTAAAATATCGATTTTTTGTGCATAAGCAGTACAATCTTGACCTGCCTTGTTAACATCATAGCAAGCCTCAAGATTTACGTACCCTGCTTTTTTTTGTGAGATAGGAATAGCAATATATACCGATAATATATTGCTACTACCGCTGTTTATGTTACTAGCACCAAACTCACGCAACTGTGTTTGGGTAGAAGAATTTGATCCTAGAGGATATTCATAGCTGCCGGCTATATATTGATTTGGTACAGTAGTGACTTTCGGCACACTACCCCCCGTGCTTGTTATTGGGATTGGACTAATTGACACATAACCTTGCGTATTTGTACCGCCTATATATTCATAATGAATTTGCACATCCTGTCTTATTTTATCCTTAGACAAAGAAATAGAAGTGCCTTTTGCACACATGCCATTTTTAAAATTTTTGGCGTCGCAGCCTGTCGCTCGAATTGAAAAATTGAGCTGTTGCTTGCCATTAGCATACATTTGCTTATGAGGACTAGTTAATTGCGTGAGAAGTTTAAAATCAATTGATGTAATATGAAATGAGACACCAGGAGCCACATTAGGAACATTAAAAGTAGACGGTGTAGTCGATGAGGCATATGCCCAACTATAGACACCAAGGCATATGAGTGTGGGAATCAATTTTAATTTGTTCATAGCAAGCCACCTTTATTTTTGGTCATAGTTTGAGGTTAGAAAAGAGGTCAAGTATGCTCATGGCTCAATTGATTTCACTTATCATCTTTTCTATATGTTGTTTCACTATTTTTTATTTCTCTCTATATTTGTTTTCATACGTTCAATAATAGTGCTTAAACTGCTGTAGCTGGTAATATTAAACTCCTTTCCTATCGCTTTCAGAGAATCACACCTCAATCTCCTTGCTAAAAAATTGCGATATTTCTTGCTTCATTAGTCTCACCTCTTTTTATTCCACACAATAAAGTCGGCTTAACTTTATATGCCTTAGAAACTGATACTTTAATTCTTTACATGTTTGGCATCAATAAATTGGCTTCTCGATTACTTCAAGATTTTTCAAGTTTCTTTTGAAGGTCCTCTATGCACCTGTAAAGGACATGTCTCAACAGGCGCTTTTTCAGGAATTTTCATAACTAAAGTGGTTATATCTCAATGCATCACATGATAACTACTAATTTAGCATAAATTAGTAGCTTACCAACAATCAAAAAGCTACCCAAACAAATCAGCAGCGAAGTCATAATATTTCAACAAATTATACTTAAATTACTAATTTAGTAGAAATTAGTAATTTATTAGTAGTTTGCCGATCACCAAGGACTGGCCAACTAAACCAGTAGCGAACTGCTAATTTTAATATTATTAGTAATTTTGCACTAATCCATGAAAATGCTCAGCCGGGTTAGTGATTAAAAATTTTACTAACGGTTTTCTGAATCTCTTCGTAAACTTTTTTTATGGGGATTCCCTGTTCTTTGGAAAAATTTTTACACTGCTCGTACTCAGGAGATATGTGGCAAATCTCACCATCACTTTTCCCAATTTTTACTTTCACTTTACCGAATGCGGTTTCAATCTCCTGAAACTCTCTTTCAAGCATCACTCTTCCAACCGGGTAAAACCGGACACCAAAAGTTGTGGTATTTTTTAAAACCTCGTTTGCAAGCATTTCAACATTTTGCTGTTGTGTTAATACGGAAAGTTTTGTAGCAGGACGATTTTTTTTCATTATGATAGGGGTAAGAAAAACATCCACTGCTCCCGCTTGAAAAAGCTTTTCCATTACAACATCATAAAATTCCGGATTCATATCATCGATATTTGTTTCTAATACAAAGATTTCCTCTTTTGACTCGCTTGCAATCGAATGTTCTCCTAATATTATTCTTAAAGCATTAGGCATCTCTTTTAGATCAATACCTCCCGCTCCGTACCCTGCCCTCTCTATTTTTAAATTAGGTAGAGAAGCAAATTCATCGGCTAAAGTCGTGATAATGGCCGCTCCCGTGGGAGTGGTCAACTCCTGTTGAACACCAGACGAAAAACAGGAAACCCCTCTTAAAATTTCCACAACAGCCGGAGCAGGAACAGGAAGAGTTCCATGATCACATTTCACAAATCCACTACCGGTATTAATGGATGACGAAACTATTTTAGAAATACTTAAATGATGGATTCCGATAACGGAACCCACTATGTCTACAATAGAGTCGATTGCTCCGACTTCATGGAAATGGACTTTTTCAATAGTCGTCCCATGAACCTTTGCTTCTGCTTCTGCCAGTCGGCGAAATATCTTTGTAGAGTCATTTTTAATTTTTTTCGCGAGGTCGCTATTTTCAATAATGGAAATAATGCTTTTCAGATTTTTTTTAGAGGATTTTTTTTCTGTTACTTTAACATCAACTTTTGTGGCTTGAATAACTCCACGCTTAACTTTTTTATGTGAGATTGAATAACCTTTCAGGTCAAGTTTTTTAAGCTCTTCTTGAAGAAAAGAAGGGTCATCGCTAAGATCAGTCAGAGCTCCTAAAACCATATCCCCGCTGATTCCTGAAAAACAGTCAAAAAATGCTATTTTCATAATAAAGTTTGATTACACTGATTAAATAATTATTTTACTTACCCATTAATTTTGCAATTAATATGATTCCTACCGCAACGGGAGAAATATATTTAACCAGGAATACCCAGCCAGCGGCAAACGGAAATTTATGTTCGCCTAAATGTATTTCTTCCAGGGCAGGTTTTGGACCCCAGACCCAAGCTACAAAAACGCAGATCAGCATCCCCCCCAGGGGCAACAGATAATTGGAAGCTATGTGGTCAACAATATCGAAAAAGTTCATGCCAAAAAGCTTGTACTCGCCAAATGCGCCAAAAGAAAGGGCTGATGGAATTCCAAGGATAAAAATCACACCACCTACAATCAAAACCGCTTTTTTCCTGCTCCAGTGAATTTCATCAATGAAATACGAGACAACAACTTCGAGAAGAGAAATACCTGACGTTATAGCTGCAATAGCAAGGAGCGTAAAAAAGGCGATGGAAACTATATTCCCAAACGGCATTTTAGAAAAAACAGCGGGTAACACGTGAAACACCAGACCCGGACCGGCAGAAGGTTCCAGTCCCATCGCGAAAACAGCGGGAAAAATCATAAGTCCGGCTAATAAGGCAATCACTGTGTCAAGAACGCCAACTATCAAAGCGGAAGACGCCAGGTTTTCTTTTTTGGAAAGATAGCTGCCATAAGTAATCATTGCACCCATTCCTAAACTTAAAGAGAAAAAAGCGTGGCCCAATGCCACCAGGACTCCCTCGGCAGTAAGCTTGCTGAACTCCGGTTTTAAATAAAATACCACTCCAGCCCACGCACCCTTTAGAGTCAGTGATCTAATAACAAGCAATATAAGTATAAATAGAAGTGTCGGCATGAGGATATCGCATGACTTTTCTATCCCTGACCTAACGCCCTTAATGACAATGGACATGCAAAGGATCATAAATATGGTATGGAAAATTAACGCTTCGTAGGGATTCGCGGCAAATTGGCCGAAATATTTACCGGCTTCAGAGGCGGTTTCAAATTGGGTTACCGACATAAAGATGGATTTAAAAACATACGCAATTGTCCAGCCTGCAACCACGCTATAGAAAGACAAAATCATAAATCCTGCTAAAACACCCATGCCGCCGACAAGAAACCATAGACCCTGCGGGTGGATATCTCTATATGCTCCGACAGGGTTCTTATGCGTTTTCCTTCCAATAGTAAATTCTGCTAACATAATGGGGAGTCCTATTAAAGCAATACATATAAGATACACCATCACAAAGGCCCCGCCTCCGTTCTGACCAGCAATATAAGGAAATTTCCAGATGTTTCCGAGCCCGATAGCTGATCCTGCCGCCGCGATAACAAACCCCACGCGGGAACCCCATGTGCCTCTTATTTTTTCAGAGTTGCTCATGATGCGTTTAGTTTAAACAAAAAGGGAATATTAAGTCAATTACCTACTTGATACAAATAGATTAAGGAAAAATTTGAGTCATATGTTATTAGACAGCAAAAACTTTTTTTAGACGGTGTTAGTTCTTGTTTTTTTAGTCGCAGTTTGGTTTTTGTCTTTTACAACGCCTTATGCAAAGCTTAGCTTTTGTTTTTTTAGAGCGGCTTATGCAAAGCTCTGAATGATTTTTTACTGATACTCCAGGGCGGAAGCCCTGATTGATTATCGGCCATCCATGGCCTCAACCCTTCGGGCGGCTTTCCTTCGGAAACCGTCCAATTCGGTTTTCCTTACCAAACTGTGATTGCGGCAACTTGCCGCTTATGATATTATCTTTTAACCACTAATTACGCTAATATGCACGAATAAAGGAGATTTAGATGAATCATAATTCCGGACACCCGAAAGACGCGACAATAAAAGAAGTTTTTCACAAGATAAAAAATGATGAAAAGCAAGGATCACACCATGCGTCTCATTTTATGAAAAATATCAAAAACCAGCTCAGGCTTGTATTCTGGGAAACAACGGCAGGATGTAACCTGGAATGCGTTCATTGCCGACGATTGGATGTCAGCAAAGAGTTAATGAAGAATGATTTAACCACTGAACAGTCCTTTCACCTTATCGATAACATCGCAAGCGTGGGAAAACCTATCCTTGTTTTATCCGGAGGTGAGCCGCTCTTCCGCTCTGATATTTTCGATATTGCCAAATATGGCGTCGAGAAAGGATTGACTTTGGCCTTGGCTACAAATGGGACACTGATTGATGAAACTATAGCACAAAAAATCGTCGACTCAGGGATTCAGCGGGTATCCATAAGTTTTGACGGGGCAACCAGCAAAACCCATGACGAATTCAGAAAACTCCCAGGTTCTTTTGACATGGCACTCCGGGGATTAAAGCAATTACAGAAACTCGGGATGAGCGTGCAGATAAACAGCACTATTGCTAATCACAATGTCCATGAAGTGAAGCAGTTATACACCAACGCTGTTGAGCTTGGAGTCGTCGCCCTGCATATATTTATGTTAGTGCCGGTTGGATGCGGCGTCCAGATAGCCGATGACCAAATGCTTCCGCCGGAGCAATACGAGGAAGTACTGAACTGGTTTTATGATGTTTCTACAGAAAGAAAAATTGAAACAAAAGCCACCTGCGCTCCCCATTATTTCAGAATTATGCGGCAGAGGGCAAAGGAGGACGGGATTAAAATCACTCCGAAGACTCACGGCATGGCAGCCATGACCAAAGGCTGTTTGGCTGGCAGCTCAATTTGCTTTGTGTCCCATAAAGGAGAAGTCTTTCCATGCGGATACCTGCCGGTGGAAGCAGGTCATATTCTGAAACAATCTTTTAAAGAGGTATGGGACAACTCTGAAGTTTTTAAGGATTTGCGAGACCCTGACCTTCTGTTGGGAAAATGCGGTATTTGCGAATACAAAAAGGTTTGTGAAGGATGCAGGGCCCGCGCCTACTTTGAAAAAGGAAATTACCTCGAAGAAGAACCCTACTGTATCTACGAACCTATCCAGGCCCAGAAGGAAAAAGAGGAAGTTACAACTTGATCCCGTGTAAACCTGCAAAATCATTAAAAGCTCATATCTTAACAGTGGTTTTTAAGAGGCGCCCTTTTCATAATGACAGTCGTTGAAGCGGAAAATTTAACAAAAATTTATGGCAATAAATACCTCGGTAAAACAATTCCAGCGCTTGAGAATGTAAGCCTCTCCATAAATAAGGGCAATATTTTCGCACTTCTCGGACCAAACGGAGCAGGCAAAACTACTTTATTTAAAATACTTCTTGGCATATTGCCTATTACTTCCGGAAAAGCTTTTATTTCAGGTTTATCTCCGGAGAATCCGCTTTCCAGAAAAAAAACAGGTTATCTTCCTGAAAACCCCGCATTCCCATCGCATTTGACCTCCGCTAAACTATTAAGATTTACGGGAAGGCTTTATGCGCTGGATGAAACCATAATCACTGAACGGACTAATGAATTGCTAAGACTTGTGGGAATGGAAAAGTGGACGGACACAAAAATCATGAAATTCTCAAAAGGCATGATCCAGAGAATAGGATTAGCTCAGGCATTAATATCCGACCCGGAAATACTTTTTTTAGACGAGCCGACCGATGGTATCGACGCTATCGGAAAGGTTGAAGTAAAAAAAATATTAAAATCAATGAAGAGTAAAGGGACAACTATTATTATTAACTCCCACCTGCTGTCTGAAGTAGAAACAATCGCGGACACTGTATGTATATTATCCCGGGGGAAAGTAATAAAAATTAGTTCTGTTGACGAATTGACAACCCAAGAATACCAGTACGAGATAGAGACTGACTCAGAGAAGAGTTCCATAGAAATACCGCCTGAAATGGGAAAAGTGAGTTTTCTTGAGGCGAATAAACTGCTCATTACTCTCAATCATGCCGGGGACATTAATAATGTAATCGATTTCCTGCGAAAGAATAAGGTAAAAATAAAAACCATTAAACCTCTGAAGGTATCTCTGGAAGACTCGTTCATTGAAACCATAAAGCGGTCAAGGACCGCTACTGAATAGGGCTACCGCCCTGGAGAACAAGCAAAGGATTCTTCCTAGCTTTGCATAAGGCGCTGTGCTTTGCATAAGGCACTTTGCTTTGCATAAGTCGCAGTAAAAGGAAAAACCAAACTGCGACTAAAAAAACAAGAACTAACAGCGCCTAAAAAAAAAGAAGCTTTTGCAGTGTAATAATATAAAGGATGGTGATAAATGAAAGCCCTTGTTCTGGATAGTCTGGATGAAATGCTTCACGGAAAATCCATTTATTTAACATCCATTATTACAGCTATAATGGCGCTTATCGTCTTATTCTTCTCGTCTATGGAAATCCGCATCAACATGAGAAATTTCACTATCGGGGACATTACTAATTTGATAGGGAATCCCTTAATTTATTCCATCTGTCTTTTTACCTCGCTGCTTATTGCCTTGTCCGTAATAGCAACGGCCGGACACTTTCCCTCCATATTGCAAAAAAGCAGCGTGGAGTTTTATTTTTCTAAACCTCTTTCAAAGCAGCAACTTATTATAGGAAAGACCGCTGGAATAATATTCTCATACGGGGGTTATATTCTCCTTGCCGCTCTGTTAATAACCAGCATCGCATTTATAAAATTCAACTTCTTTGAATGGAGGGCCCTTTATATTTTATTGTTCCCCATTCTCAGTCTATTTATCTGGCTTAGCATTACTGTTTTTATCGGGATAATATTTCGTTCAGCCGTGTTCAGCATAATGACTGTATTTATAACCTGGCTTCTCCAATATTTTTTGAGCTGGTTTTATTCAATGAAGCATGAATTTGGTCCATCAATATTTAAAGAGACCCTTAAAATTCTTTATTACATCCTTCCGAAAACTTCAGAAACTTCCGGCATTATATTTAACCTTGCTTTGAACAAACCCGTCGAAAACTGGTTTCCCCTGTACAGTTCCCTTCTCTTTGCCATAGTCTTCTTTTATCTTTCCATATTAATTCTCAAATCAAAAGATTACTGAAAATCTCTTCGTGGCCAGGGGCCACATCCAAAATGAATAACAACCCTCTGGCCCCCTTCTTCGATGAGTTCAGGATAAGTTTTATTAAGGGGGAATCCCAAAAAAATTTCCCCTAAAAAAGGGGGACTATAGGAGAAGGTTACTCCCCCTTAGCAAAGGGGGAAAGAGGGGGTTGTAATTAGTTGCGGCCAAAGGCCGCGCTGTGGACTTAGTGGTTAAAATTATTTTCCAAGAATCCGAGCGGCTTGTTTGGCAAAATAGGTGAGAATCATGTCCGCGCCGGCGCGCTTGATGCTGATGAGCGCTTCCATCATCACCCGTTCTTCATCAATCCAGCCTTTTTGGCCTGCGGCTTTTATTAAGGAAAACTCTCCACTCACGTTGTATGCTGCAACGGGTAGATCAAATTCGTTTTTTACCCTGTAGATTATATCAAGGTAGGACAAGGCTGGTTTTACCATAACGATATCCGCTCCTTCTTCAATATCAAGAAGAACTTCTCTTATGGATTCATCGCTGTTGGGAGGGTCCATCTGATATGACTTGCGGTCTCCGAACTTCGGCTCTGAATCAGCCGCTTCCCTGAACGGACCGTAAAACGCCGAGGCATATTTGGCGGAATATGCCATTATCGGAATATCCTGAAATCCATGATCATCAAGAGATTTCCTGATTGCGCCCACCCTGCCGTCCATCATATCGGATGGCGCCACCATATCCGCTCCTGCTTCCACATGCGTTAAAGCCATCTTTGAAAGAAGCTCAAGGGTCGGGTCATTCAGAATTTCATCTCCCTTTACAAGTCCGCAATGTCCGTGAGAGGTGTATTCATCGATACAGACATCGGTGATGATAATCATTTCAGGTGTAGCGGACTTAATAGCTCTAACTGCTTCCTGTACAACACCACATTTGTTATAGGCTTCCGAACCTACTTCATCTTTATGTTCCGGGATGCCGAATAGTATAATTGCCGGAATCCCAAGGTCTTGGGCCTCTTTTACTTCCTCCGTTATTTTGTCGACGGAAAACCTGTAATTCCCCGGCATAGATGAAATTTCATCTTTGATGCCTTTTCCAAATGTTACAAACAGGGGATAGATAAGGTTATCAACCGACAGCCTGGTTTCCCTGATCATCCTTCGTAAGTTTTTATTTTTTCTCAACCGCCTCAGGCGAGTGATTGGAAACGTCATTCTTATCTCCTAAAAAAAACTACTGCCTCAAGCAAATTTGCAATTTTGCAATAAAGCTTTCTCAAGACGTTTTAAATATTCTTCACGACTGATTTCAATGGCGCCCATTCTTTTTGTCACATTGGTCACCATCTGGGAGTCGAACAGAGAAAATTCCCTTTCTTTCATGCGCTCAACCAGAGCTGTCAGAGCTATTTTTGACGCATTAGATTCCCGGTAAAACATAGATTCCGCGGCAAATAAACCGCCTATAGCAATGCCATATACTCCTCCTACCAGCTTCCCATTCCGCCATGATTCCACACTATGCGCGTGTCCAAGCCGATGAAGTTCCGTATAGGCTGAAATCATCTCTTCAGTTATCCACCCTGAATCACTACCGTCATCCCGAACAGCGCACGCCCTCATAACATCTTCAAAAGCGGTATTAATTCTAATTTCAAAAATCTTTCGCTTTAAAACTTTAGTTAAGGTTGCACCAATGTGAAAACCATCTAATGGAATAATTCCCCGTGGATCGAGCGACCACCAGAGTATCGGCTGATTTTCGCTGTACCAGGGGAAAATCCCATTTTTATATGCTGTAAGAAGCCTCTCCGGAGAGAGGTTACCCCCAACAGCAACCAGCCCTTCAGGGGTAGCTCTTTTAACATCAGGAAATGGAATGTTGTCAGTAAGACCGATTAACATAAGAAAATATGATTAATATTATCTTGCTTGAAATTAACTTCTGGAATTGTATGAAAAGGTAAGCTTCTCATCCTTGAGTCCGATTTTTACAGTTCCACCTTTCTCAAGTTTGCCGAACAGGATTTCATTGCCGAGAGACTGTTTTATTTCCTGATGAATAAGACGAGCTAACGGACGCGCTCCATAGATAGGATCATATCCTTTCTTAGCCAGCCAGGCGCGTGATTCCGGCGTCAACCTCAACAATACTTTCTTATCTACAAGTTGAGTTTCAAGTTCAATTATGAATTTATCAACTATTCTCTCAATAATATCGAGGCCTAACTGGCTGAATGTAATAATAGCATCAAGACGATTACGAAATTCAGGATTGAAGGTTTCTTTCAACGGCTTATCAGAACCGCTTTTTTTAGCAGAATCAACATGCCCAAATCCCATTGCTCCTTTAGCCAGTTCACGGGCGCCCACGTTACTGGTCATAATTAAAATCACATTCCGGAAATCAGCTTTTTTCCCATTGTTGTCTGTTAATGTGGCATGGTCCATCACCTGCAATAAAATGTTGAACAGGTCCGGATGGGCCTTTTCCATTTCATCCAGCAACAGAACGGAATAGGGAGATTGGTTGATAGCCTCGGTTAAAAGGCCCCCCTGATCAAACCCCACATAACCGGGCGGAGCGCCTATCAACCTGGAAACGGTATGTCGTTCTGAATATTCACTCATGTCAAAACGTAAAAATTTAACACCCATGATATGAGCTAATTGTTTGGCGACCTCGGTCTTGCCGACACCTGTCGGTCCTGTAAATAAATAAGAACCGATCGGTTTTTCAGGGTGTGAAAGCCCGGCTCTTGATAATTTAATCGCGCTAGCTAAAGCCTCAATAGCTTTATCCTGTCCAAAGATTTGAAGTTTGAGATCACGCTCCAGGGTTTTAAGGTGTTTTTTATCGCTGGTGGATACTGTTTTCGCGGGAATCCTTGCAATGTTAGCTACTATCTGTTCAATTTCTCTAGTCCCTATGGTTGTTTTCTGCTTGTGCGGAGGCAATATCTTCATAGACGCGCCTACCTCGTCGATTACATCTATTGCCTTATCCGGAAGTTTCCGGTCATTAATATATTTAGCGGAAAGCTCTACAGCAGTTCGCAGAGCCGACATAGTAAATCTGACATTATGGAATTTCTCATAATGAGATTTCAGCCCTTTGAGAATTTTTACAGATTCATCTATGGAAGGTTCATTGACCTCAATTTTTTGGAAGCGCCGTGCAAGGGCCCTATCTTTCTCAAAATAATTACGGTAATCATTATAAGTCGTGGACCCGATGCACTTCAATTCTCCCGAAGCCAATGATGGTTTTAGCAGATTGGAAGCATCCATAGCTCCGCCTGATGTCGCGCCTCCACCAACAATCGTATGAATTTCATCAATAAATAGAACGGTGTTTTTCAGCTTCTTAAGAGATTTAAGGACCCCTTTTAAACGTGTTTCAAAATCACCACGATATTTTGTACCGGCCAACAATGAGCCCATATCCAGCGAAAAAATAACTGCATCTTTGAGAATATCAGGTACGTTCCCTTCAAATATTCTTAAAGCGAGGCCTTCGGCAATTGCTGTTTTGCCAACGCCGGAATCTCCTACAAAGAGCGGGTTGTTTTTTCGCCTGCGGCAAAGAGTATGTATTGTTCTGGTTAACTCTGCTGTACGTCCTATAATTGGATCGATCTCTCCTTTTGCTGCTTTTTCAATAAGGTTAACAGTAAAAAGATCAAGCGGACTTTTTCCAGGCCGCTTACCCTCTTTAGGAATACCGTCTTCTTCTTTTTCAATGTCGGGTAAAATTTCTCCAGGTTCTCCAGTCCCTGGGATTCCATGGGCAAGGTAATTGACAATATGGTACCGGGTAATGCCTAATTTTTTCAGTGAATATGCCGCGAAAGAATCAGGTTCGTCAAAAAGTGAGACAATTAAATCAGCACCCGTTATTTGTCCATCTTTTTCCGAACTCCGAAGATGAATAGCTGCCCTTTGAATTGTCCTCTGAAAAGCTATTGTAGGCTCCGGTTTTACTTCATTGTCTTCCGGCAAAGGAGTAAACTCTTTGTTCAAAAAATTATTTAATTCATTTTTGATCGTCTCAGGCTCTCCTCCGCAATATTCAACAATCCCAGCCGTTTCAGCATCATGTAGGAGGGCATAGAGGAGATGCTCTAATGTTATAAACTCATGTCGCCGAGAACGAGCATCTGCTGAAGCTACGTTAAAAGCTATTTCAACTTCATGGCTAATTAAACTCATTTATCCGGCTCCAAACTGCATTTCAAAGGATGCTGTTCAGTTTTCGCAAAGGAATGAACCTGGCTCAATTTTGTCTCAGCCACCTCGAATGTATAAATCCCCGCGATTCCCTTTCCCTTTTTATGCACATTTAACATTATATGGTTAGCTTCAGTTTCGTTTTTATAAAAAAATTTCTGGAGCACCAATACAACAAACTCCATAGTTGTATAGTCATCGTTATGTAAAACAACCCTGTATAGAGGGGGTTTCTCAACTTTTTCCCTCTTTTTGGTTAAAACATTTTCTTCAAAACTCTGCTCATCTTCAGCCATAAATAATTTCCTTAGTAAAAATTAAATCTTTATTATAATATAATGCGAAAAAAAGGGATTTTTTGCAACTTTTTAATGATAACTAATCAACAACAAATTTCGTTAGACCTCACTGCTCACCACAATGGAGTGGAGTCTTTTCTTGATTTCTTTAAGCTTCAGCAAAAAAAACCTGATTTGATCTCTTTGCAGAAAATCCTACTTCATTTTGCTAATCTTCCATACGAAAATCTCAGCAAAATAATAAAGCTAAACAATTATTGGGATTCTGAAAATAAAATCCGCCTGCCGGAGGAGGTTATGGAAGACTACATTTCTCATAAATTAGGCGGCACCTGTTTCTCTTTAACTTTTTTCCTTCAATCTATTTTGAATTTTTACGGATTTGTTTGTTATCCTGTCATGGCGGATATGAGTGCCGGCAAAAACATCCATAGCTGCCTGATCGTAGTTTTGGGTTCCGTTAAATATCTGGTGGATCCCGGCTATCTCCTGAAAAAACCGATGGAAATCAATCCTGAAAAACATCAACTTACCAATTATAAGTTTACGGGAGTAAAACTTAAATTCGATCAAAAAAATCACAGCTATAATTTGTTCACTTTTAATAATTTTGAAACCAAATGGCGATACAGGTTTCAGGATAAACCTGTGTCACATGATGAATTTTTACGGCACTGGCTTGCTTCTTTCAGATGGAATTCCATGCATAGAATTTATTTAACCAAAACAGTAGATGAGGGACTCTTTTTTGTCTGCGGTAATTTTATGCGGAAAACTACTTTTGATGGGAAACAAAATTTTAATATTAGGAACAATTTTCACGAAACTATTAACGATGTTTTCGGGATTGACAAAGAGCTATCTGAACAGGCCATGACAACATTAAAAGCGAATTTCGAAAAAGAAAGGGCTTTGGGACTCTGGAAACCGAAATGAATTATTGACGACGAATTACACTGTGCAGCGAAGCCACAACCAAAGAATGGAACGCAGAAAATTGGGCTTCCGTAAGCTCAGCCTGACATGTCACCTTGTCAAAAAAATGAAACCAATTGAACCGGATAGGGTAAAGTTTTTTATCGGAATTTTACTCAGTGATAAAAAATTACTTAAAAAAGCAACCTGCTTTATCGAGGAAAAGTTCGGAGAGATAGATTATACGAGCCCGGATTTTAATTTTAATGTTTCAGATTACTATAAAGATGAAATGGGTAACCCGATTTTACGAAAATTTGTTTCTTTTGCAAATTTAATAAATCCAGGCGAATTAGCTAAAATCAAAATAAAAACTAATGAGATAGAAAACCTTCTCTCTGTAAATAACAAACGAAAGATAAACCTGGATCCGGGATACATGGATTTAAATAAAGTGGTTTTAGCTTCTGCCAAATACAACGGGCAAAAAATTTACCTTGACCATGGAATTTATGCTGATCCGACTCTATGGTATGAAAAGGGAAGCTTTCATCCATATCCATACAGTTTCCCGGATTTTAAAACCGGAGAGTATATTGAAACATTTATACAGATTCGCGCTCTTTATAAATCAGGAAGGACATAAGAGAATTATTTATGGAAATGCTAAGGAAGCAGTTTAGAAAATTTGTCCGGTGGATCGGGTATGATTTAGGAATTTCTCCTAACCAGATCACCGTTGGCCGTCTTCTATTTTTTGCACCGGGCTGGTTTTTGTGGGTCTATATGCACGAACTGGGCAAACTAATTGGCATCTGGTGGCAAGCAATTGGTCTGTTTGCCCTGCTGCTTGTAACAATAGTTATCCTGTTTGACATTGTGGATGGCGCCCTCGCCAGAGAAACAGGTCAGGTTAGCCAACATGGAAAAGTTCTTGACCCGGCAGTAGACAAACTGATCACCTACAGTACTTTGATCCTGTTCTGGTCGGCAATTAACCATACCGCCATTGCTATCCTTTTTACCCTCGACATTGCCTCGACCTTCCTGAGGGGCACACAGGTACAGGGCGCCAACGAATTCGGTAAAAAAAAAGCCCTGTCCCAGAATCTATCAAAACTTTTCTTCGGCATGGCGATTCTGACGAACTTCCCGCAGTTGAACGTCATCGGCAATCTGCTGGTTTGGACAGCAGTGGTTCTGGCGAGTATCTCAGTTGCCATTCGCTCCATACCGGCTAAAGCGAAGCATCCCATTTGCCTGTTGATCCCTCAGCTTTTAACTTTAAGCAACCTTATCTGCGGAGCATTGGCCATCTGGTATGCAAGCCAGGGCAACTTAAAGATAGCTGTTCTGCTAAATTTTGCCGCCATGGGCTTTGACTTGATTGACGGGGCTGTGGCCAGACGGCTTGGTGTTACGAGCAAGTTCGGTAAACATTTTGATACCATAGCAGACCTGGTTAGCTTTGGACTAGCCCCAGCTTCTTTGGTAGCTGCAATGGCAGGCTGGACAACAGCTAGTATGCTTGGTGGCCTAACTTATTTTATTGCTATAGGAATCAGGTTATTTGATTATAGTAAGACTAAAGATATCACACCACCGGGCTTTTTTCGCGGTCTTCCAAGTCCGGCCGGCGCCTGGCTTATATCATCCACAATCCTTTGTGTTCCACCAGCAGTTGGCATTATTATAGAAATAATTGCCGCCGTTCTAATGTGCTCGTTCAAAATTTACTGGCAGCATTTTAACCGCATCCTACCAACTATGCGGATAGCCGAATTAACCATCAGCATGTCCCTGGGACTTATCCCCGCTGTTCTCATCAATCCCATCGGTTTTTTAAGCGGTCCCATTTTCATCTATATCATCTCGCCTTTCTGGAGAAAGCCGGGAATTGAGACAGCTTGAAAGAAAAAAAATTTAGTTTCAGGAGTTTTATGGACAGGATTCTTAAAAGCCTTTAATTGAAGCTCCCCGCACTAGAACTGCGAGAAATCTTCAGCGTAGAGCATAGACATCCCCCTTAATCCCCCCTAACAAGGGGGGACTCAGGGGGGTGTCACTCGCTAACCCCGCAGCAGAGCTGCGACAGCGCTCGCTAAGCACTTTCAGGCAGATAGGATCCATCTAAAAGATATTTGGCTAAGATTGAGGGGCTTTGGAGGGAGTAGAAAATCATAATGAGTAGCTTTTCATGTGGAGGTTTTTTTTCCATACCGTAAAATCATTTCTCTCAATTTATCCATATCAATTGGCTTCCTAAGAAAATCGTTCATGCCGGCTGCCATCGCTTTTTCTTGGTCATCACTCATAACGGCTGCCGTTAATGCAATAATGGGAAGATTCTTATTGATTTCTTTTCGTATAATTTTAGTAGCATCGATTCCTCCCATTACAGGCATATGTATATCCATTAAGCATAAATCATATTGACTGCTTTTAAGTTTTTCAATGGCTTCTTTTCCGTCCATGGCATAATCAGCTTTACAACCCAAGTCATGACAATAATATTTTATTATAATCTGATTTTCCTCAACATCCTCAGCGACAAGCATCTTAACACCAGCACAGCTTTCTTCTTCACCCTGTTTTTGTTCTTCTTCCTCTTTAATATTGTACTCTTTGACATCTTTTTCTTTCTTCATCTTTACAACAAAAATAAACTCGCTTCCCTTACCGGGCTCACTTTCAACCCAAATAGTTCCGTCCATAGCTGTCACAAGTGACTTGCAAATAGAAAGTCCTAACCCAGTTCCTCCATATAAACGTGTCGTTGAATCATCGGCCTGAGTAAATGATTCAAAAATATTAGCTTGTTTCTCTTTAGGAATTCCAACCCCCGTATCTTTAACTGTAAAACGTAAATGACAATCATCAGGGCTGGTATTGTCTTTCTTTTCTACACTCACAATAACTCCAATCTCTCCTTGTGTAGTGAACTTTACAGCATTTCCCAATAAATTAACCAGGATTTGCTTAAGTCTCATCGGATCACCACCAACATATTCAGGAACAGCATCATCTATATCAATGTATGTGTCAAAGTGATTATCTTTCATTTTTGAGACAATAATCTTAAATACATTAATGATTAATTCTTCCAGGTTAAAAGGTGTTGACTCTAATTTTATTTTGCCAAATCCAAATTTAGAGAAATCCAATATATCGTCAATAATGCCAAGCAATAATTTTCCACTTTCTGACACTCTCTTCAAATAATCTTTCTGCATATCATCCAGGGAAGTTTTGCCAAGTAATTCCGAGCAACCAAGAATCGAATTCATGGGCGTACGAATTTCATGACTCATGCGGGACAGAAATTCAGATTTGGCTTGATTGGCCTTTTCCGCTAGTTCTTTAGCCTTCTCTAAATCTCTTTCAGTCTCTTTGTGTTCTATGACTTCTTGTTGTAATTCTGAGGTACGCTGCTCGACCATTTCCTGAAGTTGGTTGCCGAATTTTGCCAACTCTGCTTCTATCTTTTTGCGCTCGTTTATGTCGACGGAAACGACTATGATATATTCAATTCGACCTTCATTATCTTTAATTGGCACAAAAGTAGCCTGAAACCACATTTCGTTTCCATCTATATCAGCCACAAGAGCTTCCGCTGTGATAATTTCACCTGTTTTTTTAACTTTTTCCAAAATTTCAGCCATACTCTTTTTAGTCGACTTAGGAAAAAAATTAAAAGGATATGGTGTTCCATAAAGTTGTGAGACATCGTCAACTTTAAGAGCTTTTATACCCGCAACACTCATATATTGCAGATTAAAATCAAGGTCCACAATCTTAGTGCAAACTGGTGAATTTTCGAGCCATACACAATCTTTTTGCTGAGAGTTCTTTAATTCAAGCTCAACCTGCTTCCGCTCAGATTCTATTTTCTCTAACTCCCGAACCCTTTGTCTCAATTCTTCATAGGTCGGTTTATTATCCATTAATAAGTCTCCAAGATTACTTTAATCTGTTACGTGAAGGTCTCAATGTCGCTGCTTTAGCAGTATCATTATAGACAATATGATACCACAAATTTAGCTTGTCAAATAGGATATTAGCGGTTAAAAACTTCTGGAAATTTTGAGTGATAGAACCATAGGGATAGTGGTGTGCCTAGCAAACAGATTGGAAATGAAACAGCTTCATATCCCTGCTTCCTGTACGTAGTGATAGTATATTCAGGTTGATGGGGAAGGTGTATGCTCTGAGGATAGCCAAAGTAGTGGAATTAGTATATCAAAAAGAAAAAAGATATTTATATCCTAGCTTTGGAACATTGAAACTCCCAGCAGTGGAACTGCAAGGGACATTCAACCTAGAGTATAGACACCCCCGCAGCAAAACTGAAACTACGTTCGCTAAGCGCTTTCAACTTCTTTGCTTTACTTTTAGGCTTCTAAAGCGATTCAGAGTGGCAGCCAATTCAAAGCTTCTAAATTCAGAGAGGTCTCCTCTTATCCACTCTTCACTTAGACAGTCCAATTCTTTATCCCGTATATCTGTCATTACCAATTCGCATATTTCTTTTATACTTCGGTGGCCGTCTATATAACGATTTGCATAATGAATGGCGTATCCTATTGCCCTCAACTGACCGGGGTGTACCAACTGTTCCACCGCTCCAACCTGAACTTGATGCTCACCAAATCTCAACAGCGAAAGACTTTCAGGTTTGATATGTACGCGCCTTTTTCCCATTGACGCGTTCAGTATATTTGGAATAGGTATACGAGGGATTTCTGAAGGTGGCTTAATGTTAAAACCATCCGACATGGAATCTTTCTTAACTATTTCATGGGCCCGGGCAGTTAAATCATGAGGGATGTATTCAATCATTCCGATTACCAGATCGGCCAAACTGAAGTAGTCCCCACTTCCCCCCATAACGATTACCGTTGAAATTCCCTTTTTCTCATAAAGACCACGCACATGTTCAACAAAAGGCGTGATAGGTTCTTTCTCTTTGTTAATCAGGGCCTTCATCCGTTTATCACTAATCATGAAGTTTGTTGCCAGCGTGTCTTCATCAAGGAGAAGCGTGTGAGCTCCGATCTCAAGAGCTTCCAGAATATTAGCTGCCTGAGAGGTACTCCCACTTGCATTGACGGTTGTGAATGTAATGGTATCCTGGTCAAATGGCAAATTAGAGATGAAGGGGTCTATATTCAAGTTCTGTATACTGCGTCCATCCTCCGCTCTTATCTTGACAGCATCAATACTGGTTATTACAAACTCACGTCCATCACCGGGGATATGATTATAAATGCCGTATTCCAACGCGCTTAACAGTGTAGATTTCCCGTGATACCCTCCACCTACAATCAATGTCACACCCTTTGGAATCCCCATCCCTGTCAACTCTCCAAGGTTGGGTAAAGTTATACTGACCCTCATCGATTGACAGCTTTTAAAAGGAACCAGACCTTTGGAACATAGTGGACGTGGATCAATACCACTGGCCCTGGGAAGTACAGCGTCATCCGCAACAAACGCTATCAAATCCAATTCTGCCAGCTTCTCTCTGATAAATTCAGCGTCTTCAACAATCTCAATGTGACGATACAATTTGTCTTCAGGCAGGATTTGAAAATACAACGAATCACTAACAATCCGGGGAATAACATCTGAAAAGATGCGTGCAGCTATTTTGCCCGCGATCCGACGACCAAAAGCTGGCAGTCCAACAAGAAAACGTACTTCAATGTAGCCGTCCTTGATTATTGTGGAAGATCGCTTGAGCACCTCCTGCCCCGGAGGATCAATCTCGATAACACCACTCTTTCCGGAACCCTCCTTTACCTGATTATGTTTATTGATAGACTGATTAAATCTCCTTGCCAGAAAATCACATAACGCTGTAATTCTGCATTCTTTAGAATAGAGTTCTTCAGGAAATCCGGCCGTATCCAGGGAAATTTTAATTCTAACCTTGCTGGGTTCGGCAAACGGGTCTCCCTGAACATGGTCAATCCAAACCTCATAATTCTGGTATTGGTATTGACCTTTTAGGGCTTTATAAGCCGGGTATCGTTTTCCTTCCAACCCTGACAATTTCTGGACCAACTCACTTTGACTTAACATATCGCCACAAAACCACAATCAAATTTAAGATTCGACCACGAAAAAAATAAATCAATACATTGTAATATAATAATATGTAAAAATTGAGATAAACATGATTTAATAATTATCCGGTTTATCCTGTCATCCTGTCAAAAGAAAATGTAGCTCTTGAGAAAATATTTGGTAAGACCGTTCTATGTAGTTAAAATTAAATAGCAAGATTATGAATGAAAAAAACAAAAAAGGATTAATCATAGTCAATACCGGTGACGGGAAGGGGAAAACCACCGCAGCGTTAGGAACTGCCTTTCGCGCCTTAGGATATGACTACAAAGTATGCATGATCCAGTTTATTAAAGGAAGTTGGCATTACGGGGAACTGGATGCCGCGAAAAAGTTTCCCGAAAACTTTGAGCTCCTGCCAATGGGAGAAGGTTTTACATGGAAGACTAAAGATAAAGAAAGAGACATCCTTGTGGCTGAACGCACATGGGAAGCATGTAAGGAAAAAATTCAATCGGGAAAATATAATATTGTAGTCCTGGATGAAATTAATATCGCTTTTAAACATAATTATCTAAATGTAAAAGAGGTCGTTAATTTCCTCAAAAACAAACCGAAAGATTTGCATATAATATTAACAGGCAGAAACGCCCCGCCTGAAATCATCGAGATTGCCGATATGGTAACGGAAATGAAAGAAATAAAGCATCCTTTTAAATCCGGGATCAAGGCACAAAAAGGGATTGAATATTAAACAAGGGTCATGGGTCGAAAGGGCAGGAATTAAATATAAATTATCACGAGCATTTTGACCCTTGGCCCTTGCCCCATGACCCTTAAGTGTTAATTTTCTACTACAAAAACATCTTCTTTTTCCTTTAAAATTTTCCCTGTTGGTGCTTTTGGGTCATGGTCAAAAAAGATCTGCCACTTTTCCTCTGCTGCCTGGGTTAACAACTCTTTTTTCTTTAACAAAACCTCATGAGGAAAAAGGTCATAGGCCATAAGATAGGGGAGTTTCAAATGTGATATTGTAGGAACCAGATCGGCCAGGTAGACCCCTTTATCATCTTTGGAATCTATCTTTATGATCTGGTGATGTCTTGTGTGGGCTCCGGTCACCAGCGTATGTAGTCCGGGCACAATCTCAAAATCACCTTCAACAAATTCTACCTGTCCTGATTCTTGTAACGGTATTAAATTTTCCTTTCGGTATGAAAACTTCATCACCCCAAAATTGTTCATTGCGTCTTCCCATTCTCCTTTTTGAATAACATAAGTCGCTTTGGGAAAAGCAGGAACCACTTTTCCACCTTCGTTCATTGTTGCACCGCCTGCATGATCAAAATGGAGGTGGCTTAAAATAACAATGTCAATATCCGCTGGCTCTAGACCTTTTGATTTAAGTGACTCCTCCAGTACAGAACGATTCTCTAATCCAAAGATATCTTTTTCCTTAGCGGAAAATTTCGTCCCATTTCCCGTATCAACCAATATTTTTTTATCACCGGATTCTATAAGAAGACAGTTGGTTTCAAGTTCAATTCGGTTTTTTTCATCAGCAGGGTTGGTCTTTTCCCATAGCGGTTTCGGGACAACCCCGAACATTGCTCCACCGTCCAGCTTATACTTCCCGCCGCTAACTGTTTGAATTTCAAATTTTCCAAGTTTCATGATTTAAACGGACGTAGATTTTATTTATTTATTAAAAAAATACTTTTCTATTATAGGCAGATTATATAGATTAAAAAACTTTTATCTTTTTATCAAAGGTAACCTTAATATGAACAATAGCAAAATCAACGCTCCATATAATAAAGGTTCCAGAATGCCTGACTTAACAAGCCACGCAAAATGAAGGACCGCAAGTGATGCCGCTGGATAAATCAACGCGTGCAGATTAGACCATTTTCGACCAAGCTTTCTACGCGCGGAATCAAAAGAGGTTGCAGCAAGCAGGGTAATTATAAAATAAGTTGAAAATCCGGCAATAACAAAGCGTTTTTTGATCACATCCTTTAAGATTAAATCGATGTCAAAAGCGTAATCAAGCCCGAGGAAAGTAAAAAAATGTAGCGTGGCAAAGAAGAAAGAATAGAGACCCATCTGCCGCCTCGCTTCTATAATCTGGTTGAATCCTAATAAAATTTTAGCCGGTGTGCATGAAAGTGTAAGAAGGAGTGAAATTAACGTATATTTCCCCGTTCTTCTCGTTATTTCTTCAATAGGGTTTGCGGTAAGCTGATCATTAAAATAGTCCCAAAATATCAAGCCGGTTAACGTTAACGCGGCTATATGGATAATGGCTTTAATCCATACAATTAACGATGATTTCATCAGAAATATTTTTTTAAATCCATACCTTTGTAAAGACCGGCCACATCTTCTTCATATCCATTAAACGGCAGAGTTTCCCGGCGTCCAAATTCGCCGATCCTGCGCTCAGACGCTTGCGACCAACGGGGATGGTCCACCGCCGGGTTTACATTTGCATAAAAACCATATTCACGAGGGTTGACTTTCATCCATAGAGAAGCAGGCATGTGTTCAACCAGGAGTATCCTGACTATAGATTTTATGCTTTTAAAACCATATTTCCACGGAACAACAAGACGTATAGGGGCTCCGTTTTGTGGTCTTAGTCTTTTACCGTACAGTCCTGTTGCTAAGAATGTAAGATCGTGCATAGCTTCATCAATCCGAAGTCCTTCTATGTATGGCCAGGGGAAAGACCTTGATTTCTGGTTCGGCATCCTGCTCGGACTATGAAGCGTTATGAACTGAACATATTTAGCTTCCGGCAGGGGTTCTACCTCTTTTAAAAGTCTGGCGAGAGGGAGTCCCAACCAGGGAATCACCATGGACCATCCTTCCACGCACCGAAAACGATATATTCTCTCTTCCTGCTCGTAGATTTTTGTCAAATCATCCACATCAAGAGATAAAGACTTTTCTGAAAGCCCTCCAATTTCTAATTTCCACGGAGATGTTTTAAAATCTTTTGCAGCAAATATTACGTCCTCTTTATCCAGTGAAAATTCATAAAAATTATTATAAGTGGTTATTGCTTTATAGGACGTGAGCTTATCTTCCGGCAAAGCTCCGTTTTTTGATGGCTTATAAGTTGTCTTATAATTGTCACAACCGGGGAAAGCGGCAGCACTCAGTATCATTCCTCCAATACCAAGCATAAATTTTCGCCTGTTGAGATATAAGGTTTCCGGTGTGATTTTAGAAGATTTAACTTTTATCATTTATTTTTATAGGGAATTTCCGTTATGAGGGACTATTTGAAAAAATCGTTAAGGTTGGGTTTGACAAACCAATTTTTTCCCACACGCACCCATTCTTGTTCGATTTTTACCGATTTCAGTTTAGTGCTTGGAGAGATAACCATCTGGTAATGCATCGTCACTATGGCTTTGTCAATCCCAGCATCTATATCCCCACTTATATTTGGCTTCATGGGTTGACCATTTTTGTAAAACTCGGTTTTGAAAACCGAACTTTCGTAAAAGATTATTTTATCGTTCACATCAATAATCTTAGACAGAAATTCTTGCTGCTGGTCCGGATGCACCAGAAACGCGGAGTTTTCACCATGCTTTCTTTCAAAGTCTGAATTGAACACCCTTATGCTTTTATGGAGTTTTTCTCCTTTTTTTTGGAAAGAGTTCCCGGCACAATTAGTAACAATCAGGCACAAAATGAAAATGTAAATTTCCCCGGAATGAAAGGGCATCAACTGTTTTAAACGCTTCATATGTCCTTATATAAAAAATTTCCCTAATTAAAACATAACCTGTATTACAATTCAATTCCAACTTCTTTTGAAAAAATTAGCATTCTCTTCTAGTTGCAAAAAAATATGATTGGAAAAGGCTTATTTCTTTCTATTAAGCGGCTGAGAAGAAATTTATAATAATGTTTCTCAACTACACCATTGATGAAGTTGAGAAACGACAAAAACAACAACCAGGAGATTCTTCGCAGAGTTTATCCTGAGAGTGGAAGAACGAGATTCTTCGCTTTGCTCAGAATGACAAGCGAAGGGCTCAGACCTGTCCTGAACGAAGTGAAGGGATGACAATCTAAAACCTCCTGCGTGTCATTCTGAGGGAGTACATTCATGGAGTTTATGCTGAACGCAGTGAATGTATTCAGCATAAACTTTGCGACCGAAGAATCTCATTTTTTTCATCATTAAGGTTTATCTTCAGCAATTTCAGCTTTTGAAGAAAGGTGTTGTCATTTTTACCATTCTCAGCGTGATTGAGAATCTATCTTCACTTCAGTGAAGTCAGGTTTAGAATCCTGCTTGCGCGGGAATGACAGAACTGGTATAACAACTTTTTAAATCGACTTTTAACATTGAATCTCCCCGTAGCAAAGCTGAGCTTAGCTCTGCAAGCTACCGGGAATAAGCTCGCTAATAAACACTTTTACATTAAAGGAGTTTTTTTATGAGCGATATTAAGAAATTTTCTCCAAGCCCTGATTTTTCCTCAAAAGCGCATATTAGTTCTTTAGAAAAGTACCAGGAGATATACAAAGAATCTATTCAAGATCCCGCTGGGTTTTGGGAAAAAGTAGCTGAAAGACTTCACTGGACCAGAAAATGGGATAATGTGGTTGAATACGATTTTGTGAAGGCAGATATCAAATGGTTTGAAGGAGGAAAACTAAATGTCAGCTATAATTGCCTCGACAGGCATGTGGAGGCAGGTCATGGAAATAAAACTGCCCTTATATGGGAAGGGAATGATCCAAAGGAGTCAAAGACATTCACTTATTCAGAGCTTCTCGCTGATGTTCAAAAATTCGCAAATGTCTTGAAGGATAACGGTATAAAAAAAGGCGACCGCATTTGTATCTATCTTCAGATGATTCCCGAACTTCCTGTTGCCATGCTTGCCTGTACGCGGGTTGGAGCGGTCCATTCTATAGTTTTCGGGGCGTTCAGCTCTGATTCCCTGAAAGACCGTATCAACGACTCATCATGTAAGATGCTAATCACGCAGGATACAGGAGTACGCGGGACTAAAACAAACCTCCCTATGAAAACCAATGCGGATGCCGCAGCTTCTCAATGTCCATCCATTGAAAAAATTGTCGTTGTTCGAAGAACAGGTGAAGAAGTAAAAATGAAAAAAGGAAGAGATATTTACTGGGACCAGGCAATGGCGGAAGCAAAGGACCAATGCCCTCCCGAGGAAATGGACGCGGAAGACCCATTATTTATATTGTATACTTCCGGTTCTACAGGCAAACCTAAAGGAGTGCTTCATACAACCGGCGGCTACCTGGTCTATACCTCATACTCTCACGAGCTAATTTTCGATTACCACGATGGAGATATTTATTGGTGTACCGCGGACATCGGCTGGGTAACAGGTCACTCTTATATTGTTTACGGCCCATTAGCTAATCGTGCCGTTTCAGTAATGTTTGAGGGAGTACCAAATTATCCTGATTTCGGACGGTTCTGGCAGATAGTGGAAAAGCACAAAATTAATCTCTTTTACACAGCTCCAACAGCTCTCAGGGCACTGATGAAAGAAGGGAATGAATGGCCTAACAAGCACGATCTTTCTTCACTGCGGTTACTCGGAACTGTCGGAGAACCTATCAAAGAGCCTGAGTGGTTCTGGTATCAAAGGGAAATCGGAAAAGAACGTTGTCCGATTGTAGACACCTGGTGGCAAACAGAAACAGGTGGGATACTGATTACTCCTTTACCGGGAGCAATTTCTACAAAACCCGGTTCTGCTACACTGCCGTTTTTCGGAGTAGAGCCCGTGTTGTTGGATGACTCCGGTAAGGAACTTGATGGACCTGCCAAAGGGTACCTCGCAATAAAAAAGGCCTGGCCCGGAATAATGAGGACTGTTTACGGTGATCATGAACGATTTCGTCAAACCTACTTTAATCAGTTCCCGGGATATTTTATTACGGGAGACGGCGCTACCAGAGATGAGGATGGCTATTATTGGATTACCGGACGAGTGGATGATGTGCTGAATGTCTCAGGGCATCGAGTTGGTACTGCTGAAGTAGAGGGAGCCATAGGCAAAGCAACAGGCGTTGCGGAAGCCGCGGTAGTGGGCTATCCGCACAACATTAAAGGCCAGGGGATTTATGCCTTTGTAACTTTAATGACGGGAGTGGACTCCGGTGACGACATTGCCGCAAATATTCGTTCCACGGCACGGAAGCTTTTAGGCCCTCATGTCACACCGGACAAAATCCAGTTTACACCTGTGCTGCCAAAAACACGTTCAGGGAAAATCATGCGGCGAGTTTTGAAAAAAATCGCTGAAGGAGATATTGAAAATATGGGAGACACATCCACACTTGCAGACCCGACAGTGGTTGAATCTCTGGTAGAGGGAAGACAGTAAGGCATTTCTGATTGACGATTTTGGATTTTGGATTGATTTTCTTCACATCCTCAAAAAACTTTCTTCCGAAGATATCATCATATATGGATTGGTCTTTTTTTCTTTGCCTATAGTTGAAGAGGTTGAAGCTCCATAATCGTGACCGGGATAAACTATGATATCATCCGGCAGTTCTTTTAGTTTTTGAAGACTTCTGTACATGTCTTTTGGATTACTTTCCGGAAAATCACACCTACCGATAGCGCCTGTAAAAAGAGTATCTCCGGTAACCACAAAGTTATTGCCAAGGAAACAAACACATCCGGGGAGATGACCCGGAGTATGAAGGGCTTTGAGTGAAATATTTCCTATGGGGATTTCCGATCCATCATCAATCTCTATAACCTTTTCTTTAAATTCCGACAAGGCCTTAGCCTCATTTTTGTGAACATATATTTTTCCGATCTCAGCTCTTCTGGTTAAATCCCCTATCCCATCCACATGATCATAATGGGTATGTGTAAAAAGCGCTGTTGTAACATTCATGCCGTCTTTCTTTGCCGTACTTAAAAGACGGTCCACTTCAAACGCGGGATCTACCACTCCGCACTCTTTTGTTTCAGAACAGCCGATGAGATAGTTAAAATTTTGCATCATTCCCACTTCTATTTGTTTTATGTAAAAAGAATTCTTTTCCATTTTTACCTTAAATACTCTTTTAATTTACTTTCAATAATGTTCTTAACATAGTTCAGGTTCTCCTCACTATCGGCCTCAAAACGAAGGACCAAGACAGGCTGGGTATTAGAAGCGCGAACCAGACCCCACCCGTGCTCATAAATTATCCGAACACCGTCTATATCAACAGTTTTAAAATCTTTTTTAAGATCAGCCGCCACTTTTTTTACTACTTCAAATTTTTCATCATCCGGGCAATCAACTCGAATTTCAGGCGTTGAAAAAGTTTTGGGTACATCTTTCAACAACTGAGAAACGCTTTTACCTGATTCAGAAAGGATTCGAATAAACCTGCATGCCGCGTAAATTGCGTCATCATACCCGAGATACTCATCCGCAAAAAACATGTGTCCGCTCATTTCTCCAGCCAGAAGGGCCTTTTCTTTTTTCATCTCCCCTTTAATAATAGAATATCCAGCAGCGCACATCACAGGTTTGCCGCCGTTCTTTTTAATATCATCGTAAAGAGTTTGAGAACATTTTACCTCAAAAATAACAGACGCTCTCGGGTGCCGTTTTAATACGTCTCTGGAATAAAGGACTAACAGCTTGTCTCCCCATACAATATTCCCTTGTTCATCAACAATTCCAATACGATCCACATCACCGTCAAAAGCAATCCCAGCATCAGCTTTATTCTCTTTTACCGACTTGATGAGGTCTTGTAGATTTTCCGCGACCGTTGGGTCCGGATGATGGTTCGGATACCGGCTATCAAGCTCACAATAAAGAGGAATGAAATCGCAGTCCAGTTTTCCGAATAGTGCCGGCACAACAGTCCCGGCAACACCATTTCCACCATCTACGACTACTTTGATATTTTTCTTGAACTGGAATTTTTCAAGAAGGAGTTTTTTATAGGGCGTAATAACATCGGCATCTTCTATTTTTCCTGTCCCCTGATAAAAATTACCTTCTTCACAAACTTTTCTAATCTTTTGAATCTCTTCTCCAAAAATAGTATCTTTCCCAACACAAATTTTAAGCCCGTTATATTCAGGAGGATTGTGGCTGCCGGTTATCATTATTCCGCCGTCCGGTTTCAGATGAAAAAGGGAAAAATAAAGCAATGGGGTTGGAACGGTTCCGAGGTTAATAACATTGCAACCTGTTGATGTAATCCCTTCGCTCAAAAGATTATAAAATTCATCTGAACTTGCCCTGTTATCGCGCCCAACGGTTATCGTGTTGTACCCCATGCTTCTCATGTAAGTCCCGTAGGCTTTGCCTATAGTATTTACAGCATCAGGTGTTAGCTCTTCATGCGCAACTCCACGGATATCGTATAACCTGAAAATGTTTTTACTTATCTCGTTTTCCACAAGGTCTCCAAAATAGAATTTGTATGATACAATATTTTTTTGCAAAACGCAGTATTATAACAAACTAAGATTAGGAGACATTAATGGATTATTACGGTTGGATAGTTTTCGTTCACATAGTCTCGGCTTCCGCTTTTGTCATGACTTTGATAATCCACAACCCTATCTTCCTCATCAAAATTGCTATCGCAATAATTGCCTTGTGAGCCCTTTATAGCAACCATTTCTATTTCAGATACGTGAAAAGGAAATCATTAGGTATTGTTAGTTAGCTATTTATTTGTTTATAATTACATTAAAATGATCTATTTATTTACACGTTGCATAAAAGTAGTAAATTAATGCTTTCGGTTTTAAGCATTCATTTTAGATATAGAACTAAATGAATTTTTCTATCACAATTCCCCAATTATTTTATGACCTTATAGCAAGAGTTCTTCCCGGCTTCTTATTTCTTGTTGTACTAAAAATCGAGTTAATCAGTTTCACCGTGGATTTTCCCATGTTAACGCATTCAACTGATTCCAATATTATGGTATCTTTTGGAAGCGGTATTGGTTACGTGTTCATTTGCTACTTCACCGGCTTGACTTTGAGCGCTTTCGTTGTCCAAAGTAAGGAAAAGACAGCAGAAAAACATCAGACAACTAAGATTGATCCTAAATACAAAAGCATTTCTTTGAGGGAAATGCATGAGGGAATCAGGTTAAAGCGCCCAGAAGCCGGCTTCAGACTCACAAAACTGCGAGCTGAAGCAAGAATGTTTGAAATTGTGCGTATCGGCATGGCACTATTGGTTGCATTGACTATAGTTTTGGTGCTTGTCAATACCCATTTTCAAATCAAGAACGATTTTTCGTTCTCCCTTCAGAAGTTGCCGGTAATGCTACCACTGATTTTGAGCGTTTCCTTTTATCTATTGGAAAAATCCGCATGGGATCGATATTTTTCTCGCATCAGGATTCTCTATCCTATAGTTTTAAATGGTGGAACGGCGAAACCGCATGGAGTTCCTTCGAAGCCCGAATAAATAAGCTCAATTGTGTGGATAGCTATAAATTAAATACAAAATCTGGCAAGTACCGAGAGATGGTCGCTAACTTTTGGAGCAGGCGGCAGCACAAAACAATCTAATACTGAAAGTACTTTCTTAGGGTCATTATAAAAAATATGATCTACATGAATTTTTAATCCTGCATGGGTATAGATTTGATCATTCTGTTTTTCATACCAGCGAGGGGATAAACAACTGAAGTTCTCTTGTCGTAAAACATTAAGCTCCGGCGAATCCGGTTTTGCATTAAAATCTCCTGCAAGAACTATTGGAAAAGGTCCCACCTTGTTTTCAATCTCTGCCTCCCTGAGTTCCCGCACTATTTCGAGAATTGCCTGAATTTGGCCAATTCTTATTTCGGACGCTTTTTGAGATCGAGGGTTTTTTATATCATATCTATCTTCACCTTTTAATGTTGAGAGGTGAGTAGCCATAAAATAAATGACTTTATCTTTATCAACGAATAGAGGAGCTGTTATAAGGTTGCGCGGCTCCGTATCCCTGTTTCCTGTGCTGAACAAAGAAGCTCCGCTAATTTGAGTGAAGATCGGCGTATGTTTATCCGCTCTCGGATAGCCTGCTTTTGGGGAATGCCAGGGCCATTCTGCAAAGGGTTTGTTAGTGATTATTGCGTTACCTTGCGTAACGCGACTGAACCCTGCAAATAAGGGTTGTTCCCACTTATTGCTATGTCGATGAAAATCGCTGTCGACATACTCCGCAAAAAAACTCTTATATTCATTTTCATTCCCCAGTTTTTTCTCTAACTCCTTGCTGATTTCTAAAAACGAACCCGCCTCTGTTTTCCAAATTCGAGTAGATTCCTGAACAGCGATAATATCAGGTTTTGCATTTTTTTCTGATATATATTCACTTATTGCATGTGCATCCTGCCTCGGTTCTATCTTCTTAAGCCGATCCCGGCGACCGCCACCCGCATTCAATGTTACAACAATAAATTCACTGCTGCCTGCCATTTAGCACTCTTTTCTAATTTTATCAAATTTTTGATTAAAAAAATTTCGTAATGACATACCTGTCTTTTCCCGAAAGGCGCCACTGATTTTTTCGATAGGATCCTGCCCAAAAATTGTAAGCAACTCATCTACTCGCTTTTTAACTCCACCTCCTGTAATTTCATTTGCCCGCAATTGATTTTCCAATTTCAATAGTTCTTCTTCGACATCAAAATATTTTAATTTTACTTCTACCGGTAAGAGAGGAGAAAGCCTGAAACCCCGCTCCGGCATATTAATCCCCACACAATCATATGCAATTTTTGTAAAACCGTCCATGATTCGCTTTCCCAGAGCATCATGTCTTTTTTTCTCATTTTGGAAAGTTTGCTCATCTTCTCCTGCAGGTTTACCTCCAACCTCTACGTATATTTTTATTTTTGGTTCGGTTCCAGAAGGTCTGGCCGTAATTTTAATAAATTCGACTCCCTCCGGAGGTTCTATAAAAAAGCTCAACACATTACGTGAACTTTTATCGGTATCGGACAGGAAAGGCTCTCCTTTCCACCTGTCCACACACCGAATAACCTTTAATTTGCCCAATTTCCCCGGCGGATGGTTTCTAAAAGCATAAGAAATTTTTTCAATTTTTTCTTTTCCTTCTGCTCCTAAAAATACTAATGATGTCTGTTGATGGCTGTGATATCCAAATTTCTTATATACGCCATTCAGATAATCGTTTATATTTTTCCCTTGAGCCTTTAATTGGGATGCCAACTCACATAACAGTAAAGCCGCTCCGGCAGCGTCTTTGTCCCTGCAATAAGCACTCACCAAAAATCCGTGGCTTTCTTCCATCCCCAATACAAATCTATCTTTCTGTTGTTTTTCTTCCAACTTTTTAATTTCATTAGCAATATACTTAAAACCAACAAGAAGATCCCCGATTCCCTTTACTCCATAGTACTTTGCTATTTTTGAAATAAGCTCTGAAGTCACCGTTGTTTTAGCAAGAACGCCCTGTTCGGGAAGCCTTTGTTGTCTTTTCATCTCCTCCAGCACAAAGTGAGTAAGAACGATCCCTATTTCATTTCCGTTTAAATACCTGTATACGGAATCCCGCTCTTTGCCATTTATTCTTATAGTCAATCCAAGACGATCTGCATCGGGGTCACTATTAATCAGGATATCGGCATCTACAACCTTTCCTTTTTCTATAAGTGTCTCCATTGATTCCACAACTTCAGGGTTTGGAATATTAAATTTCACATTGGAAAAGAAACCATCAGGAGTAACGGTCAAATCATCCAAGCTAACGTTAAAACCGTGCTTTGTAAGGGCTTTATAAATAGAAGTCATTCCAACCCCGTGTAAAGGCGAAAAAACGATCGATAGATTACTCTTATCAATTTTATCCCCAACCAAAGTTAAAGAAGTAACATTTCTTATGTAAGCATCATCTATTTCTTTTCCACTTGTAAACTCTACTAAGCCATTTGCTTTCGCTTCCTTGATATTAAGACTTTTTACTTCCCTGACACTGTTTACAATATCCGCCAACCGCTGATCTTCCGGTGGAATAAGCTGGCCTCCGTCAGCTCCATAAACTTTTTTCCCATTATCCTCCTTAGGATTATGGGAAGCGCTAATGACAATGCCGGCTGCTGCGTTTAGATGCCTCACTGCATAAGATAATTCCGGTGTCGACCTGACATCATTAAACAGATAACATTTAATCCCGTTGGCGGCATAAACCTGAATTGCATTTAAAGCTAAATCTTTAGACGTAACATCGCGAATGGGGTTTGGAATTTCATTGGAATAGAGATTTGTTTCAGGATACTTCCTGACATCGTAACAAAGGACGATATTGAGTTTCTTTTTCTGATTTTCGGACAAACTTTTCAGATAGGTACTATGACCTTGGGCGGAATTCATAATGGCCCACGGATTAATTCTGTTAGGACCAATTCCAACCGGCCCTCGTCTTCCGCCGGTCCCAAAAGGTATTACTTGATAAAACGAATCAAGCAATAATTCAAAACTGCCTGAATCGATCAAGTAAACAATTTGGTCTTGATAATCACGGAATGGTTCATCCTGTAACCAGGTTTTGATGTTTTCCAGTGCTTTATTCTTATATTGCTGGCTCACATCAACACTTTGAAAGCCTTGTTCAATTTTGGTTATTATAGAAGATTCAGTTTTCTCCATACTATTCATCAGCGAACGTTATTATATAAATATTTGATTACATATCGAGAGAATTGGTTGCAGATTAAGACATTAAAATAACTGCCCTTCTTCTATGATACAATATTATCCCTCTAAACACATTATTAAAATTATGTAGAAACCAGGCAAGTTTCTTTGAGGTTCACTGATAAAGGAGAAATTAATTAATGAATTATTACGGATGGATAGTTTTTGCGCACGCCGTATCAGCCGCGGCTTTTGTTATGACCATGATCATCATGCAATTGGTCGTGGCCAATGTTATGAAAAGAATCCCGGACAGCCCCGGGAAAAAAGATGGGATCAGCTTTATTCAGAAACGCTGGCATCCTGTTGTAGATATCATTATTATTGTTCTCGGTTTGACAGCGATTGGAATTGCCCTGTTAAATTTCGACATGATAATCAGCAGCACGATATTCCTGACAAAAATTATCATTGGATTAGTTGCTCTGGGAGCCGCCTATTGCAACCATTTTTATTTCAGGTACGTGAAACGGGAATTAGCCGCTTCAGGAAGAAACCCTGACCGTTTAAAGAAGATTAGCAGGCTTATGCCGATATTGGATAAAGTCGCGTTGATTGGTGCAGTAGTTACCGCATTAATCGGCTGGTACATAAATCATATATAAGTGGTTAAGTTAATCTACTAATTTCCCCTGTTAATCCTGTTATCCTGTCAAAAAAATAAAAATCATTACACGAGTTCAACAAAAACTTCGTTAGAAAATAATATTCCCTTATGAGTCAGTTTCAGCTTCTTATCGCTATACTCCAAAAACTGTTCATTGCGTAATTTTCTTATTTTTTCACCAAATTCAGAGTCCAGGGTTTTACCAAACCTTTTCTCAAAATCAGAAACGTTAACTCCGTTTACCATTCTTAACCCGAGCATTAGGGTTTCCCCCATGCTCTTCTTTTGATCCAACGTTTCTTTTTCAAAAAGAGGAATTTCTTTTTTCTCCAAAAGAGTCTCAATGTATTTTCCAGGTGATAAAATATTTTTGCTCCTTGTTCCATTTAAATACGATGCAGCGCCTGGGCCAAAACTGAGATATTCATTATTATTCCAGTAGACCTTATTATGTCGACACTCATAGCCTTTCACAGCAAAATTAGAAATTTCATAATGGGTATAACCGGCTTGTGACAAATAATCAACAGCCCTTTCATACATTTTTAATTGAAGTTCCTCTGAAGGAAGAATTAATTCTCCTTTCCTTAATTGATAATAGAAAGGAGTCTCCTTTTCAATAGTCAGGTTGTACAGAGAAAGATGGGTTGGTTTCAGTTGAGTCGCGTTTTGAAGTGATTCTTCCCATATCTCAAGACTTTGTTCCGGAAGACCAAACATCAGATCCAGTGAAATATTTTTAAATCCAGCCTCTCTGGCAGCAGATACAGAGTGATAGATTTCATCACAGTCATGAATTCGTCCTATTTTTTTTAATAGATCATCATTAAAAGACTGGCACCCCAGGCTCAAACGGTTAAAACCGTTTTTTCTTAATAACTTTAAATATTGATAATCAATAGTTCCCGGATTTGCTTCGATGGAAATTTCGCAGTCAGGATCAATTGAAAAATTTTTAAAACAGGACTTGAGAATATCTGTGATTTGAGCAGAGGATAGAGATGTAGGAGTTCCTCCCCCGAAGAAAACAGACCCGATCTTATATTGATTTATACTTTTACTTCTTATAGCAATTTCTTCTTTTAAGGCAGTGACAAAATCCTTGTTAATTCCATTATCATAAGAATTAAAATCACAATAAGGGCATTTCTGTTTGCAGTAGGGGATATGGATATATAAAGCTATATTAACCATCTAAGTTTTCACTCGCAGTCCTTCAATAAACCGATTTGTAAATTCCACCCGCTTTTCAGCCATCTGGGTAGCAACTCTTTCAATGACTTTATTCTCTACTTTATAACCGGTTGGATAATGTTCAAACCAGAGTTTATTATAAGCTGAATTTTTCGGGCTGGTGCCGGAGTTTCGTGTAACCACTCCTCCCGCGAGACAATGGTTGCCCTCATGATCCTTAGAGTAGAAAGAAAGGTTAATGTCTGCGGAACCGGCCCAATCTTTATCTGTAAGACGTAACCTGATTTCTATTTCTTCTATTAGAACATCTTCCGATGTTTTAATATCTATTTTCCCAACACAGAGATATTCGAATAGACTATCAACCGTCTTTTCCATATTCAAAAGTCTACTGTATTCATCAGAAAAGGAAATGGACTTTTGAACTTCTGGATATTTACCAAGATTCTCCGGAATGTTTTTATAATAGGCATCTATATAACCATCTGAAAAAATATTTATATATTCAGGAATGAATTGTTTCGCGTATTCCGTTAAAATAACTTTCTCACCACCCCGTTCTCTTAATTCCAGTTTTATTTTTTCTCTTAAGGAAATTCCATTGCTGTCCGGCTCTCCTGCCCAGGCCTCCGGCTTTCTGGCGGTAAAAACCTCTTCTACTTCATCAAAAATTTCTTTTAAAAGAGTATCGAAATCCTTTCCTGTTTTTCGCATCAAACCAAGAATCTTTAACTGAGTAATAACAGGATCGTCTATCAAAACCATCTTTCCGTTTTCAATTGTCCCAAACATCATATGTCCTGATGGCTCTCCTCCAATTATTTTATGTTGTTCCTCAGGCTTCACTGTTTTCAATCTCTCCTGATCCATTATGTAATCAGCGATAGCCCTGTCTCCTACTGTAACTTCCTCATATTCGATTCCCTTTTTTTCTAGATATTTTCCGATGGAGAGTCCGCTCTCAAAAGTAAAGACAACCTTCTTAATCTCTTGCTGATAATTTGACGCGAACAACATGATCATAAGGTCTCCTGATAAGTACGGGATCGGCTGTTTTGATAAAGAAGGTGATGCTGCTAAAAACCTATCTTCATCACAATCTACTGAGCAGGCAGGGAGGAGTTCATATCCTTTTATCTCTGCTGTAAGTTTTGAAAGGAGATTTTTCTTTGAATGGTTATCCACGTCAATGAAGAGATATGTGTCATCTAATTCAATCGCTTCTTTTTTGAGGGATGGTTCTTTAAAAACATAATCTGCCGGGAAATAAAAGGATCTGCTGATATGCCCTCCATTTTTGTTATCGCCATAACCGTATTCACCTCCCGCAAATGCTTCCAATTCCCCCTCAGCAATGACATCAGGAGTTTCACCATATGGATAAGCGGCGCCTATCCTGTAATTCGTCCGAATGCCGTCCCTTTCCGTTCCATACCCGATGATGATCGTACCGGTCTCCAACAGTAATTTGAGTTGAGGACTGATGCTTTTCTGGGGAATATCGTTCAAAATATTCGCACCGGCAGCTCCAAAAGCAAGATCAAGAGGCATTACTGTATTCTTCAGTTTGCTCTTGATTATTTTTACTTTATTGTCATATTCACCTAATTTTTCCTGAACAATAATTTTACGTCCCAGCTGCAAATATTGTGTGCTGGTTTCCGTGGCAGTATTAAAGACATTACCACGCGTTTTATTAACAGAAAGGGTTTTGCCCTTCTTTTCAAGACAGTCAAGGAGCCTGAATCCTGATTCTATAATCCATTCCATATCAAAGGTGATTGGGATGCCATGAATGAACGCCTTAATACCGTTATATTTAATTTCATTGTGAGAAGCAGTAATGATGATACTATTTTCGTAAAGAGATCCCATGGGCGTACTCGCAACGCCGTTAAAATAGACATCAATACCTTCCTCCAACAGACCTTCGCATAAAACAGTGGACATGCAAAAACTGGAGGGTCGGGGATCCATATTAATTCTCACTTTCTTTTCCATTTTTAATTTAGATATCAACCATCCATAAGCCCTGCCATAGTAATATGCGAGTTTTGGGCTCATGAAAGTATTGTCAGCATATTCCTTAACAACATCAGAATATATATTCTTCAAAATACCTCTTATGCCGGACGTTCCGAACAGCCGGAATATTTTTAACTCTTTTTTGTCTGTTTCTATCTTTTTTTTTACTTTATTAATTTCATTACCGGTTGCCGGCTTCAAATGTCTATAGCTATCCTTGATTTTCTCTAGCTCATCCGACGCTTGGAGGATTTGATCTTTATCTATTCCAAGACTGTCATCTATAACATCTATCAATGTTTTGTTGGTGTTCATGGCTAAAAACTATACCACATAGTGGCCAAGGGGCCACAACCAAATAGGCTTCCGCCCAATCTGCTAACAAAAATTGTGCTAAGCCTTGCATAAGGCGCTGTAAAAAAACAAGAACTAAACAGCGTCTAAAAAAACACAGTTTTACAAGTTTCCAATACAGAGCGGCAGGGCCAAAATCAAATCATTAACCACGAAGGAAACGAAGATCACGAAGATGGCACTCTAATTAATGTTGCAATTAATAATATAATGATATTATGATCATTTTAAATGTACCAGTAATAATATAATTTAAAGGTATTACCATGAGCAAAACTCCAGAGTGGGCCCTAAAAAAAATAAAAGAAGCCAAAGAAAAGCAATTATGGGGATTAGATTTAAACGGTAAGGATCATACTGAAAATGAAAAATTAACCGACATACCGGAAGAAGTTTTTGAACTGGAACATCTGAAGAGTTTAGACCTTTCCATTAATTTACTGAAAGACATTCCTGAAAGCATTATTAAATTAAAAAATTTAACTATACTTGACATAAGTTGCAATGAGTTTTCAAATTTCCCTGAATCAATTTTACCGTTACAAAATTTAAACAATCTTCATATTGACGCTAATAATTTGACAAGCATCCCTGACTCTATAAAACAATTACAACAGCTAACAGTACTTTTCCTTGCTACCAACCAATTTCACGCATTTCCCACTGCCGTTACACTATTAAAAAACTTGAAATATCTTTATTTATATAAAAACCAAATAAATAATGTTCCAGAATCTATTGTCCACTTAAAAAAATTGTTTGGCCTTCACTTGTGGAATAATAATTTCACCTCAATTCCTGAAATCATATATAAATTAACTTCACTAAAAGAATTGGACTTTGGGAATTACGGCAGTGGAACCAACCAAATCACAGAAATATCCCCCAAAGTTCTTCAACTAAGAAACTTAGAAGTGCTTGCATTAACAAAGAATCCTATAAAAAACCCGCCAGCGGAAATAGTTAATTCTGATAAAGATGGGTATGCAGATATTGAGAAAATTAAGAATTATTTTCGCCAGCTTGAAGAAGAAGGGGAAGATTATCTCCACGAGGCAAAGATGCTGATTGTCGGCGAACCAGGAGCTGGAAAAACAACTTTAGCAAAAAAAATTGAAAACCGGAGCTACAAACTTCTGAAAAAGGAAAAATCTACGGAAGGAATTGATATTACCCAATGGATGTTTAATATGGAAAAAGGAAAACCTTTTCGGATCAATATCTGGGATTTCGGAGGCCAGGAGATTTATCACGCAACTCACCAGTTTTTCCTTACGAAGAGATCACTCTATGTGCTTGTGGCGGATATGCGCGAAGAAGACACGGACTTTTATTACTGGATGAACGTGGTGGAGCATTTGAGCGATAACAGCCCCCTGCTGGTTATAAAAAACGAAAAACAGGATCGCCAGAGACAAATAAGCGAACATCAATTACGGGGACTGTTTTCAAACTTTAAGGAAACTCTAAGAGTCAACCTGGCCACAAATAGAGGACTTAAGAATGTAATAAAGTCTATTGAGCACCATATTATAAAGCTTCCTCATATAGGAACCTCCCTTCCAAAAACATGGACAAAAGTTAGAAAAATACTGGAAGGAGACAAGCGTAATCATATAGGCATTGATGAATACATGAGTATCTGCAAAACAAACGGTTTTTCCAGGAAAAAAGATAAACTTCAGCTGAGCGGTTATCTACATGACCTTGGAGTCTGCCTTCATTTCCAGGAAGACCCTCTTCTAAAAAAGACTGTAATTCTGGACCCTAATTGGGGCACTGACGCCGTCTATAAAGTTCTGGACAATAAGAGAGTGATTAGAAACCACGGAAAATTTAATACAGCCGACCTGTCAAAAATATGGAAAACAAAAAAATATGCAGACATGCATGATGAACTTCTGCAACTAATGCTCAACTTTAAATTATGTTATCAAATTGAAAACAGCAACGACTATATTGCCCCTCAATGGCTGTCCGATAATAAACCGGATTATGATTGGGACAAAAAGAATAATCTTATAATGCAGTACACTTATGAATTTATGCCGAAAGGTATTGCTGCCCGCTTTATTGTAGCTATGCACAGATGGATTTCAAATCAAAAGCTTGTCTGGAAATCGGGTGTTGTTTTGGAAAAAGACGGGGCAAAGGGAGAAGTCAGTGAAAATTATGATAAGCGTGATATCCAAATCCGTGTTTCCGGAAGGAACAAAAAGGAACTGATGACCATAGTCTCATATGAATTGGATAATATTCATAATTCTTATAAACGGTTGAAGGTCAAAAAGTGGATTCCCTGCAATTGCGTGAAATGCAACAAAATTAATGAACCTCATTTTTACGCGTTTGAGGACTTGCAAAACTTTCTAACTAAAAGGGAGTATGGCATTCAGTGCTTAAAAAGTTTTGAAATGGTTAATGTGCTGGGATTAATCGATGATGTAATGTTACTAAAAGAAGTAAAATCAGATGAACCTTATTCTAAAGGTGATGTAATTAAAGCACTTACAAAAGAAGGACTTACTTTAAATATAGACGCGAGAAGTTTTCAAAGCGTCATACAGGATATGAAGAATGTTCAGAAACAGACTACAGAAATAAACATTGAAATTAAAAATCATATAGACGGGTTGAGTAAGGCATTCAGCAATATGAAGGAGGATATGGTTGATGAGCTTGATGATGAAGGCGAAAAGGAAAAACTGGGAAATGAACTCAAAAAGGTTGATGACGCAATTGAAGAAGCAGGGAATTTAAAAACCAGGGAAGAGGCGAAATCTTCCGCCGCAATGGACAGGCTGCAGCGTTTTATTACGAAACTCGGTGACACTTCAACAAAAGCAGGCAAAGCGATAAAAGCGGTAGAGGACGGCGTCGGCTACGCGCAGGACCTGGCTGAAAATTACAATAAGATCGCGCAATGGTGCGGTCTGCCGGTTGTACCTGATCCTTTCCTGAAGAAAAAGTAAACTACAATCATCTAAAGCCTATGTCTTGAGAGTTGAAGGATGCAAGTATTCCAAGGTACAAGCGATAGAATATTTATAAAATATTCTTTTAATAACAACGACCAAGAGATTCTTAGCTTCTATCAAACCCACAACCAAATAAGTACTTATACTCATAAAAAATGAGTATCCCCGCTCATTGACCTGGATTTCATAAAAGTGTACATTTTTTAATCGTCAGAAGGCTCTACATCTGTTTTAGCATATCTGAAATCATGGCCTCAGTATCAAAGATTTAGGGCAAAATTCATTTCCTTCAACTAAAAGGAGATAAAAGATTATATTCGTTATAAATCAATATGTTGCAACTTTGATAAAAATCAATCTTTTGATAAAAGAGCAAAACTTTAATAAAATCTATTGATGCCATGTAAAATTGTAACTTGTTGTAATTTTAATAATTATTAAGACTAACGATATTTACCCTCAACTTTCCCCTGTAAAATATGCATTTTTATAGGCAATAGCCGTTGACATTTGAATTCAAGGTTGTTATCATCAAAATTATCAAATATTTATAAAAATATATTTACCTGAATTTATAATAATTTTTGTTTTTTCAGACAAATTAAATGGATGATTTTCAATATCACGGAAAGGAGCTTTTCTCGGAAAAAATCCCTGTCCAAAAAATAGCCAGTGAGATAGGAACTCCTTTTTATCTATATAGTTATACTACCATTCTTAACCATTTGCGCGTCTTCACAGATGCCTTTAAAGAGATACCGCATTTAGTTTGCTTTGCTGAAAAAGCAAACTCAAATATCGCAATTTTACGGATTGTTATTAAGGAAGGGGGTGGATTAGATATTATATCAGGGGGAGAACTCTACAGAGCACTCCAGGCAAGTGCTGACCCACAAAAAATCGTTTATGCCGGCGTTGGTAAAACAAGAGATGAAATCCGTTATGCTTTAAAATCCAATATTTTGATGTTCAATGTAGAGTCCACCCAGGAGTTGTTTGTTATTGATGAAGTTGCTGAAGAACTGCACACTAAAGCCCGTGTTGCTCTAAGAATTAACCCCGACGTTGACCCTGAAACTCACAAATATATTGCGACGGGACTTAAAGATAGCAAGTTTGGAATCAGTATTGCTAATGCGGTGAAGGAGTATAAGCTTGCTGAACGTCTTGAAAATATTGATATTGTAGGAATACATAAACATATTGGGTCCCAAATTACACAAACCGGTCCTTTCGTTGACGCTGTTGAAAAAATTATATCTTTAGCTGATCTCCTCAAAAAGGAGGGGATTGAAATCAAATATCTTAATGTTGGAGGAGGATTGGGCATTACTTATAAAGATGAATCGCCGCCTCATCCAAAAGAACTGGCGGCAGAACTGGTGCCAATTCTTTCAAAAACCGATTACACAATAATTTTTGAGCCTGGAAGGGTTATTGTTGGAAACGCGGGAATTCTGGTCACCAAGGTTTTATACACCAAAATGAATGAAGGAAAGAATTTTATTGTTGTGGATGCAGGGATGAATGACTTTATCAGACCGAGCCTCTATGATTCCTATCAGAGAATTCTACCGGTGATAAAGCCTGATGCTTCTGAAAAAATTACCGCTGATGTTGTTGGGCCGATTTGTGAAAGTGGCGACTTTTTAGCCAAAGACAGGATTCTGCCTAATTTCCAGAAAGACAACTTGATAGCCGTCATGAGCACCGGGGCATATGGTTTTACCATGTCTTCTAATTATAACTCAAGGTGTCGCGTCCCTGAAGTACTTGTAAAAGGTGATCAGCATTATGTTATTCGTGAACGTGAAGAATATACTGATCTTATTAAAGGTGAAAAAATTCCGGAGTTTTTAAATCATGGCTAAATTAAAATTTTCAAAAATGCATGGCAATGGTAATGATTTTGTTTTAATCAACGCATTAAAAATGAAACCAGAAGTTTATAAAAAGATAAAAAAAAGTATCAAACTTTTAAGTGACCGCAGGCATGGGGTAGGAGCTGACCAGGTTTTGCTGCTTTTACGATCCAAAAAGGCAAACTATGAGATGAAGATTTTCAATGCAGATAGCAGCGAAGTTGAAATGTGCGGCAACGGTATCCGGTGTTTTTTAAAATATCTTCATGAAAAGAAAATTACCGGCAAGAAAAAAATCACAGTTTCAACAAAAGCAGGAATTATTACCCCGCGATTTAAAGGAAAGCTTATAGAGGTGGATATGGGAGAACCGATATTAAGCTGCCGCCAAATACCTATAAATTGGGATGGAGAATTGATTAACCGGCCTCTCTCTTTTCAGAGTATTAAGTTTTTTATCACCTGCGTTTCGATGGGAAATCCTCATTGCATTATTTTTGTGGAAAACGCTAAATTATTTCCTGTTACAACTTACGGCCCTTTGCTGGAAAAACACCACTTGTTTCCTCAAAAAACTAACGTGGAGTTTGTAGAAGTGGTCAATAAAAAGCATATACGCATGAGGGTGTGGGAACGCGGTGTTGGAGAAACACTGGCATGTGGAACCGGTGCCTGCGCGGCAGTAGTAGCGGCCTATTTAAATAAGAAAACAACTCGAAAAGTAAAAGTGGAATTAAATGGAGGAATATTAAAGGTTGACTGGAATAAAAAAGACAACCACGTTTTCATGACGGGTCCGGCTGAATATGTATACGACGGTGAAATTAAAATATAAAAAAGCTTAAGGCTTAACCTTACCACGAAGGGCACGAAGAAAAATTAATTATAAAAAAATTATTCTACGAGGGTATAAATAAATGTTTCAAGGTTCTTTTGTAGCGCTTGTTACTCCTTTTAAAAACGGGAAAATAGACGAAGACGCTTTAAAAAATCTTATTGAATTTCAAATTTCAAATGGGACAAACGGTATCGTCCCATGCGGCACTACCGGAGAATCAGCTACTTTAAATATCGAAGAACACAATCAAGTTGTTGATATAGCGGTTAGGGCTGTCAATGGCCGTATTCCGGTTATCGCGGGTACCGGTTCTAATTCAACCGAAGAAGCCATTAAAATGACCAGGCATGCAAAAGAAGCAGGAGCAAATGCCGCTTTACTTATAACCCCATATTACAACAAACCAACCCAGGAGGGCCTATATCAGCATTTCAAAAAAATAGCCGGCGATGTAGATATTCCTGTAATTGTCTATAACGTACCGGGAAGGACATCTGTGAATATGCTTCCGGCAACCACAGCTCGCCTCTCTGAAGTAAAAAATATCGTTGGGATAAAGGAAGCTACAGGCAATTTGCAGCAGGTCAGTGAAACGATAAAACTTTGCGGAGAAAACTTTTCTGTGATTTCCGGTGATGATGCAAATACACTTCCCATTATGGCGGCAGGGGGCAAAGGAGTGATTTCAGTCACAGCTAATATTGCGCCGGATAAAATTGCCGCTTTGTGCAAAGCCTGTCTGGATGAAAATTTCAATGAAGCTCGTAAACTTCACTACGAACTTCTTGATCTTAATAATGGTATGTTTATTGAAACTAATCCGGTTCCTGTAAAAACCGCTTTATCCCTCATGGGAAAAGTAATCGATGAAGTGCGCCTTCCCCTTGCTCCTATGAATAATGCAAACTTATCAAAATTAAAAAGTCTTTTGAAAGAGTCAGGGCTTGTTTAAGCGTACAGCTATCAACCGTCAGTGTTCAGCAAAATTCTTGACAGGATATCCATATCCCGCAATTCTGCCTAAAAGAATTTAACATGATCTTTCCTTCTTTCAGCGGCAGGTGGTTCATGATTGGGATATCCGAGGGTTATACCGCAAATAAGGTCCATCTCTTTTACTTGAAGAAATTCGTTGACTTCGTCTTTTATTTCCAGCGGCGCACCCATCACACAGGTTCCCAAGCCTTCATAATTCGCGGCCAGTAAAAGATTTTGCACCGACATGTAAACAGATCCCAGAGATGTTTGATGTTGTTCTTCAGGGTTTGGTTTGGAATAGGCAAAGATCAAAACCGGCGCTTCTCCAAGGGTATAAAAAAAACGTTCCGTAAATTCATATAAGCTTGGCTTCAACTTCTTAACAAGAGCGTCTTTTATTGACAACCAGGATTTTTGAGAAAGTTTTAGATAATCTTCTTTTTTCTTACCAGTTAATATGAAGAATCTCCAGTTCTGAAGATTTTTCCCGGAAGGCGCCCATGTTGCTGCTTCTATCAATTTTTTTATTAATTTTTCAGGAACAGGGTCTTTTTTATAAACACGAACGCTTCTTCTTGACTTTATAATAGAATAAAAGTCTGCCCTGTTGAATGAAGGGTTTTTCATTTAAATGAATCTCCCTCTTTTTTTATCCGGGAATCAATGTCTTCCATCGACATAAGTGCTGTGAAAAATATTTTGGAATCTAAAATTCTGTTCTATTTCTCCGCAATCCGAGCAAGGCTATGATCAATTAATTATCAAAAAATAGTTCCTCTTATTAATTTATTGAACCACACAAAAAATGATAATTAAAGATAATTTAGCAGGCATTCCATCGCCAGCTAAAAGCATTGGCAAAACGTAAAAAAATTATCAATCAAAAAAACTGGTAATGCCCTATTTCGATGATTTAGTCAAACGGGCTTTAATAACTACTTGTGCAAGCCTTTATAAAAGTGAGTGGTACAAATTCTTTTTGAGTCCTAGTGCCCGATTATACAATTACTTAGCAATTTGTACTTGACAAACACAAGATATTGGGATAGATTTCATGTTATATACAAGTGAGAAATAATTTTATTCTATTTAATGTTAATTTTGGTATAATTAATGGCTGAATCGGAGAATCATATACTGATTGTGGATGATGAGGCTGCAATAAGAGAAGTTCTCGTCACTTACTTTGAGGAAAAAGAGTGGATCGTCCATACCGCTAATGACGGCATTCAGGCTATTCGCTGTGTGCGCGACTTCTGGCCGGATATTGTGCTCATGGATATCACAATGCCGGGTCGAGACGGGATTACTGCCTGCAATATCCTTAGAAAAGATATAACTTTAAACCCCGACATTCCAATAATTCTAATGACCGCTTCTCATGATAAAAACCAAGTCATGAAATCTATCGAAGCCGGTTGCAATGATTTTATTTTAAAGCCGTTTCAGTTTGATGTGTTATTTAAAAAAGTAGAAACACTTGTTGAAGCCAGCCATGCAGGAATTCCAAAGAAAGAAACAAAAACAGTGATTCATTAAATAGTTTATCTTCTCATTATAAAAAAACATTTTTCATTTTTACTTGCGTGGTTTTTTTGAAGTTTAATCGTCTGCCTATTTTTTTGCCAAAGTGCCGGACGTGTTTTAGAGGAATATATCTTGTTATCCAAGGGATTTAATACTGAGGGATGAGAAAAAATTCGTTTTTTGATCTAAATATGGCATCGATTTTTTATTAAAAAAGGAGATGTAAATGCGGGAAAGAAGGAGGGTGTGGACTAGAGACCATCAGAAAGACAGCTTTTTTATAGTTGTAGCAGTAATGACATGCGCACTCGTACTAATCATTAGTTATCTTGGATAAAATAACATCCTATATTTAATACCATGATGGGGAGAAGAACAAAGTAGATTATAAAGGAGAAAGGCTTGAGCCGAAAGATTTTGCTATAAATTATAGGAGTTTCTCAAAACTATCTTTCACAAATTGAGAATAGTAAATTTAAGCTTACGAAGCCGTTATTGATTTCCATAAAAGTTTATTAAAATAGTATTGGACTTTTCAAAAACTCAGTATATTTCTGTTAGTTGTTTCTCCGGACTAATATCTTTCAATAATCCTTTTATAGTTTCCAAATTTGCTTTATCAAAGGTTTCTCTCTCATTTGTTTTTTTACCGCTTTTAACTTCTGGTTCATAGGACAATATAATTCTTCCTCCTGTTTCAAAAGACGCTATTGCTCCATTTTTTCCATTCCCTGCTAATTTCCTTTTGTCTCGCAATATAATGAAAATCCGGTATTGATTATCAGGCTTAGCGGCGATGAGATTAACTGTATGATACTGCTCGTCCAGATCATGCCATTTTGAGATAATTTTATCTGCCGCGTCTTCGGTATTTGTTCTACCTGTTCCCTCAACTACCCGAACGGGGCAATAGTATTTTGGATTTGAAACCCTGATATCATTGCTTTCATAGAGAACATCTCTATTCTCAATTTTTAATCTTTCAATAGGAAACTCCTCGGTAGTTGCCTGTATGTGTTCGTGCTCTTCAATTGAGGCTCCCGCTAACCCATTAAAAATTGCCCTGAAATAACCGTCTGTTTTATCTACAAAATCATTTAATACTTCGACGATTTTTTTTCGATATTGCTGCGGCCGATGTTCTTCACTCATTATTGTATAGTGATTGTTCGTTATATAGGCAAAGTTAGCCCCCGCGAAATATTTTTCTCCTCGTAAATTCATATCGAGTAGAATTTCCCCGGGATTCTGTGTATCAATATTTATCTTGCAGAGATAGCAGGCTTTTCCGCTTTTATCTCTATTAATTAACTTAGTTTCATTACCTTTTTCTGCTATCACTCCACGTTCTATAAGCAGCTCATGATTTTTCCTTAATTCCCGATCCGGGTTCCATTGCACATGAAATGTGACACCAGTATCAGAATCAAAAAAAATTTTCTCTTCTTTTTCTTCGGTATTTAAAGGATCAGCTAATACAAAACCGCTATTAACCTGCTGACGATATAAAGCTAGAAGCGCATAGGCGAGCCCCACCTTCTCCACTAATAAATGCACACCTTTTGACACTTCTTCCTTCTGATCTGTAGATGCGTTTATAATTTTCTCAAATAGGAGTTGGGATTCATCAGATGCACTATATTTTTCGTGCATTTCTTTAATGTATTTGTAGTTCATTTTTATAGACTTTGGATAAAACGAATTTTTTATGATAGCAATTTTTTTGACCAGAAGGGAACACAAATTAATCCGCCTGCAATCAACAGCATGGGATAGATAGGGGAAGTATCGGGCATGGGCACAATGAGTTTTCCGATTCCTGCAAGAAGGAGAAAGCATGTTGCTCCTGTCAGCAGAATCAACTTTATTCCTTCAAAAAGTTTATGCCGGGATTTCATGGGATCCATGCCGGCTTTTGACGCGGTTTTTTCCCAGAACCCCGGCGGCTCAACACGTTTAAAAAAAACAGTCAGTTTATTTTCTTCCGTGGGGGGGCTTATTAATGCCGCACCCACAACAAAAAAAGTGGAAATAGCAGACATCAGCAGCAGCCGCATCCATTCTTCCTGCACATTAAACAGAATAATTGGAGCAAAAACGATTGAAGAAAAAATAGCGGCTATTTCCGAATTAAGGTTTATCCGTTCCCAGAGCCAGCGTAACACAAGAACAGAACCGGTTCCCGCACCGAACAGAAGCGATATCTGCCATGCTTTTTGAATGGAACCGAGATTTGCCATGATGATTAGCGCAATAAAGAGAATAAGAATATTTGAAAGTCGAGCGACAAGAACCAACTCCTTTGGGCGAGACTCTCTTTTGAATATTTTTCGGGAGATAATCGCCTTGTAAATATCGTTACTCCAATAACTGGCGCCCCAGTTCAGATGGGTGTCCAGAGTGGAGGCCAGGGCAGCCAACATGCCGGTAATCATAAGCCCTCGCACCCCTACAGGGAGCAGATCATTGATCCCTTTCGCAAAGAGCATTTCCCTGTTTGAAACAAAGGAATCGTCTATCGGTAAAGACGGATCAAAAGGATATATAATAAGCAGGGCCACTATAATTGGCAGCCAGAACAAACTGCGTATGAGAACCTGCGCGAAAGTGAAGACCACTCCCGCAACTTTGGCGTCTTTCTCGGTATTGCAGGCCATGGTACGCTGTGCTAAGTAGCCAGTGCCGTCGCTGTTCATCTGAAAAAACCACTGAAGGCTTATGACGACAATAAAAGGAAGTATTGCATCGGAAGGCATAAAAGAAAGCATCTGAGAAGTACGTTCCATTCCATAGAGTTCCACAAGTCTATCGGTAATATTGAAAAACCCTCCGGCATTGTGCATAGCAATTACAGCATAAAGAATGGTCGCAAGCATCATAATAGAAAACTGGATAATATCCGTTGCGATTACGCTTCTGAGTCCACCGGTAGTGGAGTAAAGCGCTACGAAAATAATCATCATAGACAAGCTTATAAAGTTGTTGGTTGTGGCGATGAAGGTTTCAAGACCTGTAACATTGGAAGAGAGAGGAATGTTGATGGCTACAGCCATATTATATATGAGTTGATACAGTCCTGAGGGTATCCACAGATGCCAGGGAAGAAATATTTCAAAAATACGGGTAGCGGCAACAAGGACCATGGCCAAAACCACACAATTAATAATGGTTCCGTAGTAGATGCCTTTAAGCCCGCGCAAAAGAAGTACCGCATTGCCACTATAGCGGATTTCTGTAAATTCCGCGTCAGTAATCACCCCGGCTTTTCTCCATGCTTTGCCAAGAAGATAACCCATCATTAAGAAGGCCAACGCGTATATCCAGAGTCTCCAGAGCCCGGCAATGCCACTTGTGACAATAAGGCCAGTTACAAGCAATGGTGTATCTGCAGCATACTGCGTAGCCGCCATGCTAATGCCGGCCTTCCAGCCTTTTATGCTTCTCCCCGCAAGTAAATATTCTGTAAGGTTTTGAGACGCCCTGGCTTTAGAACGAAACCCGGAATATATAGCTTGAGCGATAAAAGCAAGAACAATGATTACATCAATAAAATGCATAACGCGGCAAGTTACCGGAACCACAATTCGGTATGGAAAGCCGAATTGGACGAACGTTTTTGCAATCCGCCCGGCAGGGTTGAGGTCAGGGAAGACCGAAATCAAATGGAGCTACCGCTCCGCTGCAAATAACAAAAAATTCTTCCTAAGCCTTGCATAAGGCGCTGTAAAAATCACAACTAAATACCGTCTAAAAAAGAAGTTTTTACAGTGTAATAGCATAACGAATTACCTTGATCTGGTTGCAGCCTTTCAGCTTGTTATATCAAATGGATTATCTTTTGGCTATCAATTTGCGAGAAGTGTGAGCTATTGCAAAGCATAGATAGAATTTTATCTATTAATCAACTAAAAAAACATTGACATGTCGGTTAGCTATATGTATAAAGATGTATAAGGTTGTATAATGTTGCTGGTACGCGGTTTTAGAGATACGCATGGAAGAATATTTTACAATAAGTGAAGCAGCAAAGCGAATTGGGGTAAACCCTGTAACATTGAGACGATGGGATAATAGTGGCAAATTCCCATCAAAAAGACACCCTATAAATAATTACCGCGTATATTCAACAAAACAAATCGAACACATTGTTAGCGAAACCGGTATTCAATATACAATTTATCAAAAGCCTCTGGAATTGCCTCCTGTCATATCTACAAATTTGGGGAAATTATTTAAGGAAAAAGCTCTGCCTTTTCTTCGCAGCCTGGATAGTGAATCTGTTCAGTTAGTATTTGCTGATCCTCCATACAATATAAAAAAAGCTGAGTGGGATTCTTTTGAATCTCAAAAAAAATATGTTGAATGGAGTCTCGAGTGGATTGAAGAGGTGGAAAGGGTTCTTGACCCAAAAGGAAGTTTATATATATGCGGCTTTTCTGAAATTCTCGCTGATATTAAATGGGCGGCAAGTCATCTCTTTAAAGGTTGTAAATGGATTGTCTGGTTTTACAGGAACAAAGCTAATTTGGCGAATGACTGGGGACGTTCTCATGAAAGTATGTTGCATTTCAGGAAGAGTAAAAAATTCATTTTTAATACCGATGCTGTAAGAATCCCATACAACGCCCATACTCTCAAATACCCGAGTCATCCCCAGGCTGAGACATCACAATATGGTAACGGAAAGAAACATGTGTGGACTCCCAATCCAAACGGAGCAAAACCAAAAGACGTTATGGAGATTCCTACATTATCAAATAGTTCATGGGAACGCATGGCTCATCCAACGCAAAAACCTGTTGAACTGGTGAAAAAATGTGTTTTGGCTTCATCAAATCCTGGAGATACAGTAGTAGACCCTTTTGGTGGATCAGGAACAACTTATGCCGTTGCAGAAGCGCTTAATCGGAAATGGTTGGGATGCGAGCCCAAAGCTAATTACTGTGGGACAATTCGTAAAAGATTAAAGCACAAAACACATATCAGGCGTATTGCAAAAGGTACGGATGAGCGTGAAGCTATAAAACGGAGAGTTAAGTTAAGGGGCTGAGAATTCAGGAAGATATTCAAGTAAGAATTTTGAGAAAGGTAATACGTGTTTATTATAAGGAGCTTCTTTAGTTTTTGGTGGCGGATCAAGAAAGTAAACACCCTCAAGAACACAAAGGAATTTCGTATAAACCATAAATAAACCAGAAACAAAGGTATAGCTTATACCTTCTTCCTCTTTACGTTGAACATCATTTAAGAATATCCCGACTACTTTGACAGGATGCCCTGCAAATCTCTCCATCAATAATTTATCCAGGAAAATCTTTCCCATTCTGTCTTTTGAAGAATTCTTTAATGAAAGAACAATTTCTCTTTTATCTATATTCTTGACATTAGATTTAACAGTTTTAAAAGGAGAAATAATCATATCTGTCTCGCAAGAATACATTTTCTCTCCTTCTTCAGTCGGATATGGAATTTTGAAGACTACTTTCTTATTGGAAATTCCTGCCTTGCTTATAACTAAACGGATGAGTTCCTCAAACCTGTTTCCCACGTGTTTACGCGCGCTATTGGGATTACTTAGAAGATCTAAAGCAACTCCCACAGATTGCTGAATGGTGTAAGTAACACTATCAACAATATAGAATTCTTTCGTAGAAAATGTCTTCTTTCTACCTTGCAGTTTATCCAGAATAGACAAGTACTTTTTTGTTTGAGTTTGAAATTTATCCGGATTAAAAATAAATAGATTATTGCATATCGGCCGGACAAACTTTTTAGTTCCTGCCGCTTCTGAAGATAGGAGGGTATAACCTCTTGTTTCCTTTCTTCCTGAGATAATGCTTGGTAAATATATCAGAACTCTTTTGGTAACGTCTATAAACTCATCAAGACTTTGTTTTTGAGATTGAATATCTTTAATTAAAGGGTTCATAGCTTTTCTATAAAGGTACTTACAAATATTTTTTAATCTAATATTTCCCTATCCGGTCTCTCAAGTCCACATTCTTCCCAAACATAATTAAAGAAAGGGCGAAGAATAATAGTTGTTTTTTCTTTATAATCATTAATTGATCCTTCATAAATAATATTTTTCCCTATAACACAACCTCCTGTCCTTTGAGATCCGTTTCCTAATGACATTTGATATCCCTCTACGTCAGTCGCTCCTGCAATAAATTGTAAAGGTAACTGTAATTTTAAGGTTTCAGAGGCAAGCTTTAGATAGTTGGTCAAAGTTTTAGTAAAAACCTCTTCAAAATAAGCACAAGGGAAAAAACCAAAATCGACTTTGGCAAACTCCATTAGATTATTTTTTTCTATGCAATGTGCATTAACACCCCAGAGTTCACCACTCTTAAAAAGTTGAGATATGTTAAGTATTCTGTCTTCAGCAATATCACAAGCATAACTTCCGTATTTATTCCTGCCATAATAAACCCCTATATTGCCCTTATTCATTGGCATTAAATTGCCTAACCGAGCTAAATCTACAGCTTTCTTGCTTGTATCAACATGAGTTAATGGAATTGACGGAATTATACGAAGAAATACATGCTGGACATCTGGTATCCCTCCAGTCGCATGATGCCTGCCAGGCTCAAGGATATTCTCATCTGGTTCCAAGAAAGTTGAAGGTTTTGTTGTTGCTGGTATTGGTTGATATTCTTTTGACTCAACTATAGATTCTTTTATTAAATAATTTTTCAAAATAAGCTCTATTGCGCCAACCAGTTTACTCGTTAATTCAGCTTTTATTTTTGTCCGTTCCTCGGGTGAAGCATTTTCCTCCAAACTGTATATAATGGGAAAGCGAAGATGGCGCATATCAAAAGGCAGGGTTTCACTTGTGGGTACTCCAAAAGCCGAATTCATTATTGGAACGATGCGTTCATGGCCAACTTCTTTAAGAGCCCAACCATACTCGATAAGAACATTAGAATTTTGAACAGGTCTACCTCCATTGGTTCTACCTACAAAGGTTAAGTCAGGTACAAATATTCCGCACTTTGATATCTTCTCAAATATAACATCTGCTATTGGGGGTATCCCGGGGATATCTTTAGTGTCTTTATCTAACTCTATTCCCTCATCACGCAGAGCTTCTTGTATATTTATATTTTTGCCAACTTTATTTATAGCCTTCTTAAGGGCATCTTCTATAAAATTACGGTTAACTTTATTTGAAATATCGCTTTGCCATGAATAAAAAATTGTAAAAGCCATTGGCAGGTAAATGTTATGATAACAAAAATACAATAAATTAATGCTTTACAAGAATGAATTTCTTGCAACATGCTATCTTGAATGAAATATCAAATAAGTATTATGAAGGACTATAGCATTTTTTAAATACACTATAAATGAAAATCAATAAAAATTGAATTGTAAGTCGGGCTATGTTTTAATTTCAATATGACTCAAGCGCTCAAAACCGATCTTTATCAATTAACCATGATGCAGGCATATTTCGCGGGAAACCACAACCCCTATGCAACGTTTGATTATTTTGTGAGAAACATCCCCTTTGGATCTTACCTGCTGGTTGCCGGTATTCCTTCTGTGCTTTCATATATTAAAGAATTACGTTTTGATCCTGACGATCTTAAATACCTAGCTGAACAAAATCTTTTTACCAACACCTTCCTCAAGTATCTCGAAAATTTTAGTTTTACAGGAGAAATATCCGGAATACCTGAAGGAGAATTGGCTTTTCCCAGGGAACCGATTCTACGTGTAAGAGCGCCTATTATGGAAGCGCAGCTCATTGAAAGCTTTATTCTCAACAAAATAAACTTCTCCAGCCTTATAGCGACAAAAGCTTCCCGCGTGGTATATGCGGCAAGGGAAAAACTCGTAGCCGAGTTTGGACTGAGAAGAGCCCAGGGAGAGGCACAACTTGAGGCGACAAGGGCGTGTTTTATTGGCGGATGCTCCGCGACTTCTAACGTCTATGCGGGAAAGAATCTGGGAATTCCTGTCACAGGAACTATGGCTCATTCTTATGTAACAAGTTTTGAAAATGAAACTGACGCGTTCCGAATATATAGCGAGACTTTTCCCGATAACACCATCTTGCTGATTGACACTTATGATTCTTTAGAAGGAGCGCGAAAAGCTGTTAAGATTGCAAGAGAGATGGAGTCTCAGGGGCATCAGCTTAAAGCAGTTCGCCTTGATAGCGGAAATCTTCTGGAACTTTCTAAAAAAGTGCGCGATATCTTTGATAAAGCCGGATGCTCTTACGTAAAAATTTTTGCGACTTCTGATCTTAATGAATGGAAGATACAGACGCTTTTACAAAATGGAGCAACGATCGACGCGTTCGGAGTGGGAACCGAAATGATAACCGCAACTCCTACTCCGGCACTTGGTGGTGTTTATAAGCTTGTTGAAATTGAAGATGCTAATGGCAATTCGATCCCGAAGATGAAGCTGTCAAACGAACAGGAGAAAGCAACTTTGCCGGGAAGGAAGACAGTATGGCGACTTTATGATTCCAATGGACTGCTAAAAGAAGACATTATTGCTCTTGATGATGAAAAGATTGAGTATTCAGGCAAGTTTAGAAAAATTCATATGTCATTTGTTGAACAAGGAGAGGTTGTTTTCCAAATTCCACCTCTAAAGGAGATTCATGATCAGGCGCAAAAAAATCTCTCTCTTCTTCCGGAAGAACATAGAGTCCTTGATGCTGCTCCATCGTATCCTGTAAAACTAAGCACTGGCCTGGAAAAACTTACTCAGAACCTTAGCCGTTCTTTGCAATCACCCGAGCTAAAAAAAACAGGACCAAAATAAAATCAGCAACAAATCCCATATTTTATTCCGGAAGTTGAAAACCTTTTCCGGCAAACTGGATATTTGCTTCATCTTCACACCGGGGTGGGGATACGGCATGAACGCCACCGCAGTGGGGACATTTCCCGACAAATGTGCCTAAGATAAACTCACCGCCACATCCACGACATTTTGTTTTTAACCCTCCATCAGGAAGTGGTTGGTTTCTCACACCACCACCATGGGCGTTATACACAAATTCTACTAAGTCTTTTCCTTCTGAAAAGGGTCCTGCTCCCGAAGGACCGCAACTACCACAATCACTCATAATATTTGATCTCCTTTATTAATTTCAGCAATTATTTATTGAAGCATACTGTCTATCTATAATATCATACCAAAGCAAACCTGCAACAAAAAAAATTTTTACATGATAATAGTCTATTAGCCTTAAAAAGGGCTTGTAATTCAGACAACAGCTTGGAGTATAATATTACTCAGTCCAACTTTTCTTTGTAAAGAGTCCTCTAAAGAAGCTTACAAATGGAATGTAAAAGAAAATTCCCCAGAACAAATGCAAACCTGCAGGTAAAATATGGCCTGGTTAGCTGGGATGACTCTCCCCATCTTCTGGAACAAAATGCCATGGTGGCAAAATCTAACGATATAAGTGCAAGAGGAATACGGTTCACCCATGAACTCAATTTGACTAAAAAAACTTTAAAGAAATTACAGGATGGCTCTGTTAAACTCAACTTGGAATTCACACTACCAAATGAAGAAAAATCTATAAACATTTTAGGCAGGGTGATTTACTGCGGGGATGATGAAGATAATGAAGAGGATATAAAAAATCAATGTATAGGCGTTTATTTTCTTGATATTTCTCCCAATGATTTATTAAGAATTGACAGGTTTGTGCAATCATCTCTTAACCTCACCTGAGTTGAAAGGTTTTTATTTGTCTGATTTAACTACCCAGCTTTAAGTTTTTCCCTTTTCAATCCTCGTTTGTATAGAGAATAAAGGAATCTATGCTAATAGACTCTCACGTGCATCTGGAGATGCCACAGTTTGATGAAGACCGCAAAGAGGTTATAAACCGCTTTCTAGTTAATGGTGTAGGACTGATCATTAATATCGGGTCCAGCCTTGAAAACAGCAAAAAGGCAGTGGAATTAGCCCGGAAGCATAAATTTATCTATGCAACAGTCGGAATTCATCCCCATGACATTAAGAATGCGAACGCTCAAACTTACGCGGAAATTGAAACCCTTCTGAAAAATGAAAAAGTCGTTGCTGTTGGGGAAACCGGCCTCGATTATTATAAGAATTACAGCCCACATAATGTTCAGGTAGAAGGGTTCAAAAGGCATATCCAAATCGCTAAAAAACATAACAAACCTATTATTGTTCATTGCCGTGAAGCTGAAGATGAGGTTTTGTCCATCCTTAAGAACGAATCTGCTAAAGAAATTGGCGGAATTATTCACTGTTTTTCCGGCAGTATGCAGTTTGCAGACGAATGCTTAAATTTAGGTTTTTATATTTCATTTTCAGGCAACATTACTTATCCAAAAGCAAAAAATTTAAGGGAAGTTGTCAAAATAGTGCCTTCCGACAGATTATTGATTGAAACAGATGCTCCTTTCCTTTCCCCTCAATCGAAGCGGGGTAAAAGAAACGAACCGGCATTTGTTCAATATGTCGCGGAAAAGGTTGCTGAACTCAAAATACTCTCCCGGGAAGATGTTGAGAGAAACATTTCAAGAAACATTCACAGACTTTTTGGTATTGGGGATTACCAAGATAAACCAAAAACAGCTTATAAGATCAGAAATTCCTTGTATTTAAATATAACAAACCGATGCACAAACCATTGTGTGTTCTGTGAAAGAGAAACCGATCCTTTTGTTCAGGGACATAATCTAAGACTTGCTAAAGAACCGGAGATCGAGGAATTATGGGAGGAGATCGGAAATCCAACTGAATACGATGAGATAGTTTTTTGCGGTTACGGGGAACCAACGCTCCGCCTGTCGTTAATCCTTGATTTGGCAAAAAAAATAAAGGCACATGATGGTAAAGTCCGACTCAATACCAATGGACATGGAAACCTGATCCATAAGCGCGATATCCTGCCGGATTTTGAAGGATTGATAGATACAATTTCCATAAGTCTAAACGCTGAAACTGAAATGAAGTACAACGAAATATGCCATCCTGGATTTGAAAGCAATACCTTTGAGGAAGTTAAGCGATTCATCAGGAAATCTAAAAAATATGTACCGAATGTAGTCGCGACGGTAGTAGACATCCCCAATAAATTAGATACCCGGGAATGTGAACGAATCGCGAAAGAGTTAGGAGTGGAGTTTCGTGTGAGAAGTTACAATGTAGTGGGTTAGTTTAAATGATTTTAGATTTAGCTTCGCAGATTCGCCCAAAGGAGAGTTCCTGTGTAGGCTTGAATTCAAATTGCAGATTACATATATTAAAAAAAATCTATAGTCAGAAATCCCAAATTTAAAATTTCTATTTGATGGGGTTTGGTAAATCAATAAACTTCACTTTGATCTTGAATTTTTTTTGTAAATGAATTCCAAGCTCCTGTATTCCAAATCTTTCCGTTGCATGATGTCCTGCAGCGATATAATGAATTTTTTCTTCCTTGCACAGGTGATAAACCCATTCCGTTGCCTCGCCTGTTAGAAAGAGATCGGCTTTTTTCTTTATTGCTTCCTTGACCAGTTCAGGAGCTCCACCACTGCATACAGCTACTTTATTTATTGAGTCATTTCCGAATTTAAGCGTTAAGATATCTTTATCAATGGTTTGTTTAATTTTTTTTACAAATGCATTTATGTTTTCCTTTCTTTTTGTATAGCCTATAAAACCGATACTTTTCCCTTCATATGTTCCAAATGGCTCCCGTTTAATCAGGTTCAGTTTTTTAATTATTTGGGCATTGTTCCCATACACAGGGTGAGCATCCAATGGAAGATGGTATCCGGCCAATGAGATATTGTTTTTTAACAGTTGTGATAACCTTTCTTTAACACTTCCATGGATCACACGGGAATCGGAATCCCAAAACATCCCGTGATGCACCAATACCAGGTTCGCGTTTTCTTCCTTTGCATGATTGAAAAGCTCTAAAGAGGCACTGACACCGGTTACGATTTTTTCAACTGACGCACTTCCTTCTACCTGAAGGCCGATAGGGGAGTGATCCTTATAATCATTAACTTTTAGTAAAGAGTTTGTATAAGAAATTAAATCTTTAAGTTTTATTTTTTTCATAGTGGCAGGTCTTGAGAAACTTATTATTTTTAGAGGCAAGTTATTTTATCATTATAAGTCGCTAATATGACAGTTAAAGATTTTTCTGATATAATCCGCTAAAAAAGCATCCTGTTCATTTAATTTTATACAATGAAATCTAAAAGAAGAAAAGCAAGAGGAGAGTCAGCAGTTGCTCTAAAATACTCTCCTCAAGAAATTCCAGTTCCGAAGGTGGCAGCAAAAGGTTATGGCGAAGTAGCGAAAAAAATTATCGCGTTAGCCAAAAAAAACAACATTCCCATTAAAGAAGATCCTGATCTTGTTCAAATTTTGCATCAATTAGATCTCAACGAGGAAATCCCTCCATCTGTTTACAAAGTCGTAGCGGAAATTCTCGCCTTTGTCTATTCCTTGAATAATGAATGGAAACAAACTCATAGAACCCGCTAAAGGAAAAATCTACCCGTTAATATAAAACAAAAAATCCCTTTCTCCCCTTTACTACTTTCAAAACCAGATTAAAAAAAATCAATAAAGTACAATTATTACTTTGAAAATATTGATATTACAGTCCATTCTCCCTATTTCCATTTCTAAAATCACTTTTTTTGGCATTACTCTTGCTTTGTTACGTAGCATTTAAAAAAATACCACCAAAAATTTGACACTTTTAATAGAAATTAGAAAATGAGAGCAATCATTTTTTAATTTTGCTTAACCATTTTTCAGGGAGAAATATTTTAATAGATGGAATTTATGTCGCGGCTTCCGGAGGATTCAAGCAGGAAAAAAGTCTGGAAGTAATATCTAATAACCTGGCGAATGTAAATACTGTTGGATATAAAAGGGATACTCTGGCCTTTAAAGAGTTCTTAGCTCCTTTCCCGGATGGAACAGAAAACGAGCCTTCAGTCTCAAAACCCGGTGAACATAATTTAAAAAAAGACGCCTCTTATACAGGCGTTGTGGAATTAAAGACGGATTTTTCCCAAGGCGGTCTTCGTGAAACAGGGAATCCATTAGATGTCGCGTTAGATGGAGAGGGTTTTTTTGCTATCCAGACAAAAGATGGCGTCCGCTACACAAGACAGGGAAACTTTAGATTAAATAATGAGAGTAATCTGACAACTCATGACGGCAATCTCGTCCTTGGAGCAGGAGGTCCAATCACAATTCAGGGAATCGGTAATACGATTTCAATTGATGCCCAGGGAAAAATCTCATTAGGAGATGGACTTGCCAATGAAGCTGTGGGGGACCTAAGAATTGTCAAATTTGACGATCCCAAAAAACTCATTAAAACCGGAGATGGTTTGTTTATGCTCAATGGTACAGACGCTGAAGAAATTGCGGCTGACAATTTTTCTGTAAAGCAGGGGGCTATTGAGTCGTCCAATGTCACTGGTGTCCAAGAGATGACGAAAATGATTGAAGTACTACGAACTTATGAAGCATACCAGAAGGTAATCCAGACCATTGATTCTGCTAACGCGAAAGCGGTTACAGATATTGGAAGACTTGCTTAATTTATCAACTTATTAGGAGGAGGGTTAATCAATGATTAGAGCGCTTTATACCGCTGCTACAGGCATGAAAGCTCAGGACTTGAATATCAGCGTTATATCCAACAACCTGGCAAACGTAAATACTAATGGTTTTAAAAGAAGCAGAGCTGATTTTCAGGATTTGCTGTACCAAAACCTGCGATTGGTAGGAACACTTACTGAAGCAGGCAATCAGGTGCCGACCGGTATGCAACTAGGACTTGGTGTAAAACCCGCGGCAATCCAAAAAATATTTTTACAGGGAGATTTTGTTCAGACACAAAGTGAATTGGATGTAGCGATTGAAGGAAAAGGGTTTTTCCAGGTTACACTCCCGGATGGAACAATAGGGTACACAAGAGCAGGGTCACTGAAACTTGACAATACAGGGCAAATCGTTACTTCTGATGGTTATCCTCTCGAACCGGCAGTTACCATTCCCACTGACGCATTAACAGTTTCTATAGATGCTCAAGGCGGGATTTCTGTCACTCAGCCGGGAACCACTGCGCCATCTACCGTAGGTACTATCCAGCTTGCAACATTTGTCAATCCGGCAGGGTTACAGTCAATCGGTCAAAACATCTCTCTGGAAACAGATGCTTCCGGAGCGCCAACTACCGGAAATCCCGACACTGATGAAAGGGGAAGCACCCAGCAGGGTTTCCTGGAACTTTCTAATGTCAGTGTGGTGGAAGAACTGGTAAATTTAATAACAGGCCAAAGAGCTTATGAAATAAATTCAAAGGCGATCCAGACAGCGGATGACATGCTGCAAACCGCTAATAATTTAAAACGATAAATAATAGTATAAGGATTTCCGTTTATTAGATAGGATTACAGGATAACCATGATGAAAATTCATAGTAAAAAGTTTTCTCTAATATTCATTTTACAATTTTTCATCGCACAGTTTGCGTTAAATGCTGTTTGCCTGGAAAACAGTCTTTTGGAAGTAAATGTTCACTCAGTATCATTAGTTGAGCATAAGAAGGTCCGGTTAGGAGATATTGCACAGATAACAGGAGATGAACCGGACATTGTGAAAGCCGCTCAATCCATAGTTCTTACATCCGCTCCCACACTAAATAAATCAATAATTATGGGAAAAGACCTTGTAAAAAAATCCCTTTTAAAAAATGGAATTGATCTTAAAAAAGTAAAACTTGCTTTTCCTGAAAAAATAACTGTTAAAAACAAATTGGCCAGAATTACAGAAGATGAAATAAAAGAATCTATACGAGAATATATTTATAAAAATATGCCCTGGCAAAAGGACCAGGCAAAGGTTACTCAAATAGATCATAAGGGGGATATCGTCCTGCCTGGCAGTGAAATTCAACAAAATATTATCGCAAAAGAAAACAATAGCTTTATTGGTAAAGTACCCCTGATTTTAGAATTTAAGGTTCACGGCAAGATATTGAAACGTAAAAAAATTAATGCGGTTTTGGAAGTGTTGATGCCCGCTGTTTTAGCAAAAGTTTCCTTAAAAAGAGGCCAGACTATTTCCAGAAATGATATTTATACTGAAAAACAGTGGAAATCAAAAACATCAGAAAATATATATGATTATGAAGGCGACGTAATAGGTAAAAAAGTAACAAGAGGTATCAGGGCGGGATAGCCTTTGAAGAAATCGCTCCTGAAAATTCCAGAAGATATTTCAAGGGGCGACAGGGTAACTATTCTTGCAGAAAATAAGACAATAAGAATTACCGTACCCGGCATAGCCGGGGAAAATGGTAGAAAAGGAAAAACCATAAAAGTTAAAAATATTGATTCAAAAAAGATAATTTACGCTAGAGTTCTAGACAGTGCAACGGTTAAAGTGGATTTTTAATAATATGTCAAACTGCAAGATAAAAAAAATACAATTACGATGAGGAAGTTAATGAAAAATATTAGAATAATAAAAGGGTGTTTTGTTTTGTTCGCGGTTTTTTATATTTCGGGCTGTTCTCAAAAAGTCCCCGTCTTAACGACCTCATTGAAAGAACCGGTAAAAAAAATATATGATGTACAGGGAGAAACCAGAGAAGCCTCTTTATGGCCGGGTGAAACTTCCCGTAATATGCTTTTTGTGGACAGCAAGGCGAATGAGGTGGGGGATATTGTAACAATATTGATCAGCGAAAATTCAAGCGCTACCAAGAGCGCTACGACAGATACAGCTAAAGATAGCTCTCAGACAATAACAACGGGTGGACTGTTTGGTCTTCCAAGCCACCTAGGTCTTACAAATCTCTTTGGACTAGGAAGTTCTTTTGACCCGAGTATCAGTACCACGAACAGTAACGATTTCTCAGGCTCTGGAACCACTACCCGGCAGGACCAATTTACCGCAACGCTGGCTGCAACTATAGTTGAAATCTTACCTAACGGAAATTTCAGAATTGAAGGGAAAAGAAAAGTTTCTTTAAACAATGAAGATCAAGATTTAACATTGTCTGGAATGATAAGACCAGTAGATATTGCTTTTGATAATACCATTGGTTCACAATTAATAGCCAATGCCAGAATAGAATACAGCGGCAGTGGAGTATTGGCAGATAAACAAAGAGTAGGATGGGGTATTAGAATACTGGATTTGTTATGGCCATTTTGACTTAAAGACCGATGAAAAACTGGAAAATAAATTTTATATTTCTATCTATTATTATCATTTCTTTCGCGCTTAAAGGGTGTGAAAAGGCGAGCAGTCCATTCGAAGCATCAAGTCCCTCGGCTTTAAGCGTTTCAGGGTACAATGTCGGCATATCTGCTGTTTATGGGGATGGTTCCCTACTTGCGAATGGATCAAGCCAGGCTACTATCAGGGTGGAGGTATGGGGGTCTACCGGTCAGTTTATTGATGCTGTACCTGTAACTTTAACAGCGACGCTTGGAACTTTAGCAAGCTCCTCTTTAACGACAAGTAATGGAGCGGCCGTGACAACTTTTACCGCCGGCACAACTGCCGGAGTTGCTTCCGTAACAGCTACGGTAGAAAATATCAGCGTTTCAGCTACTATAGTATTGTCAAGATTTTAATAGGATCGGAGAACTAACTATGAATGAGGAAACAAGAAGAAAATTTCTGATACGATCAATTGGATCGTTGGGCGCCACTATACCTATTATTTATTATGGTTGCGATACTGGCGGGACTAGTGGAGGACCATTAGGACCTTCAGATGGAGGTGTCTTTACTACCTCCTCTACTTCTGTTTCTGTTTCTCCTCCATCCGTTACACTTACAAAAGGCTCTACACAGACATTCACTGCAACGGGTGGCACTGGGACTTTTACATGGTCTTCAAGTAATACAGCCCTTGGAACCATAGGTGTTTCAACAGGGACTTTTACGGCAGGGACAACAACAGGAACAGTAAATGTTTTGGCAACTGATACTCTGAGTGTTGCCGGTTCAGGCGCGGTAACAATTGTTTCCGCTACAATTGCTGTAACACCTGCAATTATTACCATACCTAATCTTCCTATTCCAACTGTAGCAGCTTCTGTCACAGTTACTTTTACTGCAACAGGCGGGACTGCCCCTTACTCATATAACCTATCCGGTTTAAGTGCTGCTGCTGTGACACAGGCGGCGTTTACAATAAATTTAACTACTGGTGTATTTACAACAACAGCTCTACCGGCAGCAGATGAAACTGCTACTATTACCGCAACTGATGCCTTTGGTGATACCGGTACCGCAACCCTCACTTTAAGCGCTTAGGAGATTTCATGAAAATAGTTAAAAACAAATGTAAATTTATTTTTATCTTATTTACTATGATATTTTTGCACTCGAGCTTCTCTGATGCTGCGAGAATTAAAGACATTACAAATCTGCAAGGGGTTCGAGAAAATCAGCTTATTGGGTATGGAATTGTAATTGGCCTGGCGGGAACAGGGGACAGTAGTACCAATATTTTCTTCTCTATTCAAACGATTGCCAGCATGTTAAAGAAATTGGGATTAACGGTTCCACAAAATGAAATCGCTAGTCTAAAATTTAAAAACATGGCTACTGTTATGATAACCGCTGAGTTGCCTCCTTTTGCAAGAGCTGGGAGCCGGATCGACGTTTTGATTTCTTCATTAGGCGATGCCAAGAGTTTACAGGGAGGAACTCTCCTTTTGACTCCCCTGAAAGCGGCTAATGGAGAAGTTTACGCTGTTGCCCAGGGCTCTGTTTCTATTGGTGGCTTTGAAGCAGGAGGTGCTGCCAGAGGAGTCCAGAAAAATCACTTGACTGTAGGCCGAGTTGTAAGCGGCGCACTGATAGAAAAGGAAATACCTTTTGATTTTGAAAATAAAGAATCTTTAAGACTTGCACTTGGTCAACCCGATTTTACAACTGTTAATAGAGTAGCGACTACTATTAATAAATTTTTTAAAAAAGATATAGCCTTTGCAAAAGATGCGGGTACTGTTGATGTTTTAGTTCCTGATAAGTTCAAAAAGAATGTCGTTAAATTTGTGGCAAGCATGGAAACTCTTGAAGTATCACCGGATACAGCAGCCAGGATTATTATTGATGAGAGGACAGGTACTATTATAGTAGGAGAGAATGTTAGAATTTCAAAAATCGCCGTATCCCATGGCAGTTTAACTATTAAAATCACGGAAGAACCGATTGTAGAGCAACCAAAACCTCTTTCTGAAGGAGAGACGACAATTGTTCCAAGAACTCGCATAACTGTTGACGAAGGGGAAGACAGGCTTTTAGTATTGCCGGAAGGAACAAACTTAGGAGAGGTTGTCACAGCATTAAATGCGATCGGTGTTTCCCCAAGAGATTTAATCGCCATATTACAATCTATCAAAGCTGCAGGGGCGTTGCAGGGCGAACTCATTCTAATTTAAAACCCTACCAACAAGTCTAAATTGAAGCTCACCGAAGCAACCTAGCGGGAATCTTCAATGTAAAGTATGATTTTAAGTTCGCTAGCTAAACACTTTCAAAAAATTCACAATTATGAATAAAATTAATCCATTGCAGATGAAAAGCAACATTTCCGGCATAATTCAAAATAACCGTTTAGGAAAACTCCAAAATTCCACAAAAAATGTAGAAAGTAAGAATCTGGATAAAATTAAAGAGCTTTCTGAAGAGTTTGAATCTTTACTGCTATATTATGCTCTAAAGTCGATGCGGGAGGCTGTTCCAAAAACAGACTTATTTCACAGTAATGCCGAAGATATTTTTACATCGATGCTTGACCAGGAAATTTCAAAAAATTCTGTTAAAAAAGGTAGTGGTCTTGGTTTGGCCCGAATAATGCAACAACAATTGACAAACAGGCAAAATCAGACTTTGGAAGAGCGAGGCGTGGTTAAGCCGAGGAATGAAAGCAAAATTAACTATCATGCTGTTTTACCCAAATACCGTTAAATTGTAATAAGGAGTAAAACTTTGTTAAAAACATCATTAAATCAATTAGAGCTACTACTTAACATTAAAATAAAACTATACCAGGGATTGAGAAATATTCTTATAGAGGAAAAAAATGTCATTGGAAAGGGAAATATTTCCCTATTTCAGAAATTTTTATTAAAAAAAGAACTTATATTAAAAAAGCTCAGAGACCTGGAAGAAAATAGAAAAACTATCTTAATAAAAATTGCGTTGGAAATGGATATCTCTTTTGATGATATTTCTTTATCAAAAATTATTAAAAACACAAATGGTTCAACAGGCGCTAAATTGGCACAGTCTCGCAAACAACTTATTGAATTAGTTAATGCAATAGACAAACAGCTTACATATAACGAAAAGCTTGTTTCCAAGTCCTCAAAGTCTAACAACAGGGTTCTTGGCTTTTTTAACCGCTTTAATAAGAACTTTTCTTACGCATCGGACGGCAAAATTGGACATTCTGTTCATAAAAGCTGGATGTTAAATGCAGAAGTATAAGCTTGGTGGGTTAAGTCATGTCAAATGTCTTTGGGATTTTAAATACTGGTAAAGTTGCACTATTAAGCCAGCAGGCTGCTATACAGGTAACAGGCCAGAATATTGCCAATGTTAATACAGAAGGTTATTCACGTCAGGAGGTCATATTTGAGGCAGCCACACCAATAAATTCAATTCCAGGTATGTTAGGTACCGGAGTTAAGATAACCGAAATACAAAGGGTTTTTGATCAATTTATTTTCTCTCAGATAAATTCAGAAACTTACACAATGGGAAGCTTTGAGGCCCAAAAAGAAGTGCTTGATCAGATAGAAATTGTTTTTAACGAGACTACGGGCGGCGGCTTGAGCAATACGCTTAGTGAATTTTTTGCAGCATTTCAAGATTTGTCTATTAATCCTCAGGGTCTGGCACAAAGAGAAGCGGTTCTAGGCAAAACCGCGATAGTAATAAGTCGTATTCAACAGTTAGGCTCTGATCTGAAACAAAAAAGAACAGATGTAGATAATAACATATCAGCTACGATAGATGATCTAAATCTGATAACTTCTCAGATTGCTCAATTAAATAAACAGATCCATGAATCCGAAGCTGGAGATCTAGTTAATGCTAATGATCTGAGAGACCAGAGGGAAAAAAAGATTAAAGAATTAGCTGATTTAATCGATATTCAAACCCTGGAGGAAAATAACAACCAGATTACAATTACAACCAACCAGGGACAGCAACTGGTTTTAGGACAAACCGCCTTTTCACTATCAACTCAAATAGACGGTGATAATTTTGGATTAAACAACGTTATGCTGGATGACGGGCAAGGCAATCTCACTAATATTACTAGCAATATCTCCGGTGGAAGACTTAACGGAATGGTTGAAGTCCGCGACTCATTTATCTCAGAACGAATAAAAGAGCTGGATTTGTTTACTGCAGGATTGATCCGGGAAGTTAACGAATTACATATTGCCGGCTATGGTACGGATGGTTCAACCGGAAACAATTTTTTTGATTCTTTAAGCATCACTGCCAGAGCAAATACAAGTAATAGCGGTTCAGCAACTATTTCCGGCAGTGTTTACGCACCTTCAACTGCATCCATAGATGAATACCAGATTGAGATAACCGGATCAAATACGTTTTCTTTAACCAATTTAACGACCGGTGCTGCTTCAGGAACGTTTACTTTTTCTTCAGGAAGCGCTGTAAATCTTGGAAATGGGCTTTCAACTACTATATCAGGCTCTGCCCAAACAAATGACATTTTTACTTTCAGCCTATCTGAAGATGCTTCAATTTCAATTAATATTAACAGCACAATATCGAGTAATAGAGATAAAATTGCCGCGGGTACTTCACAATTAGCTGGTGACGGAAGTAACGCATTGTCGATTGCTGGAATTCAAAACGATTTATTGTTTGACAGCCAGACTATAGCATCGGCATCGGGATCATACACTTTCGAAGATTTCTACAGTTCCATTGTAAGTAACATAGGGCTTAAAGCGGAAGAAATGAATACGAGTGTATCGCACCAGGAAAGCGTGATCAACCAATTGGTAAACCGAAGAGAAGAAGTTGTTGGAGTTTCTCTTGATGAAGAGATGATTAATCTCATCAAGTTTCAGCAAGCCTTTGCCGCGGCAGCAAAAATAATAACCTCGGTAGATGAAATGTTAACTACTGTTAGAAATTTAGTACGCTAAAGCTCAATCATGAATCTAAATCTAAAGAGGAAAGCATGGTAACACGGGTTACAAACAGAATATTGATTAACAACTCACTTACAAATATTTTTCGTTTATCTGAAAATATGGAAAAAACTCAACTGAGAATAGCTACCGGAAAAAGAGTAAATAAGTTATCCGACGATGCTGTTCGAATAAATGAAATTCTTAGTTTCAGATCAGACATATTACAAAACACCCAATTTATCAGAAATATCAATCAGAGCAAACTTTTGCTAAACACTGCTGATTCAGCGTTTAATGACGTTTCCCTGCAGCTTCAAAGAGCAAAGGAAATTGCAGTTTCACAGGTAAGCGGGACAGCCACGTCAACGACAAGAACCTTCAACGCCATTGAAGTTGACAATCTTATTTCTCAGATACTTTCATCAGCGAATATTCAAGTAGAAAATAAATATGTTTTTAGCGGTAACAAAGTGACAACTACACCTTTTTCGGCTGGCGCGTCAGGGGCTCTTTATTTTGGTGACAGAAATGAACTTTCTATGGAAATTGCTAAAGATTCAACCATTGGTTCAACCATAATCGGTTCTGATGTGTTTGCCTCTGATATGGATGCAGGAATTGATAGTAACACTTTAATATCAGATTTGCATAAAGGAGGTGGCGCCTCGGCAGGTTCTTTTACAATTACAGACAGAGCGGGAAACTCCGCAACGGTAACCATAACTTCGGGAATGACTATAAACAATGTCATAAGTGCCATAAATAGCGCTTCTGTTAATGTAACTGCATCAGTCAATAGTAGCAATACCGGCATTTCAATTACCGATACCAACAGTAACCCAACAGGCAATTTGACTATTGCTGAAAGTGGAAGCGGAACCACGGCGTCTGATCTTGGAATTTTGGGTAACATAGATGGAGATATTAACGGCCTCGATCTTGATCCACTAATGACAACTTCAACTTCGCTTTCTTTAATGAAAGGGGGAAATGGGCTAACGTTAACAGACATTTTCATAAGTAATGGTTCCGCGTCAGGAACAGTCAGCTTCAGTTCGGCTTCCACAATCGGAGATGTTATAGATTCCATAAACAATTCCGGTTTGAATGTCACTGCCTCCATAAATAGCACAGGCAACGGAATCGTTGTAAGTTCTAACAGTTCTTCTACCGCGGCAATAGTGAATGAGGTGGGGACAGGGAGTTCCGCGTCTGACCTGGGCATAATGGGAAAAAATAACATTCTTTCAACTCTACTTGCATTAAAAGAAGCGCTGGAAAAAAATGACGCATTAGGTATAGCCGCTACTATGGACAATATCGACTCTGGAGTTGAAACCATTGCTTTACAGCGAGGAATAATTGGGACCAGGGTAAACCGGTTAGAAGCAACTGAAGATATCCATGAACAAAGAATATTGGACACCACGGAAAATCTGTCTGACATTGAAGATGCTGATTTTGTAAAAGAAGAAATGGATTTCCTTGCCTTCCAAAATGCTTTTAATGCCACTCTAAACGCTACCGCTCAAATCATTCAACAAAGTCTCCTTGATTTTCTCCGCTAAATACTTTTTAATATATTAAAAATATTGTAAATTTCACAAGGAGTGTGAACTATGCTTGTTCTAACAAGGAAACCTGGAGAAAGCATTGCAATTGGAAATGAAATAAAAATAACTGTGGTCGAAATTAAGGGGAAACAGGTCCAACTTGGAATAACGGCACCATCCAGCATAAGGATATATCGTGAAGAAATATTTAAAAAGGTTCAAGAGGAAAACAAAAAGGCGGCAAGACAAGAAAATATAGACCCATTAAAAGTTGCTGATATTTTTAATAAAGGAAAATGAAAGCTACATTAAAAAAAATCAAGACGACCCGATTTGGAGAACTGGATGTTTCTCCTGAAGATATTATAGCTATGCCTGAAGGAATTATTGGTTTTAGTAATGTGAATCAATATATAATTCTTGATTTTCATTCAGGAATAGATACGGCATTAAAATGGTTTCAGGCAATAGACTACCCGGAGCTTGCTTTTGTTTTGATTGACCCATATACCTTCAGGCCTGACTACAAAGTAAACATCACCGATGAAGAAATTGATTTCTTAAAAGTAAAATCTTCTGACGATATAAGGGCAATGACAATTGTATCGATTCCTAACGACCCTTCCAAGATGACGGCCAATCTCCTCGGGCCGGTTCTCATCAATCCGGAAAATCGCCTGGCTATACAAGTGGTTTTGAACGACACAGAATATACCTCATCGCATTATATCCTTCCTCAGGAGTAAATTTTCAGCGTACAGCTTATGACTGATACTTTTGACCTTAACTTTCCGATATTAAAAGAAAGATTTCCCCGCTTGCTCAATCTGGTAGAAAAAAAAATACCAGATGATTTTGAGGTGATGACTACCCGCTCTGGTGCCATTACAGGCCGATATAAATCAACACTCCTGCATAGTCTATTTGAACCAATAAAGGAGGGAGAACAGTTTGCCCGATCAGCAGGAATTAATTCAGGTGATTATATTTTGCTGTATGGTTTGGGACTTGGATATCACTTAAAACCTGTATTGGATACTATTGGTTCTTCGGGAAAACTACTCGTTATTGAGTTAAACCGGGAAATCATGTCCGCCGCTTTTACACTAATTAAATTCACTGAGATATTGTCTTATCCAAACTTTGGAATAGTATCCGGCAATAATGATAAAGAAGTTTCCGAAAACCTGAACTATGCGTTCTCAAAAGAATGGAATAAACATTCTCATGAAAATTCCAAAACATTGATTCATCAGTCGTCCTTCAAGTGCATACCGGTTAATTTTAAAAAAATAAAAACTACTTTCGAAATGCAGTTAATCGAAAAACAGACAAAAATTACCTGGAGTGAACATGAAAAAAATAATTATATGATTAACCAGGATTATGTCAAAAAAGGAAATGGAATTAAAAAATTGTTGGGAAAGTATAAAGGCAAACCTGCATTTTTAATTGGTGCCGGCCCTTCTTTGAATAGGACCCTACCCTTTTTAAGTAAATTGTCTAAAATGTTTTATTTAGTTGCGGTAGATACTTCTCTGCCGATTTTACTAAAATCTCAAATTAAACCGCATTTTTTTGTTTCAATAGATCCCCAGGAGATAAGCTTTAACCATATCTCAAATTACGTGGATAAAAGCATACCTGTTATTTTAACTCCCACTGCTAACCCAAAAACCGTTTTGCATTATTCAGGAAACAAATATTTTGTAGTTCAACGCACATCAAGCATAGATGAAATAGAAATCGAAGAATTAATCAGGGAAAAAGGAGAAAGCAAGGGAGGGGGTTCCGTATCATGTATTACTTTAGACATAATGGTACAAATGGGATTTGATCCTATTATATTTATTGGCCAGGACTGTTCTTTTCCTAACAACAGATTATTTGCGGAAAATTCCCAGGAAGATGAAGCAATGATTAATTTATTGCATTATCACCATACCCTGGAAACGATGTCCTGTGAAAAAATCAGAGAGAAAAAAGAAGTAACAATTGAAAACAAATTTGGAGCGAAGCTCCCTTCTCATCAACATTTACATCTATACTTAAGGTATTTAGAACAAATCGTTCAAAACTATAAACATGTGACATTTTATAATTGGCTTTCTCAGGGAGCAAAAATGGAAGGGGTTATTGATATAGAATCAATAAATGAGATTTTTCCCCATAAAAAACTCCGTGCGGAAGCAAGTTGCGAGGAATGAGCTCGCTAAGCACTTCTAGCCTTTCTTCCCCTCCTTTAGAAAGATAAGAGTCATCTATTCTGGTGTTGATTTTAAAAGTTTTTTACAAAAAAGCGAAAGAAAAGTAATTATGTTACTATACTTATTCTGGGACGAGAAAACGACCCTGCTAGCGTCTCCGAATTTTTACTCAAGATGTTCTGCAGGCTGAAAAAATAATACCCTCAAGTACGGCTTCTCAATACCTGAAAAACTGATTATAGATGCTATGACGCAATAAAACAGTTAGTTATAAATGAAGGCTTAAGAAAAGAAATGGGGGGAAAGGGAATTCAATTGCAAAAGAATTTTCTTGGACTAATATCATTGAAAAATATACAGTTGTGTTTAGTTTGGATAATTGTAGTATCAGTTTAAGAAACTAATGAAAGGGCGAGTCACGCCGATAAAATAAGTATTAACTATTTAACATTATGAAGATACTTCTTATAAACCCAGTTGCCATGCGAAAACCCGATTTCCCCCCCTTGGGGTTATTGTCTATTGGAACTGTTTTAAAAAAAAAAGGGTATGAAGTTAAAGTTTTGGATGCCGCAGCACAGTCATTAACAAATGAGACTATTATTAAGATGGCTAAAAATTTTAAGCCTGATTTATGTGGTATTACTACATATATAGTTAATGAAAATCAATGTTTTCAGATAGCCAGAGATTTCAAAAAACATTTAGGTTGTCCTGTTATTTTGGGGGGCCCTCATGCTTCATGCTTTCCCCGGAAGATTATAGCTAAAGAGGAGTCTGTGGATGGAATTGTTGTTATGGAAGGAGAAACAACCGTCCTTAAGTTATGCTGTGTGCTTAATCAACGATCCAGGTGGAAAGAAGTGCATGGCATGATTTTCAGAGACGGTGATGGAAAAATTATAGTTAATCCGCCTCGAGATCCAATTAGCAATTTAGACGACTTGCCTATTCCTGATCGTAGCTTAATAGATCTTAGTTTTTACAATCCAATACCCAGTATGTACAGGAGGTTACCCGCAACGTCTGTTATAACAGCAAAGGGATGCCCATATTCATGCACCTATTGCTTTGAAGCTGGAGAACTGGCCCAGAAATATCGCCGGAAATCCCCTTTAAAGATTATAAAAGAGATAGAATATCTTATAGAAAATTTTGGTATTCGGGAAATCGCTTTATGGGATGATGAGTTTGTTTTGAACAAAAAGTGGGTTTATTCCTTTTGTGACTTAATACAATTACGGAATATCGATATTACATGGTCATGCTTTGGTAGAGTTGGAAATGTAAATCCGGAACTATTGCACAAAATGGCAGGCAGTGGTTGCTGGAGCATTTCCTATGGGATCGAATCAGGAAATCAGGAACTTCTTGATTTTATTAAAAAAGGCTTTACTATTAAACAAGCTAAAGATGCGATTAAGTGGACGCATAAAGCCGGAATTGAAACACGGTGTTCTTTTATGTTGGCACTGCCTGGAGAATCACCTGAAATGGGACAAAAAACTATCGATTTTGCTATTGATCTGGATGTAGATTATGCACAATTTTTTGCAACAAATCCTCTTCCTGGAACCCCGTTATATGAGAATAGCCAAAAGTTAGGAACTTATATTCCTGATGTCAATAATTATGGGTTTTCTCGACCTTCCCGAGCGCCTTTTGTTCCATTTGCTTATAAAAATGAGAAACAAATATTAGATTTGCTAAAAAAAGGCCATCGAAATTTTTATTTTCGCCCGGCCTACATATTAAAGGCCTTAAAAAGAATTAAAAAGCCGGATGATTTGTACAAATGCTGGAATGGAATAAAGATGTTGTTAGAAGTCTGAATTTGCTTTCTTGCTTTGTTCCAGTAAATAATCAATTTTGGAATATGAACAGCATCGAAAAAAATAAAAAATTAAACGAAATTTATGTATCTGTAATTATACCAATTTACAATGAAGCAGATAACATTGATGAACTCTGCCAAAGGTTAACTGGTACGCTTAAAGCAAACAAATATACTTATGAGATTCTTTTTATTGATGATGGCAGCAGTGACAGCAGTTTTACTATTCTCAAAAAAAATCAGAGTACCAATAAAAAAATTAGAATTATAAAACTTCAGAGAAATTATGGTCAGCATATTGCCCTGGTTGCAGGTATTGAACTCATGAAAGGAAATATAATATTAACTATGGATGCTGACCTTCAAAATAATCCGGAAGAGATTCCAATATTCATAAAAAAAATTGAAGAAGGATATGACTATGTTAGTGGGTGGCGATTAAAAAGAAACGATTCTATCTTTAGGAAGATTCCATCATTTATTTTGAACAAGATTATTTGCAAAGTAACGGGTGTCAAACTTCATGATTACAATTGCGGTATGAACGCCGTCAGAAAAAATATTATTGGGAATATTAATTCTCATGGGGAAATGAGAAAGTTTTTCCCCGCACTGATGGCCACACTGGCAAATTCCGTCTGTGAGGTTGAGATAAGCCACAGTGCAAGAAAAAAAGGGAAATCCAAATACGATTTACTTAAACTTGTAGGCTTGGTCGCAGATTTTGTCACAAGTTTTACGATTAAACCATTCCGGCTTATAGGAGTAACCGGCGGCATTTTTTTTCTATTAAGTATATTTGTCGGATCTTTATATCTCCTTGCCAGAATCAGTGTTCTTATCGCACCCATGCCAAAAGTTATGGTCATTTTATTAATAGCTTTTTTCGGCGGCATTCAATTCTTAATTGTTGGTTTTGTAGGAGAATATTTAATAAGAATTTATCATTTGCTTCAGCAGAAAACCCTTTTCCATGTGGAGAGCATTATTGAAGAATGAAAGGATATTGATAACCGGCGCATCAGGATTTATTGGAACGCACTTGACCAAATACTTGCTCGAAAAGAACTATGAACTGGAATTAACCTTTTGTAGAAATAAGATTAACAAAGAATTTAAAAAACATACAAATCAGATAATGCTTGATTTAAAGAGAGATGAGGATTTGAAAAATTTCCCTAAAAATATTAAAGCGGTGTTTCACCTTGCGAACTATGCACCCGATGATGATTCATATGACAGTTTTCGTAAAACATTAAATATCAATTCTTACGGAACTTTAAAGCTCCTGGAGAAATGCTGCAATGCAGGCGTCCAAAAGTTTGTTAATAGCTCCACTATTTCACTTTATGGCTCTTGTAGAAAAGGAAAAATTAGTGAAAGGCACCTTCCGAAGCCAGATTCATATTACGGAATAAGCAAACTTATGGGAGAATTATTTTGTGAAAGATATAACAATCTAAGCAATTTAAGCGTCATTTCTTTAAGATATTCTTCCGTCTATGGTGCGGGTCAAAAACCGAATACAGTACTTCCTCTTTTTATTAATAATGCGCTGAAAAACAAAAAAATTGTAATTTATGGCAAAGGAATTAAAATTCAAGATTTTGTCTATGTAAAAGATGTTGTTGAAGCCAACTATCTTGCTCTTCTTTCAAATGAAAGTGGATCATTTAATATTGCATCCGGCAAAGGGACTAATATTGTGAGTCTTGCTAATTTGATAACAGATATTTTTTCATCAGGCAAATCCAAAGTTCTTTTTAACAACAAAAGGCAGGGAGATAATACGAATTACTATTTTGACATTTCAAAAGCGAAAAAAAAATTACACTATAAAATAAGATTTCCGATTAAAAAAGGATTGATCAATTATAAAAAAAACCTGTCATCCAATAATACTCGTTGAGCTGGTTTAATGATGGAGAAAACGCGTCCTCGTATTTTTATACTCCTTATCGAAGGGGGATTTAGGGGGATGTAATTATCAAAACCAAGAAGTACTGTACTCAAAAAAATCTCTCAACTCAGATAATACAAAAAACCTTGTATAATTAAAAGATGAAAATAGGCGGATTACAACCAAGCTACTTGCCCTGGTTAGGCTATTTTGAGCAGATTCACAAAACTGATTTATTCATTCTTTGTGATGAACTTCAGTATGAAAAATATTCCTGGAGAAATAGAAACAGGATCAGAACCAAACACAGCTTGGTGCGGTTGATCGTTCCTGTTGTATCTTCTCATACCCCGGAAAAACAGATAAAAGATATAAAGGTCGATTATAGTACTAACTGGCGAAAAAAGCACTGGTTGTCTTTATTTTATAACTATAATAATTCTCCTTTTTTTAAAAATTACATGGTTTTTTTCAAAGACGTGCTAAAAAAAAAATGGGAGCATTTATCTGACCTTAACATAGAAATCATCAGGGAGCTTTGCCGATATTTAAATATAAAAACCGAGATAGTAGTTTCCTCTCAACTTAAGCTGGAGGATAAATTCCGCAAAAATTTCAAAAGCGGAGACGCTACAGACAGGATAATTTTTTACTGCAATGAATTTGGAGCCAATACTTTTTATGAAGGAAAGGCAGGTAAAAATTATGTTAATGAAGAGAAATTCGCAGAAGAGTCCATAAAGCTGGAATATCAGAATTATCAGCATCCGGTTTATCCCCAGACTGGTGACGATTTTATTTCACATTTATCAGCAGTAGATTTATTGTTTAACTGTGGTGAAAAAAGCTTGGATATTCTCCTTAACAAAACGGGCAGGTCTTCATGATTACTTATGATTTCCCTCAAAGGATCAGCATAGAAATCACTAACCATTGCAATTATTTATGTGTAATGTGTCCTCAAAGTGATCAGACCAGGGAAAAAGGCTATATAAGTCCCGGGCTCTATAGAAAAATAGTTGATGAATGTGTCGACTATAAGCCAATGGTTTGGAACCATTTTATCGGAGAGCCTTTACTTCATAAAAACTTTTTTGAATTGTTGGAATATGCCGGAAAAAAAGGAATAAGGTGCGGTTTTTCTACAAATAGCTCTTTTTTAGATGATGCGATTATCATGAAAATTCTCGAGTCAGGCGTTGAGAGAATAGAGTTGTCTTTGGACGCCTTTACTGAGAAAACTTATCATAATGTAAGGGGTATGAAAAACTTTAATGAGATTGAAAAAAATGTCCGCTGCCTTTTGAAAACTAAATACGAGATGGGTCTTGAAGAACCGGTCATATCGATCCAGTTTGTCAAGCAACAGGAGAATATCCATGAACTGGAAGAGTTCACACAGAAGTAGAGTAAACTTCTAAAAGGAAAAGACTTTGTCAAAAGCATCGATTTTATCACATGGGCAGGCACAAAGACCAACGAAGAGGAGATAAACCAGCAGTTGCCCTCTGAACGAGTACCTTGCGAAAGAATCTGGAAAAGTCTGGTTATTTACTGGAATGGCGAAGTGACACCATGCACCAACGATTACAACGGAGACTTAGTTGTTGGCAATGTTAAGGACAATACAATTAAAAATATATGGAAAGGTAAAAAATTACATAAATTACAAAATGCTCATGTTTATAGTAACTTTAAAGAATTCCCTCTTTGCAACAACTGCAATGAATGGCTTTTAAAAAGAGATACAGATAAATATAAAAACATTTCTAAGAATTTTTTGCAAGGACATCTTCAGTGAAAACTATTCTCATTACTGGCGGCGCAGGTTTTATAGGCAGCAATTTCGTTAAACATATTTATCAAAATTATCAGGATTATAAAATAATTATTCTTGATGCTCTTACTTACGCGGGAAACATTGATAATTTTTCTGACACGCTAAAAAATAACTCTCGATTTACATTTAATTACGGGAATGTCCGAAATGCTGAATTAGTCGACAATCTTGTATCACAGTCTGATCTTGTTTTTCATTTTGCTGCGGAATCCCATGTAGCAAGATCCATTTTTGACAATATAGTCTTCTTTGAAACAGACGTCATTGGCACACAGGTGATAGCTAACTCTGTTTTAAAACACCAAAAAAAAATAGAAAAGTTCGTTCATATTTCCTCTTCAGAAGTATACGGAACAGCAATAAAAGAACCAATGACGGAAGAACACCCGATAAATCCCCTGACTCCTTATGCAAGCGCGAAAGCCGGAGCAGACCGGCTTGTTTATTCTTATTGGATGACTTATGAAATACCGGCAGTGATTATTCGTCCTTTCAACAATTACGGACCACACCAGCATCTGGAAAAAGCAATCCCAAGATTCATTACCAGCGCCATTCTAAATGAACCGCTGACTGTTCATGGCAATGGGGAAAGTAAAAGAGATTGGCTTTATGTTGAAGATTTTTGCCTTGGATTAGATAGGGTATTAAGCTCCGATATGGATGAAATGAAGGGAGAAGTTATAAATATGGGGACAGGAAAAAGTATTTCTGTCATCACGATTGCAGAAACAATACTCTCTATGCTTAACAAACCTAAATCATTGATCAAGTTTAGTGAAGATAGACCTGGACAGGTAAAAAAACATATATCATCAACAGATAAATCTGTAAAATTACTGAATTGGGAATCAAAAACCAACTTTGAAGCTGGATTGGAGATAACAGTTAAATGGTATGTTGATAATAGAGACTGGTGGAAAAACCAGTTGTGGATGAGATCAATCCCTATTGCTTTGAAAAATGGAAAAGTAACCTATTTTTAGACTGTTTCTTATGAAGGTAATTTAAAATGAATAACCGCCTTGCTTTAATTTCTCTTTATAATATTAACAATTTGGGAGTTCGATACCTGATATCTTATCTTAAAAATAAAGGATTTGAGGTAAGCAGAATTTTTTTTAAGGAGATGTTCACAAATGATGCTCAAAAAGCAACAAAAAAAGAAAAAAGTATTTTAATAGATATCTTAAAAAAAATAGACCCGGGGATTGTCGGTATCAGTGTAAGTTGCTCCGCTCTTTTAAAGACAGCTACCGCTATTACTCATGAAGTTCATGATGTACTTGATATCCCAGTTATATGGGGTGGAGCTCACTCTATTATCATGCCGGAAGAATCTATTCAAATAGCAGATTTTGTTTGTGCGGGGGAGGGAGAGATCGCACTCAGTAGACTCCTCAGTTCTATTAATCATTCTTCTAATAATATCTCCTCGATTCCTAATCTGTGGTTTAAACAAAACGGTAAAGTCATTTCTAACAAAATAGAACCCGTAGATAAAACCTTTTGCACGCTTCCTTTTCCAGACTATTCCAATGAAAACAAATTCTTCATTAATCAGGATTTCATAAAACACGGGGACCCTTTTAGAGACGAACCCTGGGTTTATTCCATGATGACTTCTAAAGGATGTAAATATTTATGCACCTATTGCTCTAATAATATTTTCATGAAAGCATCTGGTGGGAAAAAAGTCTACATTCGTAGAAGAAGCGTGAATAATGTAATCGATGAGTTGGTATCCATCAGGAAGAAGTTTCCAAGCATTCGAATGATACAATTTTTAGATGACGAATTTGCTGGCGATGCTGGCTGGATCATTGATTTTTGCCATCTCTATAAAAAAGAAATTAATCTTCCATTCTGGTGCTGTTACCACCCTTTAGGCATTACAGATGAATCAATTAAGCAGTTAAAAGAAGCCGGGTTACAACATGTACAAATGGGGGTTCAGTCAGCCTCGGCTTATATAAGAAAGAAAATTTTTCACCGGCCAGAGTCTAATAAAGTTATCTCCTCTACAATCAAATTAATGAACAAAAACAGAGTGACACCTAAAATCGATCTAATTTTTGATAACCCGTTTGAAAATGAAAAGGATAAAAAGGAGGCTATTGATTTTTTATTAGAGTTAAAGCGTCCTTTTGATTTTCATTTGTTGTCGCTTTTGTTTTTCCCTAAAACACGATTAACAGAAAGAGCATTAAAGGAAAAAATAATCAGTGAAAAAGATATTGAAGGACAAAGTGAAAAAGCTTTATCGCAGTTGGTGATCACACGAGATTACGCCCGCTTAAAATCTGAACTATTTTGGATTTCCATTACGTCCTTAACAGGAAAAAGCTTTATTCCAAAATTCCTCATACATCAATTAAGTAAGAGTAAAAAATTAAAAAATAATCCTATACCATTATGGTATTTCGCTAATATTGCAAATCTCATTAGATTGGGACAAAATGGATTTGCTGCTGCCTTAAGAGGACAGTTGACATACTCTTTTGTAAAAAAATATATTGGTCACTTCATTAAGGTAGGAAGTTAAATATTTTTCTCGAAACTCAAGGATTGCTGCACTGTTTTCTGCTCTTTTTTATCGAACTGGCAATAATTTCAATAGTCTTTTCCTGCCCAATCATTATAATAAAGTTACTTAGTCTGGGACCTCTATCCTGCCCAATAAGGGCATGATAGATTGTTTTGAAAAAATCTTGCGGCTTAATATTATTTTCTCTCGCTATTTCATAGACTGCAATGTTAATTTCCTCAGCTGACGCATCGGTCTTAAGAAACTCAACAAACCGGTCTAAACGGGAAATTTCCTCATCTAAAAATTTAATCTCATGCTTCTGGGTACTTACAAAATCATGATAGTATCTCCCTGCCTTATCGATCAATTCGTCTAAAAAACTACCGGACAGATCTGCCTCTGATAAATCTTTTTGTTTTGTCAGGTAATTTTTAATCATATCTTTATTATCAGACTTGAGAGCCGCCATCAGGTTGCATATCAGCATATAACTGACATGCGGAAAAATTTTTTCCTCAGCACTATAATTGGTAATAAAATTAAACTCATGTTCTTCCTTATGAGACCCGTTGTGATAATCTCTGGACATTGAGATCACATCGTCCACATAGGAAGGGATGATTTTAAAAGATAATTCTTTCGCCTTTCGTGGCCTCCTGTACATCAATAAGTGCAACGATTCGTCAGTACCATACTTTAACCATTCTTCAACAGTAAGTCCCCGGCCTACTGATTTTGATATTTTTGTTCCATCTTCGTCCAGAAACATTTCATAAAACATACTTTCAGGTTCCTTAATGTGAAATATCCTGTTCATAATCTTTTTCCCTATAACAAAGGAATCAATAAGGTCTTTGCCAAACAGTTCATAATCGACACCTAACGCATGCCACCTCAAAGGCCAGTCAACCCTCCATGTCATTTTTCCGTGACCTTTTAGGGCTGTCTGCCAATCTTCGTGCCCGCACCCATGAACCTCACCATGACTTTTGTTACATTCATATTTAACCGTAAAATCATCCAGGTTCACATCTTTAACCACAGTGGTCAAAACCTTCCCGCACTTTTCACAAACAGGGAAAAAAGGGTACCAATTACGAAGTGTATCTTGAGATAAAGTCGGAGCTATTATTTCTTCAAGCTTTTTATAACTTTTCAATAATATCTTGATGCCTTCATCAAACTCCCCGTTTTCATAAGTCTCTTTTGACGATTTGAATTCGTAGTCTATTTCCATCCTTTCAAGCATCTCTTTGAGTTTATCATTCATGTAAGCTGAAAAAGATGGAGCTTTTTCGTAAGGGTCGGGAATAGATGATACCGGCTTCCCAAGATGCTCATTTAGCCAGACAGGCATACCTTCAGGAACCTTGCGCAAGCCGTCTAAATCGTCAGAAAAAGCAATCAGTTTGGTTTTAAAACCAAACTCTTTTAAGGCGTTAATAATAAATTCAGTTCTTACAACTTCTCCAAATGTCCCGATATGCGGTAACCCGGAAGGGCCAAACCCGCTCTCAAAAGTATAAACATGCT